>ERZ773204.189-NODE-189-length-49342-cov-11.410027_pt1 | contig 49342 bp, 49 predicted proteins | sample MGYA00581007_ERZ773204 | MGnify/ENA primary metagenome ERZ773204 (study PRJEB29015, sample SAMEA2737757) | human gut metagenome | biome: human gut; feature: human-associated habitat; material: faeces | place: China | collected 2012 ... | reverse complement strand
CGACTTAGTTCTTCCCATCAGCGTACAAATCTTACATATCAGCCACATCCTGCCCTCATCTACACCCCGCATTTCAACAAATCACAATTTAAAACATTTTTGATTTTATATGTGCTTTGTGTTAATATGTAAACATATAATTATTATGTTTATTATAACAAACATATGTATGTATTGATTAAAAAATCCATATATGAACAGATAGATGATATTAAAACTCAGGTTCATTATGGAACAAGTGAATAATAAACGGAGGTTTAGCATATGAACGGTAATGAAAGAGTTAAACTCGCTAAGGTAATTGAAAAGATGCATCTGGAGAATATTACTCCGCAGATAGATGTTTCAGAGATATGGCTTCACGTACCGGAGGTCAACAGACCGGCATTACAGCTTACAGGCTTTTATGACCAGTTCGATAATGACAGAATACAGATAATCGGGAATGTAGAATATTCATATCTTAAGAGCCTTACAGAAGAGGAGCGTTTTGAAAGATATAACCAGTTGTTATCAAGCAATATTCCATGTCTTGTATTCTGCAGAAGCTTAAGACCGGAGAATAAGGTGTTAGAGCTTGCAGTAAAGCATCAGATTCCAATCTTATTATGTGATATGGCAACATCAACGTTTATGGCAGAGGTAATAAGATGGCTTAAGGTACAGCTTGCACCATGTATTGTCATACATGGAGTACTTGTTGATGTATATGGTGAGGGTGTGCTTATTACAGGTGAGAGTGGTATTGGTAAGAGTGAAGCTGCATTAGAGCTTATTAAGAGAGGTCATCGTCTTGTAACAGACGATGCGGTTGAGATTCGTAAGGTGAGTGATGAAGAGCTTATTGGTACAGCACCGGGAGTGACTAAGTATTTTATTGAACTTCGTGGCATAGGAATTATTGATGTTAAGACATTGTTTGGTGTTGAAAGTGTTAAAGAGACACAGCAGATAGATATGGTAATACAGCTTGAAGACTGGAAGCGTGATAAGGAATATGACAGACTTGGTCTTGAAGAGGAATATACAGAATATCTGGGAAACAAGGTCGTATGTCATGCACTTCCTATAAGACCGGGAAGAAATCTTGCAGTTATTGTAGAGGCAGCAGCAGTAAACCACAGACAGAAGAAGATGGGTTATAATGCAGCCAAGGAATTATATAGGAGAGTTCAGGAGAATCTTATGAAGGGAGAGGATGATGATGAGTAATTACTGTTTTGGAATTGACATTGGTGGAACGACTGTAAAATGCGGATTATTTTCCAGTGATGGAATACTTATTGAAAAGAGTGAGATACCGACGGATAAGACGGATAACGGTGGACATATATTAGATGATATCAAGGCTCATATTGATAATATAATAAAGCAGCATAATATCAGTATACAGGATATTACAGGTATTGGTATGGGTGTACCAGGAGCCGTAACAGAAGATGGTGTGGTCAATAAGTGCATTAATCTCGGCTGGGATGTATTTAATGTTGAAAAGACTATGTCGGACAAGACAGGAATGAAGGTTAAAGTTGGAAATGATGCGAATCTTGCGGCGCTCGGAGAATACTGGATGGGTGGTGCAAAGGGATACTCAAGCAGCATAATGATTACAGTGGGAACCGGCGTTGGCGGTGGTGTAATTATTGATGGAAAGCCGCTATATGGCTGTAATGGTGCAGCAGGTGAGATAGGTCATCTTCCCATAGTAGAGGGAGAAACCGAAAAATGTAACTGCGGTAAGACAGGATGTCTTGAACAGGCAGCTTCTGCTACGGGAATTGTCCGTGTTGCAAAGAGAACACTTGAAAGCATTGATGAGCCATCATCCTTAAGAAATATACATAATATAACAGCGAAGGATGTATTTGATGAAGCAAAAAATGGTGATGAGCTGGCATTGTATGTAGTTGATACAGTGTCTAAATATCTTGCTAAGGGACTTGCGTGTGCGGCATGTTTTATTGACCCGGAGTGTTTTATTATAGGTGGTGGAGTATCTAAGGCAGGAGAATTTTTTATAGACAGGATAGCAGCATTTTATAAAGAATCAGCATTTCATCCTAGCAGACAGACAAAGATTCTTCCGGCTAAGTTAGGTAACGATGCAGGAATATATGGTGCAGCTAGGCTTGTACAGCAGTAGGAAAGTGTAATCAGATTATGGGAATGAGGAGTATGTAGTAATCTGATTAATTATAAATGAGGGATAGAATACCTTTTGCTACACATGTCATTAATATATAATCATATGGAATTTATGTATATGAAAGGGAATTGTAAATGTTAAATAGTAATATTTTATCTGAGCTTGAGGACATACTTGGCAAAGATAATGTAAGGAAAGACGAACCAATGTATAAGCATACAACCTTCAGAATAGGTGGAGCTGCAGACTGTTTTGTAACACCAGACAGCATAGATAAGCTTAAAAAAGTTGTATTGTTATTAAAGGATAATAATGTTGATTATTACATTGTTGGAAATGGAAGTAATCTCCTTGTAAATGATAATGGCTATAGAGGAGTTATAATACAGTTATATAATCAGTTTAGTAAATATGAATTTCTGCATGATAGCTGCAATAGTGCCGTAGATAAACCTGAAAGGGTATATGTAAAAGTACAGGCAGGTATGATGCTTTCAAAGCTTGGTAAGATATTTGCAGATAACAGTCTTACCGGTTTTGAATTTGCAACAGGGATTCCGGGAACAATAGGCGGTGCGGTTATGATGAATGCAGGTGCTTATGGTGGTGAATTTAAGGATATAATTATAAGTGCTGATGTCATGGATAGAGAGGGCAATATATTCACACTTAGCTGTGATGAACTTGAGTTAGGCTACAGAACAAGTATTATTGCAAAGGAAAATTACATAGTACTTGCTGCGCTTATTGGACTTTCAGCAGGCAATAAAGATAAGATTAATGAAAGACTTAAAGAGCTTGCTAATATGCGAAGAGAAAAACAGCCGCTTGAATATCCTAGTGCAGGCAGCACATTTAAAAGACCGAAAGGATATTTTGCCGGAAAGCTCATCTCAGATGCCGGACTTAAAGGTTTATGTGTCGGTGATGCACAGGTGTCAGAAAAACATGCCGGATTTGTTATTAATAAGGGACATGCGACAGCTAAGGATGTAATTGAACTTACAGATAAGGTCAGTGATAAGGTATATGGGTTAAATGGTGTAAGGTTAGAGCTTGAAGTAAGGAAACTGGGATTTTAATGTATTAAATTATGATAAATATAAGTTATGAATAACTGCTATTGTGATATCCGGGCTGTATTTTACGCAGTGTTGGTTGAAATAAAAAACGAAGGCGTATATAAGCCTTAGTAGTTTGCATAATTAAAGTATGACAGGTTACAGAATAAATGTAACCGGTTGTTGTTATATATACAGGAAAGAGGATGTTAGTTTATGAAAATAGTGATAGTTACCGGAATGTCCGGTGCAGGTAAATCAACAGCACTCAATGTACTTGAAGATGAGGGATATTACTGCGTTGATAATATGCCTATTTCCCTTATTATTAAGTTTGCAGACCTCGCCGCAAGTCAGGAGGAGGGATATTCTGATATTGCACTTGGTATTGATATAAGAAGTGGGAATGCATTGAATGAGTTAGACGAAGTATTACAAAAACTGGAAGCAAGGCGTTATAATTATAAGATTCTATTTCTTGATTCCAGTGATGATGTACTTGTCAAAAGATATAAAGAAACCAGAAGAACACATCCGCTTGCAAAGGATGACAGGGTGGACAAGGGTATAAGCTTAGAACGTGAGCAGATGACATTCTTAAAGGAAAGAGCAGACTATATTATAGATACGAGCCAGTTATTGACAAGAGAACTAAAGCAGGAGCTTGAGAAAATATTTGTCAAAGATACAGGCTATAGTAATCTTTTTGTTACAGTATTGTCTTTTGGCTTTAAATATGGAATACCGGTCGATGCAGATATTGTATTTGACGTAAGATTCTTACCCAATCCATATTATATTGATGATTTAAAGTCTCTTACAGGCAATGATAAGGCTATTCAGGATTATGTTATGGGCTTTGATGAGACTAAGGAATTTTTAAATAAAGTGGAAGACCTTATTAAGTTTTTACTTCCTAATTATGTAAAAGAGGGTAAAAACAGTCTTGTTATTGCAATAGGCTGTACAGGCGGAAAGCACCGTTCTGTTACACTTGCCAATGCCATTGCCGATGCCATACAGCAGACAGAATATGGTTGTAAGGTAGAGCACAGGGATATTGAGAAAGATTCAAGACGTAAAAGATAAAAACATAATATTACAGGGCAGGTAGTTATGTCATTTTCATTGGAAATAAAAGAAGAATTAGAAACCAGAATTGATACGGCGAAGCATTGTCAGATAGCAGAATTTGCAGCAATTATGGCATTTTGCGGGAAGGTAAGAAGAAGGACCGGAGGACTTATGGGACTTGAGCTTACGACGGAAAATGAGGTTGTAAGACGTAAGGTAGTTGAGCTTGCAATTAAGGCATTTTCTGCATCGGAAGAGTCATTTGAAGTTGAATATGAAGGAAAGAATAACAGAATTATCAATATATTTATTAATGATGAGAAGCTGATAGCTAAGATTCTTATGGCAATAAAATGGTGTGATGATAATTTTACAGTGGTTGAGCCGGTATTTGTCAATCATAGAATAATACAGAAGGAATGTTGCAAAAGGGCATTTATAAGAGGCGCATTTCTTGCAGCAGGTTCAATAAGTGACCCGAATAAATCGTATCATTATGAGATCGTATGTGAGTATGAAGAGGATGCAGTCCAGATGCAGGAACTTCTTAAGTTCTTTAATCTGGATGCCAAGATTATACAAAGAAAGAGAAATTATGTAACTTATATTAAGGAGGGTAATAATATAACAGATGTCCTTAATATAATGGGAGCATTTGTTTCGCAGATGAAGCTATATAATGTAATGATTCTTAAGGGCATGAGAAATGATGTCAACCGTAAAGTCAATTGTGAAACAGCTAATCTTAATAAGACGATTGAGGCGGCAGTCAAGCAGATAAGGGACATTGAATATGTAAGAGATACTGTAGGACTTGAAAGCTTAAGTGACGGTCTTAGGGAAGTGGCTGAAATAAGGCTTAAGAATCCTGATATGAAGCTTAAGGATATAGGAGAACTTCTTAATCCGCCGGTTGGAAAGTCAGGAGTTAATCACAGATTAAGAAAGATAAGTGAGCTTGCACAGAAGTTAAGGATAGAGGGAGTATAAAAGAAATCAGAACGGCTATTGCTATCTGTGCCGCAAGCGTTACAATGCAGCCGTTATTGCGAGTCTGATGTCATACTGACCTGACATGTGATAACGGCTGCATTAAAACTCTTGTAGAATTGGTATTAGAGTGAAAAACCACTCTGCATTAGAAAATGTCAGTATATATATTAATATTAACCTTTTTTTAGCTGCTGTTTTGCAGTTATCTTTATAAGCAGCTTCCTTGGTGCGAACTTTCCGGCAAGGACGGCTGCTTTCATTGTAAATGTCGGTACTATTGTGAGTGTACCTTTGAATAATTCGGACAATGCATACCTGGCACAATATGAAGCTGATATTCCTGACAGCGCGAATGTAACACCTGCTACATTATTAAAATTAGTATCTACAGGTCCGGGACATAACATGCTTATATGCACATTGCTTCCGGCTTCTTTTAATTCCTCATATATTGAACTTGTAAGACTGGTTACATATGCTTTGGTTGCATAATATGCTGCCATATATGGTCCACCGTCAAGCAGACCGGCAGAGGATGCGACATTAAGAATGTATCCACGGTCTTTCTTTTTGAAATCTTTAAGAATTTCCTTTGTTAAAATATGAAGTGCTTTAATATTAACATTAATCATATCAAGCTCTTTATTAAGGTCAGTATTATCAAATGAACCCCAGTCACCAAAGCCTGCATTATTAATAAAAAGTGTAAGGTTTTTAGTCTTAAGATATTCTGCGAGCTTAATACAGTTATTTTCATCTGATAAATCACAGCTTATAATCTTACATCTGCAAGGAAGTGTTCCTGCAAGTTTTTTTAAAGCTTTAGTATTTCTTGATACAAGGATAAGTTCGTATCCCATTCTGCTTAATCTTTTGGCAAATTCCATACCGATACCGGAACTTGCACCTGTAATACATGCTATTGCCATAGTCATTTCCTTTCTGTATACATGTGAATTAATAAACGTAATTTTAAAATATTATGATAAGTATAACTTTAAATATCACAAATGTAAATTGGTCATATAAATAAGGTTGTTGTATTTTGCAGCTTAATAACATTTTACAGATACATAGTAATGTAAATTATGCCTTTTTATATGTAAATTGTACCCATTGGAAAATATGACGGGATAAATGTGTTAAGTTTAAATAGAAGAAAGTTTATTCATCTACTGAAAGATATGATAGATGTTCTTTTGGTGGTTAATGCAAGCTTATAAAAATATTATATAAACAATATGCATAATAGATAATGATAAAAGGTTATCTATTATGCGTATTAGAAAGAGGAATGTATGAAAAAAATTTTTCTGTGTTTAGGTATGATTTCTTTTTCGTTTTTAATTTGTGCATGTAATAATAAAGATAATGATATTGTTGTTGAGGAGCTTGAAAAGCCGAGTGGTATTATTAATGAAAGTGAAGAAGAAAATATTGAAACTACGAATGGATTTAAAAATGTAAAATTTGGTGAATTTGATTTGTATGTTCCGTATATAAAGCAGAGTCAGAAAATTGGAGGCGTAGTATATTTAGATGATGATATAGAAGACAATCAATTTTCTTATTTAGATTTTTATGCGAAGTATAATAAACCTGATGGATGTAATATTGCTGCATTAAGGGCTAATTCAATGAGTTACTATCATATAGGAACTCCGCCATTCCAAGAAAAACAAGAAGAGTATAATCAAACAGAACATGTTAGTGAAGCTTTTACGACATATATGGACGAGGCGGATAAAAAAATAGATAATACTAAACCATATAATAAATATTATGATACATATGATGTTCAGGGAATATCTTTTTGCTTATATGAAGATTTTTATGAAACTTATCCCCAAATTACATGTAGTATTTATGGAATAAATGCAGATGTCTTAAAAAAATATCTGGGTGATGAAAATAAATATTCTGCATACGATTATGAAGAGATGAAAAATGAGCTTAAGCAGAATGATTATAGTGAATGTGATATGATTTGTAATAAAAAAATTGAAAAATCAGGAGTTTATTATATTGATTATAATGAGATTAATAAGAAAAATGATTACAAGCAGTTTCTTATCAAAGTTGAATTTAGTGAGTATATTGATAATTATTCTTATGATATATGTGGTATGTATAAATATAATATAGAAGATTTTGAAAATTTCAGAGTATGGAAGTATGATCATAAAGATTGGATACTTGGATAATAGTGTGAGAAAATAAGCTCGATAGCTTATTTTTCAAAGCTCAAATATGAGCTGGCTATTTGTTTTTGAGCAGAACGAATAGTCGTGCTGGCAGAAGAAAAATCGCCTGCGCAAATTTTTCTTCGCCTCTTTGCAACAAAGTTGCTTAGAAAGGGGGATTGATATGAAACTGGTTAATAAGTTAAAAATCACATATAAAATGATAGAAAAAAGATGGTTTGTTACTATACTGATATTTTTAATATGTTTATTATCATTCTATTTATCAGATAAAGTTTTTTTTAATTACTATAAAACATATAATAACATATTTCATGAAAAAAATGCATATTCTATCAATCCTTATAATATCAACAAAATTACATTTTCAGCAAAAAGCGGCTATGAAGAAGGTATTAAAATAGGTGAAATTATTAGTAAAATTCCAGAAATAGAGTTTAGCGGAAAAATATCAAATAGTTCTGTCTTATCAGTTGATAGTAAAGAGACTATTGATACTATAGTGTGTGATAACAATCTTAGTAGTGTATGTAATATAGGCATTTCAGAAGAATTAAAACAACAAATAAATGATAATAGCTCTGAATTTGAATATGTTTTATTGGGTGATAGTTTTAAGGGTGAGTATAGTATAAATGATATGTTTAAATGTTTAGGGAAAAATGGAGATGTAGAATGTGTGGTTGCAGGATTTTTAGATTCTGATGCACAGTTCTTAATTAGTGAAACTAACAATATAAAATATTATAATCTTAAGCAGTGTGGGTTAATTTTAACTAAAAGATATGATGAGTTATTTTCTTTTGATGAAATGACGTCATTTGTGACACCTATATATTATGTTTGTGATTCAAAAGTAAGAAATGATGTGGAAAATAAAATTATTCATATGATGCAAAAAGAAGGTATTAATGCGGCAATCACCAATGAGGGTGAAAAGTTGGAAGATAGAATTTCTGAAATTAATATTTCTTCTGATAAAGAATTTATGGCAGCGTTGCTATTGTTTTTAATATCTATTTTATCCATATCTACAGTTAATATAGTTGAATGTATAATTAATAAAAAAGATTATGCATTATTAATCATCTGTGGATGTAAATATAATGATATTTATTCTTTAGTAATAATAAAAAATCTAGTTATTATATTCATTTCCGGGATATTTGCATATCTTTATAGCCAATTTATGATATTCGGTAGTTTAATACCCAATATGCATAAATTTACAATATCTTATAATTATTATTATGCAAGGATGGCTCATTGTATTGAAGTTCCACTAATATTATTTTTTGAATTGTTATTTATGATAGCGGTATCTTGTTTAATTCCAATAATATTAATTAGAAGGGCAAAAATAATTGATATGATGAAGAACTGAGAGGACAACATTATGGGGAAAAAAATATTTAGAAGTGTTTTTAGATATAAACTTACTGCTATCTTTTTCATTTTAGGTCAATTACTGGTTTATTTTACAATTTTTGGAGCTCTTAATATATATAATAAGGCATTTCAGAAAGAAGAAGACAGAGTCAGATTTCAGTATTCTAACAGAATATCATTGGAAATAACGGATAATAGTAAAAAAGATGTAATAACTAATTGTTCGGAAGGGGTAGCAGACGGAAATGTTATATTAGCTGGAAAAACAAATGTTTTTTTTGAAGAAAAAAAATCTTCAAACAGGATAGAAATAATCCTAAAGCAAAACGAAGATATTAATTATGAATTAGTTGAAGGACGATTACCAGGTTCAAGGTATGATGATATTGATAAAAAGATAGTTGCGTTGGGGAGATATCAATATAAATATGCTTATGAGGAGGACGGAAAAAAATATGTTACATTTGATGGTGAAAAATATGAAGTGGTAGGAGTTATTGGAAATAAAGATTCTGATTATCTTGATTATAAAATAGTTTTTTATATAGGTTCAATTGGAGATAATATGTTAAGAAATATACGTGAACAGTATGCGTATACAATTGAAATTGGTAGTAATAGCAAGGATATAAATAATAGCTATAAAATAATATATAAAAATATTATGAAAGAAAGCAGATATGCACTTATAGAGAGTAAAAGTGAAAAAGGAGAGGGTGCAAGTACAATTAATTCGACGTTATATAAAGAAAAATTTTCTGTAAATATTTTGGTTTATATTTTTTGTTTATTAAATTGTATGTTAATATCTGAATTTTTAATTATACAGAGGAAAAAGGAAATTGCAATTAGAAGTACATATGGTTTTAGCAATATCAGGATATTGATGAAAATAACAGGAGATGTATCTGTTTTATGCTTGGCATCTTTTGTAGTATTTATAGTTATATATATGATTCTTAAAATAGTAAAACATAATTTTTTAACGATTTCATTTAATAAATTAACTCTTATTACAGTTCTTTTGATTAATGTTATTTCTATTGTATTAACAATTGTTTATCCGGCATTTATTGTATCTAAAATTCAGCCTGCCGTTGCATTAAAAGATATAGAATAGAGGAGGGTGGATATGATTAAACTGGAAAATATTTCAAAAATATATGATATAAAAGTAGATAATAAAAAAGCACTTGATAACGTTTCCCTTACAATAGATAATGGAGAATTTGTTGCCATTATTGGACCATCAGGAAGTGGAAAGAGTACACTGCTTAATATTCTTGGCTGCATGGATACAGCCACAGAGGGGAATTATATAGTAAATGATATTAAAGTATCGGAATTAAATAAATCTGATATGCATGATTTTAGAAAGAAAAACATAGGATTTGTATTTCAGCATTTTGCATTAATGGATTATTATACAGCATATGAAAATATTGAGCTTCCATTACTTGCTAACAATATAAAAAGGTCTCAAAGAAAGAAACTTGTTAATCAACAGCTTATTCAGTTAGGAATTATAGGTGAGAAAAATAAATTACCGGGGAAAATGTCAGGAGGACAACAACAAAGAGTTGCTATAGCAAGAGCACTTGTTACTAATGTAAATATAATACTTGCCGATGAGCCTACAGGAGCGCTTGATCAAAGGACAGGTGAGGAAGTGTTTGAAATTTTAAAAAAAATTAATGAGCAGGGGAAGACAATAATAATTGTAACACATGATATGAAAATAGCTGAAAAAACAAATAGAATAATTACGATTGTAGATGGGAAAATATTATCAGATAGTAAAAATAATAATTTTCGTTCTGTCGCCGGTAGATAATATTAATAATGAATTGTCTGATTCAGAAAAGAAATATCTAAAGAATAAGGTGAGAATATTATTAAGTATTGAAGTTGTTATCTTTGTTATGCTGTTAATTAATGGAGCTGAGTACTGGAGTGAAATAATTGCTGTTGCAATTATGATTGTTGCAGGTTTAGTTTTAATTGGTTTTATAAAGAATAGAATTAGAGGATAAAAAATGGTTTATCAAATAGGTATATGTGACGATGAAATATCAACATGTTCAGAGCTTGAGAAAATCTTAATTGATTATTTTAAAATGGCAGGGTTAGATGTTCAAATAAATATATGGTATTGTGCTGATGATTTTATTAGGGATGTTCCACAAAAAATAAAAGTTGATTTGTTGTTTTTAGATATAGAAATGCCAGGTAAAAATGGTGTTCATGTTGGCGAATATATACGCAACGATATAAAAGATGAAGCCATGCATATTATATATATTTCATCGAAAACCAATTATGCAATGGAATTATTTAAAGTTCATCCGTATGATTTTATAGTAAAGCCTATCGATGAGAAAAAGGTAGTTAATAATGTTTCAAAACTATTAGAACTGGATGAACATGATAACAGATATTTTACTTATGAATATAATAGAATAAAAAATAGGATTCATTATGGAGATATTGTATATTTTGAAAGTGACAGAAAGCATATAAAAATAATATGCAGTGATGGAACACAAAAAGAATATGTTGGAAAAATGAAAGAACTTATAGAAAGACTGCCGTTTAGCTTTGCTTTAGTTGCACAATCATTTATAATAAACTTACGACATATTAAAATGTGTAAAAAAGATGTCTGTGAAATGGATAATGGACATGTTATTAATATTGGACGAAAATATAAAGATGCATTTAGCATAAAAATGATAGAGTATAACAAGTGTGTAGGGGGGTAATGCATGATACCGCTTGAAGATATTATTGTTTCTGGTGTTACAGAGTTAATAAGGATATTTGTTATTTTGCAATATTTCAAAATTTTTTTAGAGATGTATTCTGTAAAGATAAACATTCTAAACTGCATTATTACATATTTTATGACATTAATATGTTATCTGGTATTTCATAATGTATTGATTAATTTAATAGTTACAATTATCGGAATAATATTTTTATCTATAGGGTTTGATGGGAAATTTAGAAAGAAAATTTTATTAAGTGTAATGGTTTATGGAATTATGTTTGTAATAGATATGCTGGCTTCATTCTTATTATATGAAGCCCCAGATTCTAATAATTATGAAATTATCAGTTCTTTCATTTCTGTTTTGTTTTTTTATATAATAGTAATTGGACTAAAAAATATTTTTAAAGAAAAGGGTAAGGTTGATTTATCAGGACAATGGTATTTATTGTTATTTTCAGCTATTCTAAGTATCGCTACACTGTATGTGGTCTATAAGAATATGGTAGTTTCAAGAATTGCTGTAATAACTATAAGTGTTATTGTGTTGATTTTTAATATTATGCTATATATTTTTTATATGTCCATGTTAGATCGTTTTTTATATGAGAGAGAAAATCTTGAATTAAAACAACAGATGAATATATATGAACAGCAGATAAGAAGTGACATCAATAATAATAGACAAATACAAATGATAAGGCATGATATGAAACATCATATCAGGGAGATAAATGACTTACTTATAAAGAAAGATATAGAGAAGGCAAAAGAATATTTACATCAGATAAATAATGAAATTATAGAAGCTCAGAATATTTATAATACTGGTCATGATGCTTTTGATGGTATTTTAAATTTCTACGCCGAAAAATTCATGCGTAAATCACTTCAATTAGATGTGTCAATTGTTATACCTGAAAGTCTTGATATGAATATGTATGATGTAAATGTTATCTTAGGAAATCTGCTTGATAATGCGTTAGAGAATGCAAAAAGTAATTCAAAAGTCAATTTAGACATTAAATATAATGTGGGAATGTTACAGATATCAATGTCTAATTTATATGATGGCAATGTAAAGAAACTTGATGGACATATTGTAAGCAAAAAAGGTGATAATCATGGATATGGACTAGAAAATATAAAGCGGATTGTAAGTAAATATGAAGGTTCATTGGTCATAGATGGGAGAAATGAACGATTTGAAACGGATATTATTCTGTATATAGATGGAGACCGCCAGAGTATTTAAAATGAAGATATTAAGAATGTATAATTATTCATTTTTTTGACATTAATAAAAATTTATAATATAATATTGTCTTATAAGCTGATATTTTAATACAGTATATGTAAGCATTATGTATATTTAGGATTTATGAAGAATTTTATGGCATATTTATTTTTATTATATGAGTTACTGATGTTTATAAAAGACTATTTTTTATAGTTAGATATCATGCATATTAATAAAGAAATATTTAAGAAGGCAGAAGAGGGAAAATAATGATATCATTACTATCAAAGGAACAGATGAAGTTCATATTCGACAATTATATGATAAAAGACTTTCCTGAAAGTGAGTTAAAGCCATGGAAGAAAATAGAGAATGGACTTTTACAGGACAGTTACTTTGCATATGGAATGTTTGAGGATATTGTAATACATGGTGAAAGCAGCAATATCAAAGGTAATGGCTGTGTTGACGGACTTAAGGCATATGCATTTTTTATAAAAAGTAATAAGTTTAATACATATCTTCTTGATTATTTTGCAGTTCTGTCAGGTAAAAGACAGTCAGGCATAGGTTCTGCATATCTGCAGGAGTTAAAAAATATTGCAGTTAAGGATAACAAAGAACTGATATTAGAAGTTGAAAATCCTTATTATGAAAGTGACCCGCAAAAAAAAGAAAATATGTTAAAAAGAATACAGTTTTATAAAAAGAATCATATAAATGTAAGTAATGTAAGCTGTAATTTTATGAGTAATGAATACAGGATACTTTATGCCTCTGATAAAGGTAATGATGAACAGATAAGAGAGCTGACAGAGAATGTATACAGGGATTTCTTTGGAGATAAGCTGGTAGACAACGAAGTTATTTTCCATGATTAATATTTCCAGGAATTATAAAGATAATATAGTTGGCAGCTTCTGCCCCGGACATCATAATAATAAAAAAGTGTTTATGATTATGATATTCTGGTATATTTAATTGTAAATATACGGATATGGTGGCTTAAATAAGAGGTTTATATAATATGGTTATAGAAAATACAACAGTATTTAAAAAGGAATACATAAAGCGCATTATGTGGGCGAATAACTCAGATGATAATAAATATAAAAGATTTAAGCTTATATATAATACATTCGGACTTGTAGCCGGAATGATGTTTATAAGATATTTTATATTTGATGCAATGGGAAATATACAGACTTCTAAGCCACTTATGTATATATACGCAATAGTAGCGGCTGTATGTTTATATATTGGAATGTATGGCATGGATAGGAATAATCTTAAAAGCTATAATAAGCTGTATGCTAATATGGACAATGTTAAGTTCATATATAACATAGATAATACAGGAATAACTGTAGCCGATGATGACGGCGACAGCGAACTGTTTGAATGGGAGAGGGTTGTAAAGCTTAAGCAGGATATAGATAATTTCTATTTTTTTGTTGGCAGTGAGGAATGTCTTGTCGTCAATAAAAATGGAATCTCAAAAGGTAGTATAAGGGAGCTTTATGATTTATCGCAGGAATGTCTTGCAAAAGTAAATTTAAAACTAGGAGGAAATGAGGATGAATAATCAGCAGATGATGGAACTAACTACAGTAGAGACAGGAGCATTTGAAGAACTGGTTAAGGAATGTACAAGGTCAGGTTCGATAGACCAGAATCTCTATACCGAATATGATGTAAAGAGAGGTCTTCGTGACAGTAACGGTAATGGTGTCCTTACAGGTCTTACCGAGATATCAGATGTATGTGGAAGCAAGAGCGTTAATGGTAGAAAGATTCCTATGGATGGAGAATTATATTATCAGGGATATAATGTGGCTGATATTATAAAAGATTCCTCAAGAGCCAGATATAAGTTTGAAGAGGTAACATATCTGTTACTTTTCGGTTCACTTCCGGATGATAATCAGTTTGAAAGATTTTTACATATATTATCTGATTTACAGGAATTATCAGGAGCATTTATACGAGATGTTATTATGAAGGCTACAAGTGATAATCTTATGAATTCACTTATGAAGAGTATCTTAAGCCTGTATTCGTATGATGAGAAGCCTGATGATATATCAGTTCCTAATGTATTAAGACAGTCATTACAGCTTATTGGCAAGATGCCGCTTATAGCTGTTTATGCATATCAGGCATACAGACATTTTAAATTAGACGGAACTCTTATGATTAAGAATCCTAAGAAAGAATATTCTACAGCAGAAAATATTCTGTATATGTTAAGAGATGATGGACATTTTACGGAATTAGAGGCTAAGGTACTTGATATATGTCTTGTTCTTCATGCAGAGCATGGCGGTGGTAATAACTCTACATTTACAACACATGTTGTTACATCATCAGGAACAGATACATATTCAGCAATCGCAGCTTCAATAGCATCACTTAAAGGACCTAAGCATGGTGGTGCTAACTTAAAGGTACAGAATATGTTTGCAGATATCAAGGAACATTGCAAGGACTGGACAAATGTAGATGAGATATGTGCATATCTTAATAAGATTCTTGATAAGAAAGCCTTTGACGGACTTGGACTTATCTATGGTATGGGGCATGCCGTATATACTAATTCCGACCCTAGAGCAGTTATTTTAAAGGAATTTGCAAGAAAGCTTTCAGAAGAAAAGGGAATGCAGAAGGAATTTGCATTATATGAGACAGTTGAGCATGAAGCCGGTGACCTTATTATGAAGAAGAGACAGATGTTTAAGCCTGTATGTGCCAATGTTGATTTCTATAGTGGATTTGTATATACAATGCTTGGTATACCGGAAGAATTATTTACACCTATGTTTGCCATGGCAAGAATTTCAGGCTGGTGCTCACACAGACTTGAAGAGCTTGTCAATGCCGGTAAGATTATCCGTCCGGCTTACAAATATGTAGGACATCACAGACCATACTGTAACATGAAGGACAGGAATGAGGGAAGACAGCCACGATGATTAATAAGAGAAAGATTATTATTTTTAAAGGAATAATAGATTCTCTTGATGTATTTTCATAGGAGCTGTGTGCAGGCTTTGAAAAAGAGGGCTGCGACGTGCTTCTTTGTGATGTTAATAAGCTTCATTATTTTCAGGATGAGTTATTTAACAGAATAGATGAATATGCTGCCTGTAAGGATGCCAGAGTTATATTTTTTAATAGTATAGGTATGCTTATGGACAGCTTGGATGGCGGGAACTATTGGAATAAAAGCGGTGTCAGATGCTTTGATATCCTTGCAGACCCGCCATTTTTTTATCACGCTGCGATAGAGTCTGATATAGAGAATGTGACATTATTGCAGGATATAAAAAGGCAGCAAAACAGGATATTTGGCATAATAGGGCAAAATGGTTTCTTTCACTTTAGATAATTAAGTGTTTTAAAAGCTTTTCTTATATGTTATAAGATGGAATGGACTTTAGGAAATTTGGATTTTTATAAGTTTTTTCTGCATATTTTTAAGTTAATAAAATTATTTTTAATTAAACCTAATAATATAAAGCATTAGTCACGTTTACTTTATATTATTAATACATTTGCTGAAAAGCTGCTAATAATATAAATAAAAATTAAAAAAGTACTTAACATTTTGAATAATTAGCGTATAATGATTTTGGTTATAAAATGTTTATTACCGGCATGTTTTATACAGATGGTAATAGGCGATATGAAAAATATATGGATGTAACAAATTTATTCGGAAATGAGGATTAATATGTCACAATATGAAGTAAAAACAATTAATCACCCGCTTGATTGTGCAGTAGAAGTACCGGGGTCAAAAAGTATAACTAACAGGGCGCTTCTTATGGCAGCTCTTGCAAAGGGTAAAAGTGTATTAAATGGTGTATTATTCAGTAATGATTCAAGACATTTTCTTACAAGTCTTATATCACTTGGATATGTAATAGAAGTAAATGAGGTAGAAAACTATGTGGCCATTAATGGACATGGTGCGGATATTCCTAAAAAGAGTGCAGAAATAGATGTGGGAAGTGCGGGAACTGCGGCGAGATTTTTAACTGCAATGCTTGCATTATCAGATGGTGAATATATAATCAACGCTTCAGAACAGATGAAGAAAAGACCGATGCTTCCGCTTTTTGAAGCACTGACAGCGATGGGAGCAGAATTTACATTTATTGAAAAAAACGGACATCTTCCTGTTAAGGTTAAAGGGGCAGCATTTAATGGAGGCAAACCATCATCAGAAGTTGATATAGATATAAGTGAGAGTACACAGTTTCTTAGTGCACTTCTTATGGTTGCACCTATGCTTGAAAATGGACTTAAGATTAATATTACAAGTAAGAAGACAGAAGGTTCATATATTAAGATTACAACTAAGATGATGCATCAGTTTGGCTGCGATACATTACATGAGGGCAGTGTATATGAGATTCCGGCAGGTCAGAAGTATCTGTCAGAGACATATCATATTGAACCTGATGTATCTGCGGCATGTTATTTCTATGCGGCAGCGGCGCTTACAGGTGGACATGTATTGGTGAAGAATGTACATTCAACATCTATGCAGGGTGATATGAAGTTCCTTGATGTGCTTAAACAGATGGGCTGCGTTGTAAGAGAGGAACGTGAGGGAATATATGTCACAGGACCGGAAAATGGACAGTATAGCGGTGTAGATGTTGATATGAATGATTTTTCAGACCAGACAATGACACTTGCTGCAATTGCTCCGTTTGCAAAAACACCTACATATATTAAGAATATCGGACATATCAGACTTCAGGAGTCTGACAGAATACATGCTATTGTAACAGAGCTTACAAGAGTTGGGATTAAGGTGGAAGAAGAACAGGATGCGATAAGGATACATCCAGGAACTCCACATGCAGCACTTATACAGACTTATGATGACCACAGAATGGCTATGGCATTTGCACTTATTGGACTTAAGTGTGAGGGTATTGTGATAGATAACTGTGAGTGCTGCGGCAAGACATTTGAGAATTATTTCAGTGTGCTTGATAGTCTGCATTAATTTGTGGCTTGTTGACAGATGTTTTTATAATTATGTATCCAATAGGATATAATGAGCGGCTTTTACCTCAATGGTTTGGGGATAGCCGCTTTTATAGTTAATTATAATTTGGGGAGATGATTTAATATGTTATATATTATGAGGCATGGAAAAACTGAATGGAATTCGTTACATAAATTACAGGGACGAACAGATATTCCTTTGAATGATGAGGGCAGGTTAATGGCTTTAAATGCATGTACAGCCTTATGGCTCAATCGGGTTGCCCATTTCTTTTTTATGTCTATTATATCGTACAAATACATTTTCTTATCCAACGAAAGCTTATCTAAGAGGTTTATAAGTACTCACAATATATTTCCAAATTTACAATACAATCCACACCATGTTCCTCTACATTTCAAAAATCCATCAAACTCAAGTATTTACACTACGAAAATGACAATGTTATAATAAAATAATAATAAGTGTTACTGATGACATAAGGATTGGCTGCTGCTTACAGGGTATCAGTGGTTACTGTTCTTACGCACACAAATACTGTGCTGTTTAGGTGTGTAAGAATATAATTCTGGAGTGAACAGTAACGTTGATTTTGAACAGTATCGTAGGAATCGTGAATAGAGGGGGAAAGATACATGTACAGAGTAGGGCTTTGTGATGATGATGTGTTATTTATGAAGCGTATTATACCGGTTGTAGAGGAATGTTTTAGAGCTGTCTGTAATGAAGATATAGAATATTTTTTCTATAAAGATGATAAAAGCGTTATTGATGGTTTTTGGAAGGACAGACCGGATATTTTATTTATGGATATAGAGTTCGGAGAAGTCTGTGGTTTTGATGTGATAAAAAGAATTGCAGAAAAAAATTCTGATGTGGCAGTTGTTTACATGTCTAATTATTCATCTTATGTAACTAAGTCTTTTGTATGCAGACCATTGGGATTTATAAGAAAGTCAGATTTTGAAAATGATTTCAGGCTGGTAATGTATGAGATTAAAGATTATCTGGATAAAAAGTATAAGACATTAAGTCTGTATGATGGAGTAAATGAGATTACTATGCCTTTATATGCAATATCAGTCATTGAAATTTATGATCATAAAATGGTAATTACATTTGATAAACGTAAAATAGCTATAAGAGAGAGTCTTAGTAATGTAGAAGAAATATTAATACAAAATAATTTCGTCAAGGTAAACCGTTCAACAATAATTAATTTAAAATTTGTCAAAGAGATTAATGAAGACAGTATAAAATTAGAATCCGGAGATACATATACAATAAGCAGAAGAAAAATAAAAGAAGTTACCAGAAGCTGGATATTGGCACAGATTTAAGTATTGCAAAGATTATAAAGACCAGAATCAGTTTTAAATAGTAAAAAAGGCGGATTATTATATGGAATTTATTATTAATATTATTCAGAGTATCATAATTGTAAGCTTTATAGTCAGTCAGTTAGGGAGTAGAGCCGGAATAAACGAAAAAGTAATAAGAGTTATCTTTATAATGCTACTTTGTGTATACCTTAACATACAATCGTATATTACTGATTTTGAGGGTTATGGGGTATTTATTTCTTTATTAGTATTAGGAATAATGATATTTATATTTTGTGGTGGAAGCTGGATTGAAAAGCTGATATGTGATGTATTAATGATAGCATTTGCAGTGATAGCAGCGGTTATTGCCGGAGGAATAGTCGGATTGATATATAATATGGCATACATAGAGCTGATATCAGCAGATATGTTAATAAAAAGTATTTTAATGCTTTTAGCACAGGTAATATTATTTTATATTTTGTATTTATTTAAGTATTATATAAAAATATTTTTAGGAGTGTATAACAAAAAATTAAATATACTGATATTATTAATTCCTATTATTTCTATTCTTATAATCATATTATTGGTATATCGTCAGGTTATTGACAGGACTGCTATTATAATCGAACTGATTATTATATTTAATATTTTTATAATAAATATTATTGTTTTTATAATATTAAAGTATATCAATATCCAGTATGAGGAGTTGTTAAGAAAAGAGCTGGCATTTAAGGGATTTGAACAGCAAAGAACAGATATAGAAGCTATTAATTATAAATATAATTGGTTAAAAAAGAAAAATCATGAAGTAAAACATGTTATGCAGCTAATGGAATATTATATAGAAAATAATCAATATGAGAAAATAAAGCAGATAATTAATATAAAAGAATTAGAAAAAAATATCAGAGATGATGAGGCAGTATATGTAGGGAATCCAATTATTAATTATATTTTGAATAGAAATATTAATATCTGTAATAAGAATAATATTGATATTAAATGTAATGTTATGGGAACTGTTGATGGCATTGCTGATATAGATTTATATATACTGATAAGTAATCTGATTGATAATTCAGTAGAAGCGGCAAAGAAGATAAAAGAAGCGCTTATTAGTATATTAATATACAGTAACGAAAGATATATATATATTGAAATAGGTAATTCAACAGACAATAATGTAATGAAAAATAATCCGAAAATGAAGACGACAAAAGATAATAAGTCGCTTCATGGTTATGGAATAGAGAATATAAGAGATATTATAAATAAGTATCATGGAGAAATTGAATATAAAAATCAGACAGATACATATATAGTATGTAAGGTGATTTTGTTGAAAAATATAGAAACTCAAGAAAATTAACCATTCACGTCATATATTGACCATTCACGTCAAATGTATTTACATTACACATTGCTCATGTATAATCAAAGACAGATAATATAAGTATTGGAGTTAATAAAGTTATAGATTGTATACAAATAGATATTCATATGAGAGAGATTCAGTATCATTATCTGATGGTTAATATGATTATCATAAATGATTAAGTAAATAAGACAATATATTATAATTAGTATATTGTCCTATTAAATATGATGTATATATAATTGAAAGACATTAACATTAATGTACATGTGATATCAGATGAGTTACAGATGAATGGAGGGGTGTTATGAAAAAACAGATGGTGTGTATTTTGGCAATAATGACTGTTATGCTGGCGGCTTGTGGAGCTAATGAACATGTATCAGATGAAACAAAAGCAGATATTAAGCTTGATAAGGTTGATAACGTGACTGATGCATCTGCCAATGAAAATACCACAAGAGACTATGGTGACAAAAAGGTTGAAGATGGGTTCTGGGTGCAGAAGAATACTACAGGAAAAGATGAATATTATAGATATATTCCTATGATGTCTGCAAAGCTTGCTGGAATATATGACTGGGAAGACAGTGAATCCAATAAATCAATGGATACATATGCAGCCAGAAACTGCCCGGATGGAACTAAGACGGCGAAGCTTAACGGCTGGGTAACAACAATGGGATATTATTCTAATCCACAATTAGGATACAATTCCAATCCTGATGATGAGACTGTTCAAAAAAATGAGCTGGTTAATTATGCAGAATCATTTGCCCTGGTAGCAGATAATAATAAGAAAAATGTTCTTCAAAGCTATGATGTAGGCTGTATTACATTTGCATTGTATAAGGACCTGTATGAGAGTTTTCCTGAGATTAATATGAAGCTGTATGGTATCACAGAGACTTCTATTAAAGAAGCGGTAACAGATATATCTGAATGTGAATTATCAGAGTATTCTGCATATATTAAGAGTTGTGCGGATAGAGATTTTTCGGATTGTGAGCTGCTTGCCAGTAAGACTATAACAGACAGCAGTATATATTATATTGATTATAAACATTTGTCGGAAACAGGTAATTATAGTCAGTATATTATTGTATTAGAGTTTCCACAGGAATCGGGATATGCTTATTATATGAACGGAAGACTTTGTTATAATATTGACAATAATGGTGAATATAATAGCTGGAAACAACAGCATATTAATCAGTTTATAGCGGAGTAGCTGCCTATGAAGATACGATATTTAGTAAGTCTGGTATTTCAATCGTTATCCAACAAGAAGCTTGTGGTTATAATTCTGCTTGCAATGAACACGATTTCCCTGTATATGACAGACGTTATTGCAACAGATTATATATCCCAGAGACATTATATAGAATCAATAACTTCAATGTTTGGCACACATCCGCAAAAAGTAAACTATGTCGAATATCTGAATCTTATGAATCCGGAGTATACGAAGGAAAAGGGAGAAGAACTGATTGAATACATTCGTAACCATGAAAATGTTACAGCGTGTGGAAGATTTTGTAATTCAAAGGCACAGGATATATTAAATGGTGATAGTGTTAATGCACTTATAGTAGAATATGACATAACAGATATAGGTAATCTTGGAATCAAAAAGCAGGATGTTAATATATCCGGTCAGTTAAATCAGGTATATATAGGTTATAATTATAAAGATGATTTTAATATTGGTGACGAATTTGATTTTTATCGTGATAGTGATGACTGCCGTTGTGTGGTTGCAGGATATTTAAAAAAATCTGCATCGTGGCCATTAAAGGGGAATCTTTTTAATGCGGTATCTAATCTGGATTCATATACGTTGGAAGATAAGATAGTTGTTATTACAAAACATTATGAAGCATTTGATAATTCCGGAGGAATGCCGGATGTATCATATTTTATTGTTGATGATGACAGTAGGACTGCACAGACACAGACAGATATTATCAAAAAGTCTGCACAGAATAATCTTGGTGTCAGGGTTGTAAATGAGGAAAGAAGTATAGAACAGAAGGTACAGGATACAGCTCTTACACAAAATAAATCATTTATGGCAGCAATATTATTGTTTTTTCTTGCACTTATATCAATGTCAGCAGCATCAATAGTATTTTGTCTGATAAGAAAACGGCAGCATGGTATTATGCTTGTATGTGGAATAAGTAAAAATGAACTCATAAGAATGGATTTTCTGGAAAATATTATAATTACATTACTTCCGGCTGTTGTCGTGTGGTTAATCAGGCAGAGGGAAATATTTGGAAGATTAATTTTACATATAAAGGATATGGATATGCTTATATATCCATATTGGTATGCACACTGTATATGTCTGCCGTTTTTGTTTGCGGCGGTAGTAATATTTATATCCTTTATATCGGGAGTTATTCCGGCGGTAATTATAAACAATATGAGTGTAGCGGATGTTATAAAGCGTTAATATTCACACACAGACTCAACATCAGCTGTCAGGCGGTGATATGTGCAATTGTATTTTATGTGTGAGTGTGTTATATCAGTGAGATTTCCTATTAACAATCATATAAATGTAAAAATTTTCAGGGGGGGATTGCGTGATAAGAAAAATATTTAGATATAAGCTGGTATCCATATACTTTATCCTGAGCCAGTTAATAGTGCTGACAGCGGTTTTCGGAGTGCTGCAGATATATAATAAAGCATATGCAAAGGAACAGGACAGGCTTAATGCTATTGCAGATAACAGAATACAGTTAGATATTACTACCACTAAGCCGGGAAGTATATTCAATGTGTCAGGTAATGCTATTTGGCAGGGAAATATAATTGTTCAAGGTAATATTGCAACTGAATTTGCAGAAGCCGGTAGTAAGACCAGATGTGAAGTACTGCTTACAATTAATGAACAGCTTCCATATCCTATGATATCAGGGCATATACCAGGGGCTGATACAAATGATATAGGAGAAAATGTTGTTGCATTAGGACGTGAGAAATATAAATATGCTTATGAAAAGGATGGTAATAAGTATGTAACCCTTGATGGTGAGCAATACAGGGTATCCGGGGTTATAGGAAGTGACAATTCTGATTACTGGGATTACAGCGTGGTATTTAATATTAACTGTATGGCACATAATACCTTAAATAACATAGGTAAAAATGAACAGTATGTTGTAGAAATATATAGTAATTCCTGCAATGTTACTGATTCGTATAAGACATTTTCGCAAAATATACTTAAAGAAGACAGTATGTGTAACATAGTGGCTTATCAGAAGGAAAATACCGGAGAAAGCACGATTAATACGACATTAAGCAGGAAAAATATAAAAACAAATATAATGGTATATATATTCTGCCTGTTAAATTGTATTATTATTTCCATGTTTTTACTGATACAGCAAAAAAAGGAACTGGCAATAAAGAAGATATTTGGCTACAGTAATATAAGAATACTTGCCGGTATGGCGTTACAGATAGTTGCTTTAATGCTTGTGGCATTAGTATTATTTATAATTCTGTATAGTGGATATCAGTTATATATTTATAAGACAACAGGCATGGTAATGAGGTTTAATATGACATCGGTTATAGCAATATCAGTATTGTTTCTGATAACACTTCTGATAACAATGATATATCCGATAGTAGGAGTTTGTATAGATACTAATAATGCAGGATAAATTTACATTCTGCAAGGCAGAGGAATAAGTTGCAGCGGGCAGCGGCGATTGACGATGCAGCAGATGGAAATTTATACAGGTTATTTGGCGAAATGTCAATGATATAGTACACATAGATAACGGAGGGGTATATATGATAAGATTAGAAAATATCAGTAAAATATATGATGCAAAAATAGATACAACTAAGGCTTTAGATAATGTATCGCTTCAAATTAATGATGGAGAGCTGGTTGCAATTATGGGACCATCGGGAAGCGGGAAAAGTACATTGCTTAATATACTTGGCTGTATGGACACAGCTACAGAAGGTAAATATTATGTTGATGATGTTGAAGTGTCTATGTTAAAAAAATCACAGCGTGACAGCTTCAGAAAAAAGAATATAGGATTTGTCTTCCAGCATTTTGCATTGATGGATTATTATACGGCATATGAAAATATAGAACTTCCTCTGATTGCCAATAACGTCAGGAAAAGTGAGCGTAAAAAAATAGTACAGCAGCAGTTAGAGCATCTTGGCATAACTTCCCAAAGGAATAAACTGCCTAAAAAGATGTCAGGCGGGCAGCAGCAGAGAGTTGCAATTGCAAGAGCATTGGTTACGAATGTCGATCTTATTCTTGCAGACGAACCGACGGGAGCATTAGACCAGAAGACAGGGCAGGAAGTATTAGCACTTTTAAAAGAAATAAATAGTACCGGGAAAACAGTGATAATAGTTACTCACGATGAAAAAATTGCTGCTGACTGTAACAGAGTAATTATGATTCAGGATGGAAGAATACGGGATGATAAGAAAATAGTTTCGTAAAAATAAAAGAGGATGAATTTGTGTTTTTGTACAAATTCCAGGATAAAAAGGTAATCCTGCAAATTTAGGTACACTTTAATAAGCTTAAGGCATTTATAAAGCCGGTAAGTTCTAAGCTATAAAAGATTTTAAGCTTCTTATATGATGTCGCTGGTTTATTTTATCAGCAACAACAATGGTTAATAACTGCCAAAGAGAGTTGTTTTTGTGATATCATATATATGTCTCCTTTCGGGGCGTGGTTTATGGTTACTGAACAACTCCATTATATCACAAACCGGGAGGAGATTTTTGATTTTAGTCAAAAACATATCATGTAAATAACACATGTATTTCTAAGATTATATATTATCATGGTGGTGCGCTATAACTATATTTTAGCACAAAATAATATAATACATGTGAAATACCGGCTTACAAATAAAATAGCAGAAATAAAAAATATTATGTCACATTTCCTACAGTTAATCTGTTATATATTATAGTGTAATGATTAAAATCTGTTTACGTTTATATCTAAAAATACTAAGTGAATAATTTAATCAAAAAGTATAAATTGAATTTTAAAAATGAAATTGGTGTCCAGCCAATTTGGATAATACACTATAATTATAAAACATGGGAGGCAATAATGGATAATAAAGGAAATGTAAGAAAGTATATAATAATATTTATATGTATAATATGTGTTGAAATATATGTAGTTGAAAAATGGATATTTCCTAATAATAATGGAGCGGATGATGTTACGGCAGGTGTACAAAAGACAGTCAGCAATGAAGCTGTAAAAGACAAAGAAGATGGTCAGGAAACTGCGGCTAAAGAAGAGTGTATTATAAACTCAGTTAAATATATATTCAATTCATATAAAATCACAAAGACATCTGATATTGATATAGAGACGGATGAGGATTATAGCATTGTAAGTATAGATATGGAACTTATAAATATGTCAAAGTCAGATGTAAGCATACCTTGTGAAAGCATATATATAAATATAATTGATAATGATTCAAGGGTACTTAAGACTAAGTCAAGATTAATAAGTGATGATGGTGAACAGGTGACACAGGATAATATAGAGCTGCTTTCCGCACAGACAAGACATATAAAGTTATATTATGTCATTAATGATAAATATGTTGAACAAAAGGCATTAGAGAGTGGATTAAGCAAGCTTTCATTAGTGGTTAATCCCGATAATGCAAGAGTGAACGACCCATTTATTTCAGGTATGGGAACATCCACTGATGGGAAATCATATTACTATATTTACAAAGTAATCTGGCATGAATCATATTAATAACTATATACAAATTTAATAAATATTTTATGAGTTTGTCTTGACAGACATTGTATAATAAATGTTAGAGCAAAATAACGGAGTAATGTTAGTGTCTGTATACGACGGTGGCATTAGCACTTCGTAATCAGAATAACCCGTAAAGAGAAAGGTGGATATTTAAAATGACAAAAGTAGATATTATATCTGGTTTCTTAGGTGCAGGAAAGACTACACTTATCAGTAAATTATTAAAAGAAGCATTAAATGGCGAACAGGTTGTACTTATAGAGAATGAATTTGGTGAAATCGGAATTGACGGAGGATTCTTAAAGGATTCAGGCGTTGAGATAAGAGAGATGAATTCAGGCTGTATCTGCTGTTCATTAGTAGGTGATTTTGGTACATCTTTAAAGGAAGTTGTAGACAAGTATCATCCTGACAGAATAATTATCGAGCCATCAGGTGTAGGTAAGTTATCAGATGTAATCAAGGCAGTAAAGGACCTTCATATAGAAAATGAAATTAAGTTAAACAGTGCATCAACAGTAGCAGATGCTTCTAAGTGCAAAGTTTATATGAAAAACTTCGGTGAATTTTTCAATAACCAGATTGAACATGCCGGAACTATTATATTAAGCAGAACACAGAATATCAGTGAAGAGAAGTTAAATAAGGCAATTGAGCTTATAAGACAGCTTAATCCAAATGCACATATCATTACTACACCTTGGGATGATATTGAAGGTACACAGATTCTTGGCGCTATGGAAAATGTCACTAATCTTGAACTTGAGATGCTTGCAGAAGCAGCAGAAAAGGCTCATGCAGAACATGAACATCATCATCATGACGGAGAGTGCTGCGGACATGACCACGATGAGCATGACCATCACCACCATGACGGAGAGTGCTGCGGACATGACCACGATGAGCATGAGCATCACCACCATGATGGAGAGTGCTGCGGACATGACCACGATGAGCATGAGTATCACCACCATGACGGAGAGTGCTGTGGACATGACCATGATCACGAGCATGACCATCATCATCACGATGGAGAGTGTGGCTGTGGACATCACCATGAAGGACATCATCATGCAGATGAGGTATTTACAAGCTGGGGAACAGAGACACCTAATAAGTATGATAAAGCAACGCTTGATGATATTCTTGATACACTTGCTAACTCAGATGAATTTGGCAGGATATTAAGAGCTAAGGGTATGCTTCCAACACAGGAAGGTACATGGATGTACTTCGACCTTGTACCGGGTGAATACGAGATTCGTGAAGGAAAGCCTGATTTTACAGGAAGAATCTGTGTAATCGGAGCAGAGCTTAAAGAAGATGAATTAAAGAAGCTTTTTAATGTATAAATAATAATCAACAGAAAGGATATAATATAAGTATATGGCACAGGAAGAACAATACCAGATACCTGTATTCTTAATAAATGGACAGCTTGACAGCGGTAAGACAAGCTTTATTTCAGATACAATAGAGATGGGACAATTTGAGGAAGCCAAGAATAAGCTTCTTATCGTATGCGAAGAAGGCGAAGAAGAATACGATGAAAAGATGTTAAAGGATAACGGTGTATCAATGGTTGTCCTTGAAAAAGAAGAATTTACAGAGGCAAAGCTTAAGGAATTAGATAAGCAGTATGACCCATGGGTAGTTATAGTTGAATATAACGGAATGTGGGATCCTGCATTAATATTTGATACAGCGAAGCCATTTGGCTGGGAAATATATCAGTCAATTACAATTATCGATGCGATGACTTTCTCTAACCAGTGGGCTAATATGAAGTCAATTATGGCTGAGATGGTTAAAAATGTTGATATGGTTGTATTTAACAGATGCAAATCAAGCATGGAGCTTGGAAGCTACAGAAGAAGCATGAAAGCACTTAATTCAGCAGTACAGATTGTATTTGAGGATGAAAAGGGCGACATGATGTCAATTGCAGAGCAGCTTCCATATGATATTAATGCAGATGTAATCGAAGTTGATGACTGTGATTATGGAATCTGGTACATGGATGTCAATGAAAGACCTGAGGTGTATAATGGCAAGACCGTTAAGTTTAAGGGCCAGGTACTTAAGAATAAGTACTTTAAGGACAAGAATTTCGTTGCCGGAAGAAAGGTGATGACATGTTGTGCAGAGGATATTTCATTTATCGGTTATATTAATTATTACGATAACATATCGTCACTTGAGAATAAAGAGTGGGTTATGGTAACAGCAAAGATTAAATATGAATTCCAGATGGCATACAAGAAGAAAGGACCGGTTCTTTATTCAAGCAAAGTAGAGCCTGCCGAAGCGCCACAGGATGAATTTGTATATTTCTAAATGTATAATATCATAGTTGGGGGTGACCCCAATATTATATAATCTGTACATTTACAGTACAGATATTAAAATAGGACGGTAACACTACGAAATGTATACAGAATATAGGTATTATATGGTAATTAATTCTATATGCAATATAACATTTCGTTAGTGTAACCGTCTTTTTTGTCAGTTTATAGCGGTTTAGTTATAAAGAAGTGTGGATTAATCAGTATTATTGTAATACAATTAAAAAGAACAGCACCTGATTCTTTTTATAAAAAGTAATAAAGATTGAGCTGATAAATGAAGAAATGATATAACCACAAAGATATTATAGTAGAAAGCAGGTAAGATTATGATACAGGATATTATGCCTAAAAAGTTATATAACCAATATAGGAATTTTACACCAAAGGATAATGATATAATTCTTTTCTTTGAAGGTTCAAGCGTATTGGGAAAGTATGATGGTGATGAAATAGTATATCCCGACTATGAATTATTTACAAGCTGTGTATGTAGGGCAGGTGAATCATTAATATTCAAGCAGGATGGCAAAGACGGTAAAAAGGATAATACAGATATCGGAATTGATTTAAAAAATGTTACGGATGCCAGAAAGCTTGTAAGTAAGATATGTGGACAGGATAAAACAGAGCAGTTTACTTTTAGATATCTGTTATCAGTTGATAATGAAAGATATTTTCTTGCAGTAAGAAATGATGAGATACAACATGGAGAATTTTCCGGTGAAATGTCTGATTCTAAAATACATAGTGAATACAAAAGTTTTATAGAAGGCTTTGAGTTTATAGGAGTTAATTCATTCAGACGTGCAATACCTAAATACAGGGCATTTGCAGTAATAACAGCATATCATCTGTATGGCTGGTACAGGGATAATAAGTTCTGTGGCAGGTGCGGAAAAGCAATGATGCATGATGATAAGGAAAGAATGATGAAGTGTTCGGTATGTAATAATATGGTATTTCCAAAGATTAGCCCGGCAGTAATCATAGGAGTAACCGATGGTGACAGAATTCTTTTTACCAAGTATGCGCAGAGGACATATACTAATTATGCACTTGTTGCAGGATTTGCAGAGATAGGAGAGACACTTGAAGAGACGGTTATAAGAGAAGTAAAAGAAGAGACAGGATTAGATGTAACTAATGTAAGATATTACAAGAGCCAGCCGTGGGCATTAAGCGGAAGTCTGTTAGCCGGCTTTTACTGTGACCTTAAAGGAAGTGATAAGATAAAGCTGCAGGAAGAAGAGCTGTCGGTGGCTGAGTGGGTGAAGGCTGAGGATATCCATGAAAAAGCGGATGGAATAAGCCTTACAAAAGAAATGATGCTTAAATTTAAAGAGGAGCATATGTCATCGTTAATTCGGTAAATACAATCCGCATCTGCTTTAGCACTATTTTCAAATAATCAGAAAAATATCATCAGATGTAAATATCCGCATATATTAATATAAAATAAGGCTACATATGCAGGTACAGATATGCTTAATTATTTATGGGCAATTATGATTATTACCGGAGTAATCTATGGAATATTATCAGGGAATATAACGCAGGTGGCAGATGGAGCTATAGACAGTTCAAAGGAAGCTGTAACACTGTGTATTACAATGCTTGGTGTGATGTCACTATGGACCGGGCTTATGCAGATAGCATCCAAATCAGGTTTGATTAAAAAATGTGAAAAGCTGATATCACCTGTAATGAGATGGATGTTTCCTGATGTTTCCATGGAGCATAAAGCTATGGAATATATGACTACCAATGTGATTGCCAATATATTCGGACTTGGCTGGGCGGCTACTCCGGCGGGAATTAAGGCAATGGAGGAGCTTGCAAAGCTTAATGATATGAGAAAAGAAGCGGACGATGCAATGTGTGCATTTCTTGTAATCAATATATCCTCATTACAGCTTATACCGGTTAATATAATTGCATACAGAAGCCAGTATGGTAGTGTGAATCCGACAGCGGTTGTCCTTCCGGGACTGATAGCGACCATTATAAGTACTGTGGCAGGAATAATTTATTGCAAATTAAAATATACAAAAAATAAGTAAATTAATCATATATTGCATTGTGAAAAAATATACCAATATTGTAAATTAATTATATATGTAATAGGGGAATACTTAAATGAATATTATTGTTCTTATATCTGCACTTATAATACCTCTGATTATATTTTTTATTGTTGTATATGGAATAATTCATCATACTGATGTATATGATGAGTTTATTGCCGGAGCGGCTGATGGAATGAAAACGGTTGTCGGTATAGCGCCCACACTTGTGGGACTTATGGCAGCAGTAGGAATACTAAGAGCATCAGGCTTTCTGGATTTTTTAGCCGGTCTGTTATCATCATTTACAGACAGGGTAGGATTTCCGTCACAGCTTGTACCGCTTACAATTGTAAGGATGTTCAGCTCTTCGGCTGCCACCGGACTTGCGCTTGATATTTTTAAAGAGTATGGAACGGATTCATATATAGGGATGGCAGCTTCAATACTTATGAGCTGTACAGAAACGATATTCTATACCATGTCAGTATATTTTATGGCTGCAAAGGTAAAAAAAACGCGGTGGACGCTGCCGGGAGCATTGATAGCAACTCTGGCAGGCATCACCGCAAGTATATTTCTGGCACATCTATATGCCGGATAACTAAAAATATAAATTAAAAATATCTTTAATAAATTGTATTATATAATATAGTTTTAATGCTATAACTAATATTTGAAAGTGAATTTATTTCCATTCTTTAAAGCTTATGTTAAGGTCAACATTTCCTGAAATACCATCAATTACGCCACTGTCTGTATACTGCCACATTGATATTTCATATGGAAAATAAGGTTCATCGCTATAATATGCAAACCATTTTTCATAATTTTCAAGGCGTTCAAGTTCAACATTTCCAATAAATGATGAGAGATTACTATATATCATAGGAGTATAACCGGCTTCTTTTATACGGTCACAGAATGTTATTATAACATCAGTAAGCTGTGCAGGAGTAAGATGCATCTGACGGTATGTATCATCAAATATTTCTTCTATATCAATAGCAATAGGACCGCTTATCTGATATGGCTTAACCATATTGATTACATAATCGGCTTCCTCTCTTGCCTCTGTTGTATTGATTGCCTGTGAAAAGAAATAAGCACCGATTTTAATATTATTTTTGATAGCTTCCGCAGCATTAGTATTAAAGGAAGTATCCTCTGTAAGAATACCTTCACCATAGCTTCTATAACCGCATCTTAACATTGCATAATCAACGCCGGCACTTTTAACCTTAGCAAAGTCAATAGAATTTTGATACCTTGATACGTCAATTACCTTGTGTGAAACTATTTTTCCATCTTCTGAATAGGTAATCTGGTTATTGGCATCCTTAGTAAATGTTCCATTTGAAAATGTATTCTTCTTAAGGGAATGGTTGATATCTGCAAATACATAAGTTCCCCCGGATACATATACCATCTTATCAGGGTCAATAGCACGAAGGATAGAAGTCATGGATTCTCCCTGACCTAAGCGGGTTTCAATCTTGTTAATAGTATCTTTTGAGGCATTCTGTCTTACAGCTGCAAGCTTTTCGCCGGTGTAAAAATGTCTGTCCTTTAGAATGAACAGGCATGCAGCAATGCCAATAATGGTTGTGATGGCAAATATGACGCTTAATATGCCGGTCACGTTTAATCTGCTCTTGCGTTTTTCCATGATAATCTCCATTCCATAAATATTTTAGAAAATGTATACAGTGTTTATTTAAAATATATAAACACCAATAATATTAATACTTTAATTTTTATTATATCATAGCATAATATACAAATGCAAAAAAATGTGAAATTTCATCAGACAACCTATACAAAGTGTAAAATATATTGCACTTTGAGATAAAAATGTTAAAATATCAAATGCAAAGGTTCTAAGTTATGCTTTTTTGGCGTAACTATACAATACAGCCGGCTGATTTGTGCCGCAGGTATCACAAATCAGTTTTATCGCAGAGCCAAATCTGACATTTGGCTCGCGATTCCTCCGGCATTAGAAATGCCTGCGGAATGGAGATAATATGAGAAAATATTTAGCGGAATTTTTAGGTACGTTCATACTTACGTTTACAGCGTGTGGAGCGGCATCATTTACAGGGGGATATCCCGGTTATCTTGGTGTGGTAGGAATAGCACTTATATTTGGACTCGTCGTGACAGCAATGTGCTATTCAATAGGAAATATTTCAGGATGTCATATCAATCCTGCTGTATCACTTGCTATGCTTATATCAGGGAGAATGAATATAATTGATTTTATGGGATATGTAGTAGCACAGATGTTAGGCGGTGTCGCAGCAGGCTTTGCCATGCTTGGAATATCAGTTTCTTTAAGTTCTGACACCATCGACCAGTATAAGACCTACGGTTATGACCTTGTCGGGCTTGGAACTAATGGATACGGTTCACAGTCAGCCTTTTTAAAGATAAATACATGGGGTGCATTTCTTGTAGAACTTATATTGACATTTATATTTGTAATTACAGTACTTGGAGTTACAGCAAAGAAAGAGTATAAAAATATTGCAGGCGTAGTAATAGGAATGTCACTTGCGGCAGTTCATTTATTTGGAATAACACTAACAGGAACAGGTGTCAATCCTGCGAGAAGCTTTGGCCCTGCGTTGGCAAAGGCAGTTGCAGGAGACATAACCCCTCTTTCACAGGTATGGCTTTTTATAGTGGCTCCTCTTGCAGGGGGAGTGCTTGCGGCATTAGTATATATGCTTCTTACATATGATAAAAAATCAAAAAGTAAGAGCACAACAGAAAATTCCCAGACAGAAGAAGTGGAAATAAAGACAACAGATAAGACACAGGCAGAAGAATCCGGTGAACAGATAGATATAAAAGAAGCATCACAGGATTCTAAAGCTCCGGTAGAAACCGTGGAGTTAAAAGAAATAGATTAAGATAGAAATTGCAGCAGACAGACCGTGGATAATATGTGATATGTGCACACCTATGGTAAAAGCTAATCTGTCAGTGATTGACAGCAGCTTTATAGGGTATGCATCTGTACATTATATTATTCACGGTTTTTTATTACATCTTAAGTATATTAATAGTATAAAAAGTATTGACAATACAATAGTATAGTGATAATATACTAAATGGATACAACATATATTATTAATAACCCATTTCTTTAGCTTTCTGAAGAAGGTATTTGTATCTTTTCTGTTCAGAATTGACCTGATATATATAACAGTCAATCAGATCAGGGTCTGTGGCATTGTCGAAGTTGGAATAAGCTGCGGCAAGAGCTTTTTTAGTCATATTAATTTCCTGTATAAGATACTGATATCTTATATTCGTATCGTTGTTATGACAGCTTTCTTTCTTTTTTAACAGATTAAGGTTGCTCATGCAATTCTCCATTTCCGGGCAGATTCCCATTAATATTTAATACGTTTTATATCTTACAGATTATTGTTACTTTAAGTATAGTCGGATAATGGTAATTTTATACAGAAACAATAAAAATAAATGGAGGTATTAATGAATATTGAAAAAATAATATTTTTATGTGAGGTATTAATTGCAGTTACAGCAACTTTAACAGCAGTAATACTGGATTTTAAAAGCTATAAGATTAACAATGCACTTTCAATAACAGTTCTTATATCAGGTGTAGTCCTTATAGTTATAAGGCTTATCATAGGTTATGATGTTACAGATTATATGCTGGGAGCAGGCATTTCGTTTGTAATAACCTTTGGACTGTTTCTGGTAAGGGGAATTGGAGCAGGAGATGCCAAGCTGTTAAGTGCTATAGGATGTGTAATCGGATATAAGCTGATAATACGGGTTATTATAATATCACTTGTGGCAGGCACGTTTATAGGAGCAGGGGGAATTTTAATAAGGTATCTGTTTAAGAGAAAACAGCAGATGTTACAGCAAAATGTATATGTGGATAAATATAATATAAGGCTTCATATATTTCATTTTAGCCCGGCTATACTTATGGCAGAGCTGATATCATTTGCTTTTGTATAAGAGAATGGAGGGTTTATGGAAAATATCTGTATAATATATGACAACGATGAGGTATATGCAAAAAGACTTATGGGAATGTTATCGGAAGATGTGAGATTACAACTGGCAATATGGATATTTACTGACAGGGAAAGACTGATAGAGTGCATACAGGTTCATGCTGATAATGTAGGATTAATTATTGCCGGTGAAAATATCTATAATGACATAATAAGAGATTATTATGGGGGAAAGGTTATACTCCTTTTGGAGGAGGGAATATCACAGAAGTATATATCGCCGGATGAAAATGTCTGTGGCGTGTATAAGTACCAGGCATATGATGAAATTGCAAGAAAGATAATAATATGTCTTGGTGTTAAAGACGTAAATATTAATACCAGTAATTCGAGAATAATAGGAGTATATTCACTTGATGCAGCAGAGTCTAAGACATTATTTTCACTTAATATGGCAAAAGTATATTCAGAGACAAAAAGGGTGCTTTATATCAACCTTGAAGAGTTTTCAGGACTTGGACAGCTATTGTCAGATACAGGGAATATGACACTGTCGGATGCGCTATATTATTACAGGCAGAACCGGGAACAGATTGATGAGCGGATTCTTGCCGGTATAAGCTCGGTAAATGGAGTTGATTATATACCACCTGTATTAAGTGCTGAGGATATAGCATATGTTGATACAGGACAGATAATGGAATTTGTGCAGAAGCTCTCAAAAGCAGGACGTTATGAGGTCGTGGTGCTTGATATATCGCAGGGTGTAAAGCAGCAATGGAGAATGATATGCGAATGTAATGACATATATATGCCGGTATATGCAGGATATCTGTCAGACAGACGGATGAGGGATTTTGAAATTTATTTTATAGAATCAGGAATGGAAAATGTATTAAATTCTATTAAGAGGGTTGAACTTCCGGGAGGGGCTGAAAGGTTAAATGAAGATTTTTGGAGAACAGATAACACAGAGCCAATGTATGGATTTGTTAAAAGGCTTATCACAGAAAAGAAAGACAGAAGAGCAGGCTGAAGCGATAATAAATAATGGCAATGCAAAGAAAAATGCTGCATATAACATGTTGTCAGACTGTGACAATACATATCATAATGAAAATATGAATACAAGAGAATCAGAATTTAATAATCCTGATGCGGATAAGACAGAACATATAAGAAATATGGTATACAGAAGTATTGATGATAATAATGAGTGTGACGATTATAGTCTTTTAAAGGTCATTGATAAATGTATATCAGAGTATAATAATGGCTCTATTATATCTATTGAAGAGAGGGAACGACTGCTTTATGACATATTTAATTCCATAAGAAAAATGGGGATATTACAGGAGCTGCTAGATGATGATACCATAACTGAGATTATGGTAAATGGTTCTGAAAATATATTTATTGAACAAAACGGACATTTAAAAAAATGGGATAAGCAATTTAAAGATAAAGACGGGTTAGACCATATTGCAAGAAAGATTGCGGCTTTGTCTGACAGGATAGTTAATGAATCTGTACCTATAGCAGATACACGACTTAAAGATGGTTCGAGAGTTAATATTGTACTGCCTCCCATAGCATTAGACGGTCCTGTAATAACAATAAGAAAATTCTATGACAGACCTCTTACAATAGAAAGACTTATAAAGCTTGGGTCTGTTACAAAAGAAGCAGCCGAATTTTTACAAAAGGCAGTGAAAGCAAGATATAACATATTTATAAGTGGTGGAACCGGTTCCGGCAAAACAACATTTCTTAATGCATTATCTAATTATATTCCAAGTGATGAAAGGGTAATTACAATTGAAGATTCAGCAGAATTACAGATAAAAAACGTAAGCAATCTAGTAAGGCTTGAGGCAAGGAATGCCAATGTAGAAGGGAAAAATGAGATTACGATAAGAGATCTTATTAAATCAAGCCTTAGAATGAGACCCGATAGAATTATTGTCGGAGAGGTAAGAGGAGCAGAGGCAATAGATATGTTACAGGCTATTATATGGACTATATTATAATTATATATATGACGTTTATAAAGATTAGAATGGATACTTAGGAGAGGAGAAGAAATACATCATGAACATTAAGTATAGATTATTGTGTAAGAGGTTAAGGCAAGAACGTAAACGGTACAACCCGAGTACCTTGACAAATTAGATGCCGTTTTCACGGCATGATTATTTCTGGGTTTCTATTTTCACTGGTTTCCGTATGTGTGCCGGCAGTTCTGGTGACCACGGCAGCAAATCCTTAAGGAAATCCTGGTTTTTGTCATCCATGTGCTTCGGAATCTCTGTTAACAGATGGACAATGTATTCATATGGCTTTAACCGGTTTGCTTTGGCAGTTTCTACTATGCTGTAAATAATGGCTGAACTTTCAGCTCCGTTTATAGTGTCAATCACCTGCCAGTTCTTTTTGCCGATACAGAATCCACGGATTGCCCGTTCACTGGCATTATTATCCATTGGAACTTCACCATCTGTCAGGAACACCCGAAGATATTTTTCCTGGTTCAGGGCGTAAATGAACGCTTCTTTCAGTTTGGCGCTGCCGCCATTCTTTACAACGGCTTCATTCTGTCGGAGGTATGCGAAGAAAGCATCCACCAGTGGCTTTACCACTAGCTGACGCTGTTTCAGCCTTTCTTCCGGCGAAAGGTCAGAAAGCTTTCCCTCTTCACGGTAGATGGCCTGGATCTGTTTCATGAGCAGATAAGATTCTGCTTTTTTCCGGTGCTCTTTAGCTACAACAGTCTGCGCTTCTTCAAAACGGCGTCTACAGTGCACCCAGCATCCGGCAATAGTGAGGTCTTCCAGTTCCTTTTCCACTGTGTGATAGACCTGGTAGCCATCCGTTACGCATATGCCCTCATAATCCTTCAGGAAAGTGCGCGGGTGGGATGCATTCCGGGTTCGCTGGTATTCATAGAGAATGATCTGCCGCTCCGGATACAGGAACCCTGAACGGTAAACCCACATATAGCTTTTACTTCCTGCCGGTCTGCCATCCTTATTTACAAGGACAGGTGTCTCATCCGCCTGAATGACATGGTATTCATAAAGGAGACGGTGAAAATAATCATACAGCAGAAAAAGGTATTCATCGGCCAGCCGGATCATCCAGTTTGCCATGTTCTGTCTGGTAATTGCCAGACCATACCTCTCGAATTCTTTTTCAAGACGGTATAACGGCACTGCATTTACATACTTGCCGTTGATGATGGCTCCTGCAAGGGTTGGAGATATCAGGCTCCCATGCAGCAATGGTTTTGGACATGGTGCTTTTACCATGTGTTCATCCCTTTTGCTGGAATAAACACCGATATGGTGTTCATCCACTTCCACTGTTGCAGGAATAAAGCGGTACCGTCTGGAAATGGCATCCGGAAGCTGCTTCCAGCCGTCCACGCCAAACTCAGCTTCCAGTTCCTCCTGGCTGAGATAGTGGTCGATACGGTTCACTTTCAGATTTGACAGGTCAGCTGCCTTTTTGCCCGGCTGTTTCTTTTTTCTGGCCGCTTTCAGTTCCAGGTCATCCGGTTCAGCAGCTTCCAAGTCGCAGACAGCTTCTGCCTCATTGAAGAATACGATATTCCCGTCAACTTCCATGAAACAGATCTGCGCAGTATCTTCCATTTTTTCACTGGATCTGCCAAACTGTTTCCGGTTGGAGAGCACGATCTGCTCCATCATACGCTGCATCTTGTCATTTAGCTCCTGTGTCTGCAGGGTAAGTGCCCCTACCTGTTCCTGTAGTCCGAGAAACAGCTGTACCAGCAGTTCCTTATCCAGCTTATTCAGTTGTTCTTCTGTGTATTGAAATGCCATAGCTGCAGACCGTATCCTTTCGTTTTCTGTCTGACAGTATAGCATATCTGACGCATTACCGCCACCTGGTTACAAATGGCTGTCCGTCATTATGACGATGGATCATACATCTGAAAATCCGCTAAAACTGCGGATTCTCAGATGTGTTATCCACGATAAGGAAAGGCATTTCCCTGTATCCTGAAACACTTACAGATGTCTGGACGGTTTCTGTGGATAATCATCTTTGTCCGGCCGAAAATGCTTATTCAGCCGGACAAAAAGAAATTTTATTTTCAGCATTCTGCACAAGATTACATCAGAAACCGTGGATGGTCAATCTCACTGATCGGGTGTCTGGCAATGATTTCCAGTCCCTGCATCAGCATCTGGTACTGATCTTCCGAAATTTCCATTGCCTCATCTGCAGAACGCGGCCAGCAGAAAGCCCCACTGTCCAACCTCTTGTACATGAGCAGAAAGCCATCACCTTCCCAGAGCAGGGCCTTGATCCGGTCACTGCGCCTCCCGCAGAAAAGAAACAGGGTATTCTTATCATGTGGATCCAGCTGAAACTGATACCGGATAATAGAAGCCAGCCCGTCAATTCCACGCCGAAGATCCGTATAACCGGTGGCCAGATAGATCTTTTTAAGGCCTCTGGCATCATTGAACATAAGCCAGTGCCTCTACCAGACTCTGCAACTTTTCAGCAGGCATGTCCTGAAAAATATCTATGTAGATACCTGCACGGTTATGGATCCGCAGCAGCGGCTGGCCATCCATGGCTGGCAGTTTTTCACGTGATTTCGCTGGTATATGATCAGCCATTGGTATTTCAACAAATGCCGGTGTTTCCGGTATCTGTTCGAGACAGGCTTCCCTGACTCTTCGGAGGCGGTAGTAATAATTCGCCTTTGTGATGTTGTTCTGGCTGCACCACGTTTCGACATCCATTCCTTCTGGGCGGTTACGGCAGGACTGTATTTGTTCAGCCCACTGGCGTAATCGTACCTGCTGTGCAACAATACTTGGTTGTGTAGTCATAATTCTGCTCCTAATTATAGGGAGTATAAAAAGTTGAGACTTAACTTTTTATACCAGTGTAGTATTTATGACTATTATCGCAGAAATATGTGGTATAGTAAAGGTACTCAGGTTGCACCGTTTACGCAAGAACGAAAGAGAGTAGGTGTCATTCAATACTATAATGTACTGTTCATAATGGAGTTAATGACAGATAAGGATATATGGTGTATGGAACAGTTAAGCAATGGAATAAAAAGGATGTATATGAAAGACATACATGAGTGGTGTAGATTGCATTCTATAGAATACCAAACGGTATTTGTTTATAGAAAGGAATACTCTTTAGTGGCAAATATATGGAATGCATATTCGTATCTTCGCTGGAGAGTGGAAAATGTTTGGGGGCAAAGATAAGTAAGAGGGAGCCCTGAAATAGGGCATCCTTCTTGTGTTCAGAAAATGCATGTGATAAATGATATATCAAGTTATTTTTTTGGAGGATTTCCCTTGAATATTACTTGAAAAATTAATCAGTTTTGCTACTACTAGTCATTGAATATTAAAGTTTTGTTGATGCTGGCGATATTATTTTCTACTAGGAGATTAAGTATCCTGTCTATGTCTAGCGAGTTGTCGTTTATCAGATGAACAAGAGTAGTGTATACATCCTGTGTAGCAGGGATACTAATATTCAGTGTTCTTAATGTGGATTCCAGAACAACAGGGTTATTTAAAATTGAAAGCACTGCATGTAAGTAATTAAGTTTAATCACTCTATTATTTAATCGTGGCTTTTTTATTTCTGAGCCAAGAGCAGAAAGAACACCAGCTATATCACGACCTTGTTGTATGACACAAGCAGTACCTTCATCTATTAATTTTTTTGTTCCTGTTTGAATTTCTTCTACGACCTCTCCGATTGCGGGACAGAAAATAGGCTTTTTTTGCCTTCTGGCATGTTCAACGTTATGCATGGTTCCACCTTTTTCGTCACATTCATAGATCACAATAACTTTTGATAAACCTACAATCAGGCGATTTCTATTTACAAATCTAAATTTATCAGGTTTAGTTCCTACGGCATATTCTGACATTAAAATACCACCAGTTTCCAGAATTCTTTCTGCCAGAGCTGTATTCTCTTTTGGATAAATTGTATCAAGTCCATGGGCTAAAACAGCAACAGTCTTACCATTAGCAGAAATACAAGCTTGATGTGATAATTTATCTACGCCACAAGCGAGACCTGAAATGATTGAGCAGTCTTCATGCACCCATTGAGGAACTAAATAGTTTACAGCATTATATGAAAGTCTTGTGGGTTTTCGAGTTCCAACACAAGCAATTGTTTTTAAAGATATATCAGAGAATTCAGCTCCTTTATAATATATGATAGCTGGAGGATTACTTATTAAAGCCAACTCTTTTGGATATGATGAAGCAGTGAAGTAAGTTGTTTTAATTCCAAGCTCTTTATTACGAGTAAGAATATAATCTGCCTTAGATAAAGCTAAATCAACTGCTGATGAATCTGAAAATATGTCATGGAGCGGCATCAAGTCCAGATTCTTTTCAAATATACTTTGATTTTTATTTTCAAACATATCCACGATATCATAAGAGTGTTCTCTTAAAAGCGATATTAAATTATTATTTTTAAGCCCAAGTTCGGATAAGGCAATAATATATCTTGTCACAAGTGATTCCTCTATTCATTATGAATTGAAAATATCATATAAATCAGATACTTCCTGTTTTGCATTATCATTTACTCTAAAATCAACTAAAGTAGAGCTTTCTGTTAGTTGGTAAGAGTAATCCTTTTTATATACAGAGCCGGTAATAGTATATTCTTTTTTTTGAAATGGTTTTTTGAATACGCCCATAGAAATAAAAATAATTTTGTTTGCTCCTAGAGATTCTAATAAACATCTGACGGAGTTAAAGGTATTTCCATGTGTCATATAGTCATCAAATATGCATACATTAAATCGGCCCTCGTCTCTTAATTTATCAATCTTTTTTTTGTAATCAGGATTAATACAAAGAGTAGCAAATTCGTCATTTCCACCTAACGATGCACGTTGTTGAGAAGTTCGATTGATGTGTGCCTGTTTTTTGGTGGTATGTCGAATTAACAAATTAGTCTCTCTCCTTGGCACTGTTGCAGCATAATTTTTAGGAAGACGTTTTCCTTTTAAACACCTGATTGAAGTCATAAAAGAATATAAATCTTCGTTAACTTCGCAATTAGAGGATGGAACCATACCGAATAATTCAATGTCATCAAATTCTGTGGAATTTGTCATGCCTGCTAAGAAGTGATATAAAAGAATTTTATAGTAATTTCTGCTTTTTCCTTCTTTCAGTAATTCTTGAAAATGCTGCATCATTTCTTTTTCTTCAGGTGTTTTAGCATAGTAACCATACCTTGCGTCCATAAGAGAATAGCAAGTTGTTTTATCATCTATAGTGAGTTTGGAGTACCATACATTTTGATTATTCAGCGTAAGAATAAATTTATATAATTGTTTTACAGTATCTACATGTACACCGTATTTTTGTGGTTTATCTTCTAGCGGTAACCAAGTCGGAACAATATAGAGTGAACGTGTATTAACTGCTAGTTGAAAATCCGTATTTTTTCCGCCAATAAATACAAAATAATTATTTCTATTTTTGTTTGACGATACAAAATCTTTTAAAGTACTTCTATCACGAAAGTGGAAATTACTATATCCATGTTCACGAAATGCTTTTTCATATTTAGTTAAAACATCAGTTTTTCTGCTGTAGAAGTAGATGGTATTATCTGTATTTTCTGAAAGCTGTTTGAACTTTTCCTTAAATTTGTCACGTTTTTTCCTCATGCGCTCAAGATTAAAATTGGATAAATCCAGTTCTTGATAATCTGTAGGATCAAGATTTGACTTCAATAAATCCAGATTACAAAAAATTAGTTTTTTCATTGGTTACCTCCTCTTATTTTTGGAAGATGAAAATACTATATGGTATAAAATATTTGGTTTGTTTTTATATCTTCTATATTATCAGTATCTAAAGAAAACTTCAATTGGATTATATGTATACGGTACTCATGGGTTACAGTATACATATATTTATTATCTTTTATTAGAGATATTCATTGGCTTGCCAGAGTATTGTAATCTAAGGAGTTTGATATTTAAATAAAATGATAAAGGGTTCGACAGTACTAGAACTATATGATAAAATTGAGAAGGTACAAAGAGAATATGAGCGCTTAGACAGTGGATTGACAGCAATGGAGTACAATATCATATAGTGCTATTTTTTTTGAACAAATACTTCTGTTTCCCTTAGTAAATACTTTCAAGATACATCTCTAATATTTTTGCCGATTTGTAGGTACAATTAAAGTAACTACTATCGGAAAAGAGGTGTATTTACTTGCGTACAGAGGATTATATTGCAGACAATATTGTAGCTTTGTGCAAAAAACGTGATATGAGTAAATATCGGTTGTCACAGCTGACAGGTATATCTCAATCTTCGATTGGAAAGATCATTGCTAAAGAAAGTCTACCAACAATGCCTACTGTGGAAAAAATATGTGATGCACTGGGAGTAACAATGGCTCAGTTTTTTGCAGGGATGGACGTTCCGGTAAATTTATCTGAGTCACAACAAGAGGTCTTAAAGATTTGGGATGGTCTTGATGAAAAAGAACAAGCGGTAGTAATGGCTATGCTCCGAGGACTTCAGAAATAAAGGAAACAGTTGTAACGAAAATGTTGACTGTTTCTTTTTTTATGGGTAGGTGGAGAATATGTTGATTGAAAAGAGATTTTTTGATAGTGCAAAAAGTGAAGATGAAGAAATAAAAAGAGAACTGGAAGCTGAAAAAGCAAAAATGACAGAAGAAGAAAAATTGGAAGAAAAAAAACAGCGTGAAGTAGAGGTGAAGGAAATCATTCGTAAAGCGGAAGAACAGATGAAGAAACATAAGAAGATTCCTGATTCTAAGAAAATTGTTGAGTTTACGTTTTTACAAAAGGCGGCATTGGAGATTGCAGAACATATGAGTATGAATATAAAAACTGAGCGCAAAGAGGATGATTTATGGGGGACTATTGAATTTGCCTTTGAAAATATGTGGTTTTTGGATACCACACCACCTGAATGGGTTGATACATGGAATACCCTATTGAAAGAAGCACATAGTGTATACATTGAAATAAAGAATAATATGATTGTGTATCAATATTCTTATGATTTATCCAAAGAAGTGATAATCTGAAAAAAATGATTTTATTTGCATATAGGTCAAAGAACGATTGAAAAGTTGCTGCTTTGAACATTTGCAGTAATCGTTTATTCGTCCCGTGGAATAAATGATTGCTTTTATTCGTCCCCTCGAATATAATATAACTAATGTCTATAAGCGGAAAACGAGGAAGGAGATAATTCGATGGAATATATGACAGCAAGTCAAGCAGCCAAAAAGTGGAATATATCACAAAGACGTGTTCAAATACTGTGCTCAGAAGATCGGATTCCTGGCGCATTCAAACTTGGAGAAAATTGGGCAATACCATCTGAAATGGAGAAGCCCGAAGATAAAAGAAAAAAGGCGGTTGATAAAAATGAATCAGTATAATGCCATAGACCTTTTCTGTGGAGCTGGTGGTCTTTCATATGGTTTTGAATGCGCTGGCTTTAATATATTGCTGGGAATTGATAATGACCAGAAGGCGCTTGAAGTATTTGAGAGAAACCATAAGGGTGCTAAAAGTATTTGCGGAGATATTACTCAAATAGATTACGAGCAGATAAAGGAAAAAATTGGTGATAAGAGAATTGACATTATTATTGGCGGTCCTCCTTGCCAAGGTATGTCGCTTTCTGGACCGAGAAAGTTTGATGATCCAAGAAACAAGTTGTATCTTTCGTATATTAGATTAGTTGATGAGATAAAACCACGAGCGTTTGTTATTGAAAATGTCCCAGGGCTTGTAAGTTTGTTCAATGGCCAAATAAAGGACAGTATTATCGAGAAATTTACTGCAATGGGTTATAAAGTAAAATATCAGATTCTTTGTGCGTCTGATTATGGTGTTCCTCAGAATAGAAAGAGAGTTGTTTTTGTTGGAACTCGAGAAGATGTAGAATTTGAGTATCCCGAAAAGATTTCAGAACAGGTAACTTGCAAAATGGCACTCTCTGACTTGCCACCTTTGGAGGATGAACTTGGTGAGGATATTTCTGATTACGCAACTGAGCCAACGAATTCCTATCAGAAACTGATGCGTGAAAGATCAAAAAAGGTACATAATCATGTTGCGGCGGCACATTCTGAAAAGGTAAAAAAGATTATTTCTCTTGTTCCTGATGGCTGCAATTATAAGAGCCTTCCTGAAGAGTATCGTGAATCTCGTAACTTTCATGTGGCATGGACGCGATTTGCTAGCAACAAACCGGCACCAACAATTGACACAGGACATAGACACCACTTCCATTATCAATATAATCGTGTGCCAACGGTACGTGAATGTGCAAGATTGCAGTCTTTTCCAGATGATTTCATTTTTTTAGGAAATAAGACGCAGCAATTCCGTCAGGTAGGTAATGCTGTACCGCCACTTATGGCCCAAGCAATTGCGAAGCAGGTAATGGCTATGTTGGAGGAGAAAAACTAATGAGCGTATATCAAATTCCTGAAGAATATTTCTTCAGAATACATCACTGTAGACCTCGTTTTAAGGGGAATGTTGAAAATGTATTGATTTATATAGCTACCGAGATCACAAGAATTGGTGATGCACCCAAGGATGAGTTTAACAATTCTTTGAACAATGCAATTAAGTGTTTTCCAGGAAATTCTACCCTTGCCTTAAAAACGGTTAATAACTGGAGAACAGAGATTTCATCTTTATTTGGATTATTTTACGAGGATGAAAATCACTATAATCATGCAATGCTAAGGGCAAAAGAATTAGCTGAGCATAATGACTTAGTTGAGTTTTTTAAGTTGTTCTTATATTACTTTCAGTATCCTGGTGCTCACATCAAATCTAGAGATGTTTTAGAGCAGATTGAAGCAGGCATTCATTTTAAACCCACTCAATATATACTGAAATTACTCAAGACTGCCGAGGAGAACACTGGAAAACGATGTGGAATCACGAAAGAGGAGGCTTGCTACTGTATCTTCAATGATCTCCGATGCACAAGAGATAATGAAGATGTTGTTATCACTTGGCAACGAATTCAAAGAAACCGAGATTTGGAAATAGAATATGTTGCGGATGGTGACGTTACGAGGTATGCCGGTGATATTTTGGACTATATGCAACATGCAAATTTATTAGTTTCCTATAATAACAAGGAATTCTTCATAAATCACAGCGAAAACGAAGCGATTCTAAAATATATCAATTCAACAGAATGGTTTTCTGAATATGATACTATGATTGCCAATAGGTCTGGCACGATTCAGGATGTAAATGATTGTCGATGCGATTGGTTTCGCTATGTAAATCGAGAAGCTGGGGAAACAGATTTTGCAACTGATATCACATCCTTCTTTGCTGTTGAATCTGAAATCCCGACAGAGCCGGAGTCGAAGATGCAGCTGTTCGCAGCATATATGGAGAAGTTGAAGAGTTTAGAATCTTTGAAAACAAAGGATATTGGAGATATTGGAGAAAGTTTGGTTCATGGGCATGAGTGTCAGCGCCTGAAAATTGGAGGACGAGAAGATCTTGTTCACTTGGTTGTTAAAATTCCTACTGAACTGGGTGTTGGGTATGACATTAGTTCAAGAGAACTTGATGACACAATACGAAATATTGAGGTTAAAACAACCATTAGTACAAAGCCAATCGTATTTAATAAAATTCATCTTACTCCGAACGAATGGCAGGCAGCCAAGAGTTATAAAGAAAGATACTTTGTATATCGCCTAATGGTCAGTAAGACAGAAATTAAGCTCTATATCCTTCAGAATCCTGTTGAACTGTTTAAACAAGACTTAATTGATATTACGCCACGAGAAGGAATGGAAATTACATTCAGAGAAGCTGCGGGGCATTACGAGGAGTTATTAGCATGGGTGTAAAATTAAAAGTGGCATCATTGTTTTGTGGATGCGGAGGCACTGATGTTGGAATGCAAGGAGATTTTGATTACCTTGGGAACCATTATGCTTCCAATGACATTGAAATTGTATATGCAAACGACTTTGAACAGACAGTGTGCAATATTTTTGAAGAGAATTTTGGGTTAAAGCCTGATAATCGAGATATTCGAACTGTAAAAACTGAGGAGCTCCCTGAATTTGATATTTTAACAGGAGGTTTTCCTTGTCAGTCTTTTTCGATTGTTGCACAGAACCCGAAACGATTAGGTATCAAAGATGAAAAAGGTATGCTTTTCTTTGAAATGTGTAGAATACTTAGAGAGCGTAAACCCAAATGCTTTATTGCAGAAAATGTAAAAGGGCTACTTACAGCTAATAAGAAAGAAGCATTTCCTTTAATTATTAAAGAGTTCGAGGAAAGCGGATATAATGTAACATATCATGTTTTGAAGGCTGTTGAGTATGGTGTTCCACAAAAAAGAGAACGTGTTATCATAGTTGGATTCAAAAAAGAATTGGGAATCAAATTTGATTTTCCCAATCCGGTCATAAAACGGGAAGAAGATTATGTGCCCCTTAAGGAAGTAATTGAAGCAAATGTTGATGAGAAGTACTTCTTTTCGCAAAGGGCTGTTGATGGAATGATGAGAAATAGGGCTACAATGAATAAGGGAAGAGCTCAGAACATCGAGGAACCTTGTAATACGGTTGGTGCACATTTGGCGAAAGTATCGCTTAATAGCACAGATCCAGTATTGATGGAAGGTGGGCGATATCGTCGCTTTACTCCAAGAGAAGTTGCAAGGATACAATCTTTTCCTGATACATTCAAGTTGATTGAAAGTGAAAGTGCTCAGTATAGAGCATTAGGAAATGCGATACCACCAGTAATGTTTTGGTATGTAATGAGAGCTGTAAAGTTAGCTCTTGAACAGTAGCTTAATGATTAGGCAAGGGTAATTTGGACATTTACTCCAAAGGACGATTTAGAATTATCTATGGAATGTAGTGATGGACAAAATTTGACAAAGTAAAATTTCCTTAGAAAATTGAAAGTGAAGGATGTCAACAATTAATCGTTGATGTCCTTTTCTTTATTTGGAGTATTGAAAAAATAAGAAAAATAATTTGAGCGCAATAATTAGTATGAGTAAAAAATGTAAAATTTGAATTATGAGGTATATACGATTTTTCCATTTTTTGTATTTTTTAATTTTGGGCAGGGAACCAAAATTGGCAATTTTGCGGAAGTGTATACACACTTCCTGTCCTTGCTATTTTTTAATCACATAGTGATTTCACAGGGATATAGGGCTGTTTAGCCTATTTTCTCTCCCTGTGTTGTGACCGAAGAAATTCGGGGAACTAAGTATATATTTATGCTGAATGTGAGGAACTGGGGAGCACAATCCTCAGCAAGATTTCAACATCCGGAAAATGCCATATTGCTAAAATAGCGATATGGTATTACCGGGGTGGATCTTGCTCTAATGTGTACAGTAACCTCGGCATAAATAGAAAGAATGGGTTTGGGGAATCCCCAGCAAGATAAAAACCTGATGAAAGAACATTTGTCGGAAAGACAATATTGTTAAACACAGGTGGATCTTGCTCTGGGGTAAGAAAGAAGTATCTTTATATTATCAAAATGATATTTGGAGTTTATGTTGTTGGAAAGTCGTAAGCAGGAAGATAACTTCAAGTTGTTGGTGCAAATATAATGAATAGAAGTGTCCAGTACATTTTTGGTGATGGGTATTTTGGTGGAATCCATTTTTATTTATTTTGAATAATAAAATTTTGAATCTGCAGCCGATTCTGCCTGCCGGACAATGTTTTTAGATATCTGTAAACGTCACGGACTGGAACTTGATGAAGAACCATCGTATGATGGAAGAAAGTATTTGGAAACACGATAGAAGCAAACGCTGTACTTATCGTCTTGTCTGGCAGGGAAGATTATTAGGCATTAACCAGAGAGATATCGGCAGAGAAAACAGAAGTGATAGACAATGATATTTGTTAGATATGCTTCTTGTCGTTGGCTGTATCATATTAAAACGCTTTTTACGTTAAAAAAGTGCTGTGATCACAAGGCTTTTTGCAAGCAAAAATGAAAAGGCTATATATAGGTAGCCTGTGAAACTGGAAGTGCCCATTTTGGGCCTGATTTAAAGAATAATGTTCTGACAGAGACCAATGGAATGACTCTCTGCTGGGGCTCCAAAAGAAAGGAAAAATGATTATGGAAAAAATGATGAATACAAAAACAGAGGGTAACACATTTACAAAGAAAATCGGGCAGACAGTCTATGTTGTCCGTTATCATTTCAATGAAAATGCAAAGGAAACAATGCAGGAGAAGATTAACCGGATGCTGGTTACAGAAGCAAGTCGACAGGCAGTATATTAAAATTAGGTGGATGTAATTGAAGAAAAAATATGATATCATGTGAGTAACAAATCGGTATTTATAAAGGAGAATATTGATGAAACTATTTTTATGTTCGCACTTTTCAAGTGT
>ERZ773204.178-NODE-178-length-50212-cov-5.611301_pt1 | contig 50212 bp, 38 predicted proteins | sample MGYA00581007_ERZ773204 | MGnify/ENA primary metagenome ERZ773204 (study PRJEB29015, sample SAMEA2737757) | human gut metagenome | biome: human gut; feature: human-associated habitat; material: faeces | place: China | collected 2012 ... | reverse complement strand
AACACGGTTCATTTGTTATCAAGAACGGTAATAATGTAATCACTCCGGGTAGTGAAGTTGCACAATACACCATGTTAACTGTTGAAGCAACTCCTGCTGAAGGTTATCAAGTGAAAAGTATTAAAGTAAATGATACAGAAATTGAAGGTAATACATTCATTGTAAATGGAGAATCAACTGTTAGCGTTGAATTTACTGACAAACTGACCATTAACTATACCGTTTCAGGAGTAGGAACGTTCACAGTCATAGATGAGAATGATCCGGAAAATCCATTCAACAGCGGAGATGAATTTGAAAAAAATACATCTATCACAATGGTGTTAGCTGCTGGCGAAGGTTACGAAATATCCAGTTTTATCGTTAATGGAGAAGAACAAAAAGAGTCTATAAATGCTGCCGGAGTATATACAATAGCCAATTGTCAAACAGACCTGAACATTGATGTAGTATTTGCTAAAAAACTGTTCAATGTAACATTCAGTTCTAACGATTTCGGTACATTAACAGTAAAACAGAACAATGTAAATATTGAAAGTAACACTCCTGTAGAATATGGTACAGAATTAACAGTTATCGCAACTCCTAATGCCAATGCAACTTTAAGTGTATTTACGATCAACGGAGCTGACAAACTTGCAGAAATCCAAAATACATTAAAAATGAATAAAAATACATTGTAGTTCACAAAGTGGTAAAAAAATAAAAAACTTTCGCGATTTCACTTGACTTCTCGTTGAAGTTCTACTATAATGCCACTTTAAAGAGGTAAAGGAAAAAAGGAGGAGAAAATTATGAAAATGAAAAAACTTGTAGCATTATGCCTCGCAGGTGCAATGGCACTCTCAGTTGTTGCCTGTGGCGGTGGAAACAAAGGGGGAGACTCCAAGACAGCAGGAAGTTTTCCTGGAACAAAAGACAAAGATATGGTAACTGTTGACTTAAGAACAGAACCGGCAGAGTTAAACTCTATTAAAACATCTGATGTACCTTCAGGAAACATCTTAAGAATGGTTATCTCAGGTTTATACAAACTTGACAAAGATGATAAACCGGTACCTGACCTTGCAGAAGATACAAAGGTAAGTGAAGACGGAAAAACTTACACAATGAAAATCAGAAAAGATGCGAAATGGTCTAACGGAGAACCTGTAACAGCACACGACTTCGTATTCGCATATCAGACAATTTCTAAAAAAGAAACCGGTTCAGTATACGGATTCATCGTATATCAGAACTTATTGAATGGTCAGGACGTATTTGACGGTAAGAAAGATCCTTCAGAATTAGGAGTAAAAGCATTAGATGATTACACATTGGAAGTAACATTTGTTAACCCAATCCCATATGCATTACACTTATTCTCATTCTCATCTTTCTATCCTTTGAACCAGAAAGCATACGAAGAAATCGGTGCTGACAAATACGCAAAAGATGCAGATAAAGTCGTTACAAACGGTGCTTACAAAATAGAAGAATGGGTACATGACGATCATGTAACATTAGCAAAAAATGAAGACCACTACAATGCGTCAGAAGTAAGCATTCCAAAAGTTAAATACTTAATGTTAAAAGATTCAAATGCTCGTATGAACGCATTTAAAGCAGGTCAGATTGACAGTATCAACATCACTGGAGAACAAATGGAACAGGCTAAAAAAGAAGGCATGAACTTAACAACATATGTTGATAACAGCAACTGGTACTTCCAGTTCAACACAAAGAAAAAAGAATTAAGCAATGCAAAAATCCGTCAGGCACTTGGAATGGCAATCGATACAGAATCTCTTTGCAAGAACGTAATCAAAACAGGTGCTGAACCTGCAACAGGTATCGTACCAACATCTATCGCAGGTGCAGATGGAAACAGTTACGCTAAGACACTTGGTGACATCACAGAATACAATACAGAAAAAGCAAAACAGTTATTCGACGAAGGATTAAAAGAAATCGGAATGACAGCAGATCAGTTCAAGATTTCATTCTTAACAGAAGACAGTGCAGGAGCACAGAAAGAAGCAGCATTCTATCAGGAACAGTGGAAAAAAGCATTAGGAATTCAGGTAGAAATCACACCAATGCCATTCAAAGCAAAATTATCAGCAATGGACGCAGGTGAATTTGATATTGTTTTCGCAGGTTGGTCACCGGACTACAACGACCCAATGACATACTTAGATATGTTTGCAACAGGAAATGGTAACAACTACGGTAAATATTCAAATCCTGAATATGATAAATTAATCGCAGATGCAACTAAAGAAGTTGATAAAGTAAAACGTCAGGAAATGTTAATGACAGCAGAAAAATTAGTATGCCAGGAAGACGCAGCAATCTTCCCATTATACTTCCAGTCAGTAACATATGCAGTATCTGATAAACTTGAAGGAATGACTCGTACAGGATTCCAGGAATTCGACTTTACAGATGGTGCTAAGATTAAATAATCTTACGGAAGTGAATATAGGATAGGAAAAAAGAGGGAGTTGTTCCGAACAACTCCTCTTTATTCCGAAAAAGCCGTACCTGTACACTTATGGCGGTTATCAAAGTGACATGAAGAACAATGAGAGTTCTTCCTGTTGCTTATGTAAAGTACAAAGAACGGCAATAGAAAGGTACAGGAAAATACTTTGTACCTTACATAAGCAATAAGAAAAAGATAAGGAGATGAATCAGGTGTCGAATCGGGTTAAATTTATATTAAAAAGAATTGTATATTCGTTCATTACAGTTATTGTTCTGATTGGATTCACATTTACATTGATGCATATGTTACCGGGGGACCCGTTCTCAGGTGGAAAGGCGATTCCGGAAGTAACAAAAGCAGCGTTATTTGAAAAGTATGGTTTGGATAAACCGGTAATTGTTCAGTTTTTTATTTACTTAGGAAATGTATTTAAAGGAGACTTAGGAGTTTCTCTTCCTGACGGACGTCAGGTTACGGATATTATTGCACAGGCATTCCCTGTATCGTTTGAACTTGGTATGCGTGCTTTGATTTTTGCATTTATTCTCGGTATTTTACTTGGAGTAGTTGCAGCAGTAAAAAGAGGAACGGTTTGGGACAGCGCTTCAATGTTCTTTGCACTTGTAGGTGTGTCAGTTCCGTCATTTATTATCGGTTCAATATTACAGTATTTCTTAGGATTAAAATTATATCAGGCAACAGGTGTGGAAGTGTTCGCAATCATGGGTTGGGAATCGGCAAATGCTAAAATCCTTCCGGCTTTCGCGCTGGCGTTCGGTTCGATGGCGACCATAAGCCGTCTGATGCGTACAAGTATGCTTGATGTATTAAATTCAGATTATATTAAAACGGCAAAAGCAAAAGGGTTAAGCCAGAGAGCGATTATTTGGAAACATGCAGTTCGTAATGCAATCATGCCTGTCATCACGGTAATGGGACCATTGGTTGCAGCAGTTTTAACAGGTGCGTTCGTTGCAGAAAATATTTTTGCCATTCCAGGTCTTGGAAAATACTTTGTACAGTGTGTGCAGACAAATAACTACCCGGTTATTGCCGGTACTACGATTTTCTATGGTTCATTCTTAATTTTGGCAAACCTTGTCGTAGACTTAATTTACGGTTTCATTGACCCGAGAGTAAAATTAACTGGTGGAAAGGAGTAGTACAATGAGATTGAAAAAAGAAAAGGCATTGGAAGTAGCACAGATGCCGAGAAAAGCATATGATGTAAGCGGAACAATTCCCGCAGAAGCATTTGAACATATTGGGGCAGATGCAACGAGTATGGAATCCATTGCACGTCCATCTGTTAGTTTTTGGAAAGACGCGTTTAACCGTGTGAAGAAAAGTAAGGTGGCAGTTGTCTGTCTTATCCTTTTGATACTATTATTACTTGGGGCTATTTTTATCCCAATGATTAGTCCGTTTGATTATTCATCACAGAACGTTGCGTTCGCAAATCAGCCAATGATGAGCGAAGACCCTGTAACAGGCCAGATGCACATTTTCGGAACAGATGCACTTGGACGTGACGTATTTGTACGTGCGTGGATGGGGGCGAGAGTTTCCCTGACAGTTGCTATTGTTGTAGCATTGATCGACTGTTTCATCGGTGTTATTTATGGTGGTATTTCCGGTTACTTCGGAGGAGCAATTGATAACGTGATGATGCGTATTGTGGAGATTATCAGTGGTATTCCATATTTGATTATCGTTATTCTTTTGATGACGGTATTACCTCGAGGAATTGGAACGATTATTGTTGCCTACTCTCTGACGGGGTGGACCGGTATGGCAAGGCTTGTTCGTGGGCAGGTAGTCAGTCTCGGAGAACAGGAATTTGTTATTGCTGCCAAATCAATGGGAGCGAAACCGGCAAGAATTATTTCTAAACATTTAGTGCCGAACATTTTAAGTGTTATTATCGTAAACATTACATTGGATATTCCTTCAGTTATCTTTACGGAAGCCTTCCTGTCTATGTTAGGTCTTGGTATTGCACCGCCGAAGGCTTCATGGGGAATTATGGCAAACGATGGTATTTTGACATTCCAGATGTATCCGAGTCTTTTGGTTGTACCAGCGGTATTCATCTGTATTACAATGCTTTCTTTCAACTTGCTGGGTGACCAGTTAAGAGATGCATTCGACCCTAAATTAAGGAGGTAACTAGAAATGGAACGTATTTTAAATATAGAAGATTTGCATGTTTCCTTTGATACATATGCAGGTGAAGTTCATGCAGTCAGAGGCGTTTCCCTTCATGTAGATGAAGGGGAAGTGCTGGCAGTCGTAGGGGAAAGTGGTTGCGGTAAAAGTGTAACTGCACAGACAATTATGAAATTAAATCCTATGCCTCCTGCAAGAATTAAAGAGGGAAGCATCGACTTATGCGGAAAAGATATTGTCGCAATGAGTGAAAAAGAAATGCAGGAAATTCGCGGACAGTTAGTCAGTATGATTTTCCAGGATCCGATGACATGTCTGAATCCGACGATGAAAGTTGGAAAACAGTTGACGGAAACGTTAAAAAAACATAAAAAGATTTCAAGAGAAGAAGAAAAAGCGGAAGCAATCAAACTGCTTAACATGGTACAGATTCCGAATGCGGAAGAACGTGTAAACCAGTATCCGCATGAGTTCTCAGGTGGTATGCGTCAGCGTGCCATGATAGCGATGGCTTTGGCCTGCAAACCAAAGTTACTTATTGCCGATGAGCCTACGACAGCGTTGGACGTAACAATTCAGGCTCAGATTATGAAATTGCTTGCAGAGTTAGGAAAAGAGACGAAGACAGCGGTTATCCTCATCACACATGACTTGGGGGTTGTGGCAAATCTGGCTGACAGAGTGTCTGTTATGTATGCAGGTAAAGTAGTGGAAGAGGGAACGGTAAGTGATATTTTCTATCGCTATGCTCACCCATATACAGAAGCGTTGTTAAAGAGTCTTCCTACGGTAGATACAAAGAAAGATGAGCAGCTTGTTTCCATTCCGGGAACACCACCGGATTTATATGCTCCGCCACAGGGTTGTGCGTTTGCAAGCCGTTGTGAAAAATGTATGAAGATTTGTAAGAAAAATCAGCCTCCTGTATTTGAAGTAGGCGAAGGACACAAGGCTTCATGCTGGCGTCTGCACCCGGATTTTCCAGGTAAAAAGGAGGAAAATTAGCAATGGAGAAATTAATCACACTAGAAAACGTATCAAAACATTTCCATGTGGGACGTAAACAGACATTGGTTGCGGTAAACAACGTAAACATGGATATTTATAAAGGAGAAACACTCGGTGTCGTAGGTGAATCAGGTTGTGGAAAATCTACACTTGGACGTACGGTAATGGGGATATATAATGCTACTTCAGGAAAGATTACTTATAACGGTGAGGAAGTAAACTTAAAGAAGACAAAGGACCGTTATGAATATTCCAAAAAAGCACAGATTATTTTCCAGGACCCATATGCTTCATTGAATCCTCGTATGACGGTGGGAAGTATCATTGAAGAAGGTATGGAAATTCACAATATGTATGACAAAGAGAAACGTCGTGAGCGTGTATACGAATTACTTGAAACAGTAGGGCTTAACAGAGAACACGCAAACCGTTTTCCTCACGAATTCTCAGGCGGACAGAGACAGCGTATCGGTATCGCCCGTGCTTTGGCAGTTGAGCCGGAATTTATCGTTTGTGATGAACCGATTTCCGCTCTCGATGTTTCTATTCAGAGCCAGATTATTAACTTGTTAAAAAATCTTCAGGAAGAACATGGGTTTACATATATGTTTATTGCCCACGACCTGAACATTGTAAAATATATTTCGGACAGAATTGCCGTTATGTATTTAGGCAACCTCGTGGAACTCGCGGATAGTGATGAAATCTACGAGCACACGTTGCACCCATATAGTCAGGCGTTATTGGACGCGGTACCGATACCGGATCCTGAAAAAGAATCTTTAAAAGAAAGAAAACTTTTATCGGGGGACGTACCGAGTCCAATCAACCCTAAACCAGGCTGTCCGTTTGCCGGACGTTGTCCGAAAGCGACAGAAGCCTGCAGAACGACATCGCCGGAGTTGAAAGAGGTAAGACCAAATCATTTTGTGGCATGTCATTTATACTAAAGGAATAGAGTGATAGACAAAAACGGAGTTACAAGTGTTGTAACTCTGTTTTTTTGTCGAAAAAAACGGAAAAAAATTTAAAATCATGAAATTTATTATAAAAATTTCATAATACTATAGAAATTTTCAAGGAAAAGTATTAGAATTACTAAAAAGGTCTGTGTTTGGTTTGAAAAAGTGTACATTATTAACAAAAAGGAGGAGAAGGAAATGAAGAAAAGGAATCGGCTCGTGTCATTACTTTTGTCAGGCGCGTTAGTTGTTACTCCGGTGCTTGGTATGGACGGACTGGAATTAGAGGCAAAAGCAGCGTATAAGCAATTTGCAGGTGAAGAGTGGTACGACCAAATTGAAACGGTGGAAGTCAACCGTGAAGCCGCAAGAGCGACATTTACACCTTATGAATCTGCAGAGAAGGCTTTGAAAAATGAAAAATCTGCCTTGGACAATGTAGACGAGACAGGTTCTAAGTGGTACAAGACACTGAACGGTGAATGGAACTTTAAGTATGCGGAGAAACCTGCCGACAGGTTAAATACAAAGAGAGGGGAAGACGCAAAGAATTATAAGGAAGATTGGAACACGGAAGGCTGGGATAAGATTCAGGTTCCAAGCAATATCCAGACTCAAAAAGATGAGAAAGGCAATTTTAAATACGACAAACCAATTTATGTAAACCAAACATATCCGTGGGCAAACTATGAGAAAGTTGAATATAACACAAACGGAAAGAACAAACCTGTTGCGCCGACAGTGAAAAACAGTGTCGGACAGTACAAAAGAACATTTGAGATTCCGGCAGATTGGGACGGACGTGAAGTTTTCGTATCCTTCCAGGGTGTGGAATCCGCATTCTATCTCTATGTAAATGGAGAGAGAGTGGGATATGCCGAGGACAGTTATACGGCAGATGAATTTAACATCACAGATTACCTGAAAGAGGGAGAAAACACAATCGCAGTGGAAGTATACCGCTGGTCAACGGGAAGTTATCTTGAAAATCAGGACTTCATTCGTCTGAGCGGTATTTTCAGAGATGTGTATTTATATTCTAAAGACAAAGTAGAAATCCGTGATTACTTTGTAAAGACAGACCTTGATGAGAACTATGAAAATGCAACATTGACATTGGACGCTGATATTAGAAGTCTCGATAAAAATGTTTCGGGTAAATATACCGTTAAGGCAGATTTGTACGAGATGGACAGTGATAAGAAAGTTTGGGATTCTCCACTTTCTTTCGATGTGGATGTAAAAGCGGGAAAAGCGACAGTTGAGGAAAGCGCTGACGATAAAGGTCAGAGAGGTTCCGGTTCTAAAGAAGTGGTAAATCCAAAGAAATGGTTTGCAGATACACCTAATTTATACCGTCTCTTAATTCAACTTGTAGATGAAGACGGAAAAGTAATTGAAACTACATGTCAGAGAGTTGGTTTCCGTGAAATCGACAAGGTGGACATCAACGAAGAAGGACAGGAACAGGCACAGATTAACGGCAAGAAAATTATGTTCCGAGGAACAAACCGTCACGAGACAGATAACGTGGACGGACGTGCACTTACAAAAGAGGACATTCGCACAGACTTAATGACGATGAAACAGTTTAACGTAAATGCAATCCGTACTTCGCATTATCCGAATCACCCGTATACTTATGCGCTGGCAGATGAACTCGGACTGATGATGTGTGATGAGGCGAACATTGAATCCCACAAGGGTTCTTTTGAAAACGGTGCGGATATACCGTCTGGTGCACCGGTATGGAATGCGTCTGTCATGGACAGAACAATAAACATGGTAGAGCGTGATAAAAACCATGCTTCAGTTGTAATCTGGTCACTTGGAAACGAATCCACATATAAAGACCACACAATGGACGAAAACTATTGTTTCAATAATTCAACAAAATGGATTTTAAAGAGAGACCCGTCCAGACTGAGAAAATATGAACGTGATAACCGTTATACAAAAGGCGACCGTGAAAATTCTATGGTAGATATCTACTCTTCACAGTACTGGGGTGTATCTTCTGTGGAAGGACATGTTACAAATACAAATAACAAAGCGCCGTACATTCAATCTGAGTACGCACATTCCATGGGAAACGGACTTGGTAACTTCAAAGAATACTGGGACGTATTCAGAAAATATGACAACGCACAGGGCGGATTTATTTGGGATTGGATGGACCAGTCTATTTTGACAAATGCAGTCAACAAGACAGACTACTATGTAAAAAATGATGATGGAACGAAATCTGCAATTAAAGGAACATTGACAGACGGACAGAAAGACAAAGCGCTTGACGGCTATGTACTTGTTCCGAATAAATCAGCGAACAGCAAAGCAATCACACTGGGTGCATGGGTAAAATACAACGGCGGAACAGGAAGTGATCAGGCGATTATAGCCAAAGGCGACTCCGGTTATAATTTGAAGATTACGAGAGCAGATGACAAAATTGAATTTTTCGTTGACGGCTGGAGCGCAGGAACACTGACAGCGCCATTCCCGAAAGATAAGATTGGCAAGTGGACATACGTTGCCGGAACATACGAGAATGGAAAATATACCTTATATGTAGACGGCACAAAAATTGGTGAAAAAGATGTTACCAAGGGAGAAAAAGTAGATACCGAACCATTTAAAATCGGTATCGGAGAAGACCCTGAATATTCAGGAAGACAGTTTAACGGTCTGATTGACGGCGTTCGCGTTTTAAACGTGGCAAATCCAAATCCGGATTATCAGCCGAAAGACAGTGAAGTTGTATATTCTATGGACTTCAAAGATGATCAGATTGTCGCAGAGGGAACTGACTATCCGGAAGGAACTACTTTCTTCGGATATGGCGGAGACTGGGGCGAGAAAGTAACAGACAGAGATTTCTGCTGTAACGGTCTGATGAATGCGGACAGAACTCCTTCACCTGAGTTGTACGAAGTAAAGAAAGTACATCAGGAAATTTCTTTCTATGATGATGGAGAAGCAAAAGACGGAAAAGTTCGTATTGTAAATGAATTTTTAAATACAAACTTAAAGAAATATGATATTACATGGAAGTTATTGAAAGATAACGGTATTGTAAAAGAAGGCACACTCTCTGACGAAGAGAAAGACGTCGAAGCCGGAGCAGAGAAAGTTATCGAATTAAAAGATTTCCCTGAAATTAAAGCGGTGGAAGGCTCTGACTATATTTTGGAATTTAACGCAACACTAAAAGAAAATCAGGATTGGGCAGGAGCATACGGCGGAAAGAAGGGAAGCGAGATTGCATTCGAGCAGTTACAGCTTTCTTATGAAAACGAAACGGCACGTCCTACCATCGATGTGGAAGATGCAGATAACATTAAAGTAGAAGACGGTGAGAAAAACCTTGTTCTTAGCGGAAGTGAAAAAGACGGAGATAAATTCTCTGTAACAATCGACAAGACAACGGGATACATCACAAACTATACGGTAAACGACGAGGTTCTGTTGAAAGACGGACCGAAACCGGACTACTGGAGAGCAAGAATAAGCAATGACCCTAACTTTACAGATGCAATGAAAAATGCAGCGGCAAACTTCAAAGTAACAGACTGTAAAGTTGAAACAAAGGATAAAGTAGTCAATGTTCATGTGGAAGGAACAATTGAAGGCATTGATTCTCCGAATGTAATCGACTATCAGATTTATGCTAACGGAGATATTGTTGTGACAAACAGTTTCACTCCTTCAAACAGCAGTGCGATAGGCGATATTGCTCAGGTAGGTATGAGAATGGTTGTGCCGGAAGGATATGAAAATGTTACTTATTACGGAAGAGGACCACAGGAAAACTATGTGGACAGAAAGATCGGAGCAAGAGTAAGCATTTACAAAGATACTGTTGAAAACATGTTTGAAGACAAATATGTAAGACCGCAGGAAAACGGCAACAGAAGTGACGTAAGATGGGCTACACTGACAAAAGGTGAAAACGGCAAAGGTATTATGGTTGCCGCAGAAGATACAATGAACATGAGTGCATTGCACTATACTTCAGAAGACATTCACAAAGTATGGAATGATTTTGGACACCCATATCAGGTTCCTAAGACAAAAGATGTTGTTCTGAGCGTAGGTACGGCACAGAGAGGACTTGGAAATGCAAGTTGCGGTCCTGGACCTTTAGGACAGTACATTTTGCAGAAAGGCCAGACATATACACAGACATTCAGAATTACACCGATTACAAAAGCAGCGGCAGATGCAAACGCATTTGTAAAAGAAAGAATGGAAAACAGCAAACTTGATGTGAATTCTACAATGCCTGTTAAAAACATTACTTTAGACGGAAAAGCATTAGAAGGATTTGAAGTATCTAAGACAGAATATACACATCAACTCTTTAATAAAGAAGATGTGAAACTTCCTAAAGTAGATGTTGTGAAAAACGCAGAAGACGTAAAAGTTGAGATTACACAGCCTACATTGGAAAAACCTGTAGCGACAATCCGTGCAACTTCAGGATACGGAATTGAAAAAGTTTACACAATTAACTTTGAACTTGTAGACCAAATGTACATCAGCGATATGAACTGGACGGTTGATAAAGCAGGATACAGCGCAAATATGCGTGATACATGTACTTGTGGCGGTGAACTCGGTGTATGGGTTGACGGTAAAGCAACTAAATTTGACAAAGGTGTGGGTTCTCATGCGCCTTCAGAAGTAACCGTGAACGTAGAGGGACTGGACGCAACAATGTTTAAGGCAGTTGCGGGTATTGGAAAAGAGCAGGGCGGCAACGGAGAAGTAAACTTTGTTGTCAAAGTGGACGGAAAAGAAGTGTTCCGCAAAGACGCTGTTAAATTCAAGACATCTGTTCCTGTAAATGTGGCCATCAGAGGAGCAAAAACAGTTTCTCTTATCGCAGAGACAAACGGTTCAGACGGAAATGACCATGCAGTATGGGCAGACGCAAAACTTGTCAATGAAGTCGTTTTCACGGAATTGGAAAAAGCAATTCAGGAATACGAAAAAATTGCAGAAAACAGTGCGGACTACTCTAAAAAGACTTTCGCTGACTACACAACAGCATATGAAAGCGGAAAAGCGGTTCTTGAGAAAGAAAGTGCAAAACAGGACGAAGTTGACAAAGCGGTATTGGCATTGAACGAAGCAAAATCTGCACTTGCAAATGTGGCAGAGTTATGTGCAAAAGCAGAAGAGTATAAAAAATTAGATGCCAACCTCTATGTAAAAGACAGTTATGACGCACTTCAAAAAGTTGTGGAAGAGGCGCTTACACTTGCAAATGATGACAATGCAACGAAAGATCAGGTAAATGAAATGATGGAATCTTTGAAAGACGCATTTGCAAAACTGATTCCATTAGATGAAAACAGAAAGAGCCTGATTGATGCAATCAAAGAGTATGAAGAACTTGCCGAGAAACAAAAAGAAGAAAACTGTTATACAGAAGGCAGTTGGAATGCATACAAAGATTTGATTGATGATGCAAAAGAAATGTTAAACAATCCGGACGCAACCGGAGAAGATATTACAAATCTTGTTGACAAAATCAACAAAGAAAAAGATGCGCTTGTTGACATCAGTGCATTGAGAAAAGCAATTGCTGATTTGAACTACGATGAAGTAAACTATACGGCAAAATCTTATGAAGAATATGAAGCGCTTGTAAAAGCAGCGGAAGACGTTCTTAAAAAAGCGGGCGCAACAAAGAATGAAGTGGAAAAGGCTATCGAAAGCCTTAGCAAAGAAAATGTAAAAAAAGTACTTGTAGATATTTCTGAATTGAAGACTTTAGTGTCTGAGGCAGAGAAACTTGACAAGGACGATTATAAAGAGGACGCATGGAAGACACTTCAAGACGAGATTGCAAAAGCGAAAGATTTATATAAGGAAGCAACGAAAGAACAGATTGCTGAGCAAATCAAGACATTGCGTGCTGCAATGGACGATGTAAAAGAACCTGACAAACCGACTGATCCTGATCCGCAGCCTCCAATTCCACCGACAGATGACGGAAACGGAAGTGGAAATGGAAACGGTTCGGGCGCAGGCGGATCACACGGAGCAGCGAAGACTGGAGATACAGCCCCAATCGCTCTTTGGGGTGCATTATTCGCAGCAGCGGCAGCAGGCATCGGCGGTATTTTCGTTAAGAGAAGAAGAAAAGACAGATAAAATAAAAGGCGGTCGGGTTATATACCGGCCGTCTTATTTTGCAAACTTTTTTATAGTTGTAAAAAAACCTCTTGACAAGCCCGAAACCGTATGATACAGTTAAAAATGCACTATTGTGGAAAATCATGCCCACATAATGCGATGGAAATCGGCAGAAAAGCCGTTTTTCATTGTATATTACGAGGAAAATAACATGAGAGCCAAATAAATATACAAGGAGTGAAACGTCAATGGAGAAAAACAGAATTCGTCCCATCACAAATGGAAAAAGTTCTCGCATGAGCTATTCTAGACAAAAAGAAGTGCTTCAGATGCCTAACTTAATCGAAGTTCAGAAAGATTCATATCAATGGTTTCTTGATGCCGGATTAAAAGAAGTATTTGAAGATATTTCTCCGATTGCTGATTACAGCGGTCACTTAAGTCTGGAATTTGTTGATTTTACATTATGCGAAGATGATGTAAAGTACACAATTGAGGAATGCAAAGAACGTGATGCAACATATGCGGCACCGCTTAAGGTGAAAGTAAGACTTTATAATAAAGAAACAGATGAGATTAACGAGCATGAGATTTTCATGGGAGATTTACCGCTGATGACAAAGACAGGTACATTCGTTATCAACGGAGCAGAACGTGTTATCGTAAGTCAGTTAGTGCGTTCACCGGGAATTTACTATGCGATTGCTCATGATAAGATTGGGAAAGAATTATATTCTTCCACAGTAATTCCAAACCGTGGAGCGTGGTTAGAATATGAAACAGACTCCAATGACGTTTTCTATGTACGTGTAGATAGAACGAGAAAAGTACCGATTACAGTGCTGATTCGTGCATTGGGATTTGGTACAAATGCGGAAATCTTAGATTTGTTCGGTGAAGAACCTAAGATTTTGGCAAGTTTTGGAAAAGATACGGCAGAGAGTTATCAGGAAGGTCTTTTGGAGTTATATAAGAAGATTCGTCCGGGCGAGCCTCTTGCGGTGGACAGTGCGGAAAGTTTAATTACAAGCATGTTCTTTGATGCAAGACGCTACGATTTAGCGAAAGTAGGCCGTTATAAATTCAATAAGAAATTAGCGTTGAAAAACCGTATTACGGGTCAGGTCGCAGCAGAGGATATTGTGAGCGCAATTACAGGCGAAGTGATTGTGGAAGAAGGCCAGGTAATCACAAGAGAGTTAGCGGAAGCAATTCAGAACGGAGCCGTTCCATTTGTATGGGTGAAAGGCGAAGAACGCAACATCAAAATTCTTTCTAACATGATGGTAGATTTAGAGAGCGTAGTAGATGTAGATGCGAAAGAATTGGGAATTGCAGAATTAGTATACTATCCTGTATTGGCAGACCTCTTAGAAGAGACAGGCGGCGACATTGACGAATTAAAAGAAGAAATCCGCAGAAATATTCACGAACTGATTCCGAAACATATTACAAAAGAAGATATTTTAGCGTCAATCAACTACAATATCCACTTGGAATATGGTATCGGAACAGATGATGATATTGACCACTTAGGAAACAGACGTATCCGTGCGGTTGGTGAATTATTACAGAACCAGTACAGAATTGGTTTGTCCAGATTGGAAAGAGTTGTTCGTGAGAGAATGACAACTCAGGATTTGGAAGGAATTTCTCCTCAATCACTCATTAACATTAAACCGGTAACGGCAGCGGTGAAAGAATTCTTCGGTTCTTCTCAGTTGTCACAGTTTATGGATCAGAACAACCCACTTGGTGAGTTGACACATAAGAGACGTTTATCAGCACTTGGACCTGGTGGTCTTTCACGAGACAGAGCCGGATTCGAGGTTCGAGACGTTCACTACTCACACTATGGAAGAATGTGTCCGATCGAGACTCCTGAAGGTCCTAACATCGGATTGATCAACTCTCTTGCCTGCTACGCAAGAATTAATGAGTACGGATTTGTGGAAGCGCCATACCGTAAGATTGATAAAACAGATCCGAAAAACCCTGTTGTAACAGAAGAAGTTGTTTATATGACGGCAGATGAGGAAGATAACTACCATGTAGCGCAGGCGAATGAGCCTCTTGATGCAGAAGGACACTTCATTCACAAGAATGTATCAGGTCGTTATCGTGAAGAGACACAGGAATACGAAAAAACAGCATTTGACTACATGGACGTATCACCTAAGATGGTATTCTCCGTAGCGACTGCGCTGATTCCTTTCCTTGAAAACGATGACCCGACTCGTGCGCTTATGGGTTCAAACATGCAGCGTCAGGCAGTACCTCTTCTTATGACGGAAGCGCCGGTTGTCGGAACAGGTATGGAGACAAAAGCCGCTGTCGATTCAGGGGTTTGTATCGTTGCCGAACAGGCAGGTGTGGTAGACCGTTCTACATCAAAAGAAATTACTGTTAAACACGATGACGGAACAAGAAAAACATATAAATTAACAAAATTCCTTCGCAGTAACCAGAGTAACTGCTACAATCAGAGACCGATCGTTGTCAAAGGTGAGAGAGTGGAAGCAGGTCAGGTAATCGCAGACGGACCTTCTACATCAAACGGTGAAATGGCACTTGGTAAAAACCCATTGATCGGATTTATGACATGGGAAGGTTACAACTACGAAGATGCCGTTTTATTAAGCGAAAGATTAGTACAGGACGATGTATATACATCAATCCACATTGAAGAATATGAAGCAGAAGCGCGTGATACAAAACTCGGACCTGAAGAAATCACAAGAGATATTCCGGGTGTCGGTGACGATGCGTTGAAAGACCTTGACGACAGAGGTATTATCCGTATAGGTGCTGAAGTTCGCGCAGGTGATATTTTAGTTGGTAAAGTAACTCCTAAGGGAGAGACGGAACTGACGGCAGAGGAAAGATTACTTCGTGCAATCTTCGGCGAGAAGGCGAGAGAAGTAAGAGATACTTCACTGAAAGTGCCACACGGAGAGTACGGTATCGTTGTAGATGCGAAAGTATTTACAAGAGAAAACGGTGACGAATTATCACCTGGTGTAAATCAGGCAGTTCGCATTTACATTGCACAGAAGAGAAAGATTTCCGTAGGAGATAAGATGGCCGGACGTCACGGTAACAAGGGTGTTGTTTCCCGTGTATTACCTGTAGAAGATATGCCGTTCCTGCCAAACGGTCGTCCTTTGGACATCGTATTGAACCCACTTGGTGTGCCTTCACGTATGAACATCGGACAGGTGCTTGAAATCCACTTAAGTCTTGCTGCAAAAGCATTAGGATTTAATATTGCAACACCTGTATTTGACGGTGCAAACGAGGTTGACATTATGGATACACTCGACCTGGCAAATGACTATGTCAACTTAGAGTGGGAAGAGTTTGAAGCAAAACATAAAGAAGAATTATTACCGGAAGTTTTGGAATATCTGTCAGAGAACAGAGAACATAGAAAATTATGGAAAGGTGTTCCTCTTTCAAGAGACGGTAAAGTAAGACTCCGTGACGGTAGAACGGGAGAATATTTTGACAGCCCTGTAACTATCGGACACATGCACTACCTGAAACTGCATCACTTAGTTGATGACAAGATCCATGCACGTTCAACAGGTCCTTACTCATTGGTAACTCAGCAGCCGCTCGGTGGTAAAGCGCAGTTCGGTGGACAGAGATTCGGTGAGATGGAAGTTTGGGCATTGGAGGCTTATGGTGCATCTTACACATTACAGGAAATCCTGACAGTGAAATCCGATGATGTTGTCGGACGTGTGAAGACATACGAAGCAATCATCAAAGGTGAAAATATTCCTGAACCGGGTATCCCTGAATCCTTCAAGGTACTTCTGAAAGAGTTACAGTCACTCGGACTTGATGTGAGAGTACTTCGTGACGACAATACAGAAGTAGAAATTATGGAGACAATAGATTACGGTGAAACCGATTTACACTCAATTATTGAGGGAGATAGAACTTATGCTCCGGAAGATGAATCTTACGGAGAACACGGCTTTAGCCAGAAAGAATTTGAAGGCGACGAGTTGATAGATATTGAAGAAGAACCTGAAGATATCGAATTTGATGAAATTCTTGACGAAGAATAGAAGGGAGTGCCTATATGTCAGCAACAAATAATGAAGCAACATACCAGCCAATGACTTTTGATGCTATTAAGATTGGTTTGGCATCACCTGAGAAGATTTTAGAATGGTCAAGAGGTGAAGTAACAAAACCGGAAACAATTAACTATAGAACATTGAAACCGGAAAAAGACGGTCTTTTCTGCGAGAGAATTTTCGGACCAAGCAAGGACTGGGAATGCCACTGTGGAAAATATAAGAAAATCCGCTATAAAGGGGTTGTCTGCGACCGTTGTGGAGTAGAAGTAACAAAAGCAAGTGTTCGCCGTGAGCGTATGGGTCATATCGACCTTGCCGCTCCGGTATCACATATCTGGTACTTCAAAGGAATCCCAAGCCGTATGGGCTTAATCCTTGATATTTCTCCAAGAACATTGGAAAAAGTATTGTACTTCGCATCTTACATTGTATTAGATAAAGGTGAAACAGATTTACAGTATAAACAGGTATTATCTGAGCAGGAATATCAGGAAGCAAGAGAAAAATGGGGAAGCGCTTTCCGTGTAGGTATGGGCGCTGAATCCATTCAGGAATTGTTACAGGAAATTGATTTAGATAAAGAATACAATGAATTGCAGGGCGGATTAAAAGGAGCAACAGGACAGAAACGTGCAAGAATCGTAAAACGTCTGGAAGTTGTTGAGGCATTCCGTGAGTCAGGAAACAAACCGGAATGGATGATTCTGAATGCAATTCCGGTTATCCCACCGGATTTACGTCCGATGGTACAGTTGGACGGTGGACGTTTTGCCACATCTGACTTAAATGATTTATACAGAAGAATTATTAACAGAAATAACCGTCTGAAAAGACTTTTAGAATTAGGCGCACCGGACATTATCGTTCGCAATGAGAAGAGAATGTTGCAGGAAGCAGTAGATGCCTTGATTGATAACGGAAGACGCGGACGTCCGGTAACAGGACCTGGTAACAGAGCGTTAAAATCCTTATCAGATATGTTAAAAGGTAAATCAGGACGTTTCCGTCAGAACTTACTTGGAAAACGTGTTGACTATTCAGGACGTTCCGTTATCGTAGTAGGACCGGAACTTAAGATTTACCAGTGTGGTCTTCCAAAAGAAATGGCTATTGAGTTATTCAAACCTTTCGTTATGAAAGAACTTGTGGCAAATGGAACGGCACACAACATTAAAAATGCCAAGAAAATGGTTGAGAGACTTCAGACAGAAGTTTGGGACGTATTAGAAGACGTTATCAAAGAGCACCCGGTTATGCTGAACCGTGCCCCTACTCTTCACAGACTTGGTATTCAGGCATTTGAGCCGATTCTTGTAGAAGGTAAAGCAATCAAACTTCACCCGCTTGTATGTACTGCATACAACGCTGACTTCGACGGTGACCAGATGGCTGTCCATCTTCCTCTTTCCGTAGAAGCGCAGGCTGAGTGTCGTTTCCTGTTATTATCACCAAACAACCTTTTGAAACCTTCTGACGGTGGTCCGGTAGCCGTTCCTTCACAGGATATGGTACTTGGTATTTACTACTTAACTCAGGAGAGACCGGGAGTAAAAGGGGAAGGTAAATTTTTCAAGAACTTAAATGAAGCAATTTTAGCGTATGAAAACGAAGTTATCACACTTCATTCACGCATCACTGTCCGCGTGACGAAGAAACTTCCTGACGGAAGAACATTGACAGGTAACGTAGAATCTACATTGGGACGTTTCTTATTTAACGAAATCATTCCACAGGACTTAGGATTCGTTGACAGAAGCATTCCGGGAAATGAATTGTTATTGGAAGTTGACTTCCTTGTAGGAAAGAAACAGAACAAACAGATTCTTGAAAAAGTTATCAATACACACGGTGCAACAGTGACAGCGGAAGTATTAGATAAAATTAAAGCGACAGGATATAAATATTCCACAAGAGCAGCGATGACGGTATCTATTTCCGAGATGACCGTGCCGCCTCAGAAACCGGAACTTATCCAGAACGCACAGGATACTGTAGACAGAATTACAAAGAACTTCAAACGTGGTTTGATCACAGAGGAAGAACGTTATAAAGAGGTTGTAGAAACATGGAAAAACACTGACGATGCCCTGACAAAAGCGCTGTTAGACGGTTTGGATAAATACAACAATATCTTTATGATGGCTGACTCGGGAGCCCGTGGTTCTGACAAACAGATTAAGCAGTTGGCAGGTATGCGTGGTTTGATGGCTGATACAACAGGTCGTACAATCGAACTTCCTATCAAATCAAACTTCCGTGAAGGTCTTGACGTATTGGAATACTTCATGTCTGCCCACGGTGCAAGAAAAGGTCTTTCCGATACTGCTCTTCGTACAGCCGATTCAGGATACTTAACAAGACGTCTTGTTGACGTATCACAGGATTTGATTATCCGTGAAGTTGACTGTGTGGAAAAAGGTGCAGAAATTCCGGGTATGTATGTAAAAGCATTCATGGACGGGAACGAAGAGATTGAGAGTTTACAGGAACGTATCACAGGACGTTATGTATGTGAGACGATTTATGATAAAGACGGAAACATTATTGTAAAAGCAAACCACATGGTTACACCAAAACGTGCCGAACAGGTTATGAAATACGGTGTAAACAAAGACGGCGGTCCGATTACAGAAGTAAAAATCCGTACAATCTTAACTTGTAAATCACACATCGGTGTTTGTGCAAAATGTTATGGTGCAAACATGGCAACAGGAGAACCTGTTCAGGTTGGTGAGGCTGTTGGTATCATTGCCGCACAGTCTATCGGTGAACCGGGTACACAGTTGACCATGCGTACATTCCATACAGGTGGTGTAGCCGGTGGAGATATTACACAGGGTCTTCCTCGTGTCGAAGAACTTTTCGAGGCAAGAAAGCCAAAAGGACTTGCAATTATTACAGAGTTCGGCGGAACTGCCACAATTAATGATACAAAGAAAAAACGTGAGATTATTGTTACAAACAATGAGACAGGTGAATCAAAAGCATATTTAATCCCTTACGGTTCAAGAATTAAAATTCAGGACGGAGCAGTATTGGGAGCAGGTGATGAACTGACGGAAGGTAGTGTAAATCCTCACGATATTCTGAAGATTAAAGGTTTACGCGCAGTACAGGATTACATGATTCAGGAAGTGCAGAGAGTATATCGTCTTCAGGGTGTAGAAATCAATGATAAACATATCGAAGTCGTTGTTCGTCAGATGCTGAAGAAAATCCGTATTGAAGAAAACGGAGATTCTGAATTCTTACCGGGAACAATGGTAGATGTACTTGATTTTGATGATGTGAATGAACAATTAATTGCAGAAGGTAAAGAGCCGGCAACAGGAGAACCTGTTATGCTCGGTATCACAAAAGCTTCTCTTGCAACTAACTCATTCCTGTCAGCCGCTTCTTTCCAGGAGACAACAAAAGTTCTTACGGAAGCAGCAATCAAAGGTAAAGTCGATCCACTGATTGGTCTGAAGGAAAATGTTATTATCGGTAAACTGATTCCGGCAGGTACGGGTATGAGAAAATACCGTGACGTAACATTAGACACAGGAAAGAAACAGGAAATCGAGTTTGATGACGCAGAAGACTTTGAAGATTCTAATCTTGCAGATAATGTAGAAGAATTGACAGAGGAATTTGAAACAATAGAGGAATAAAAAACAGGGCCAAGTGATTCACTTGGCTCTTTTTAAAGGGAGGAAACAGATGAAAGAACAACAGAAAAAAGAAGTCTGTGTGGAAAATATTTATAAATTGGACGGGCGTGTTCCCGTTGCGAAAGCCATTCCGTTTGGTTTACAGCACATTTTGGCTATGTTTGTGGCAAACTTAACGCCGATTATATTGATTGCGGCAGCGTCGGGAGTGAGTGAGAAACAACAGGCGCTTTTATTACAGAATGCCATGTTTATGGCGGGAATTGCGACGCTGATTCAGTTATATCCCCTCGGCAGAGTGGGAGCAAGGCTTCCTATCGTAATGGGAGTCAGTTTTACTTTTGTTACTTTGTTATCTTACATTGGTACGGAATACGGATATGCGACAGTGGTAGGCTCAGTTATTGTGGGCGGTATTTTGGAAGGAACGTTGGGACTTCTTGCAAAATATTGGAGAAAAATCATTACTCCTCTTGTTGCCGGAATTGTCGTGACAACCATTGGTTATTCTCTTTTATCTGTAGGAGTACGCTCTTTTGGGGGAGGGTACACGGAAGACTTTGGTTCGGCAAAAAATCTTCTGATAGGAACAGTGACATTAGTTGCCTGTCTGCTGTTTAACATTGTTGCAAAATCATTTTGGAAACAACTGTCAGTTTTATTTGGACTGGCAGTCGGATATATTTTATCGCTCGCCCTCGGTGTTGTAGATTTATCGGGAGTTTTTGACGGAGGAATGGTTGCGATTCCGAGAATACTTCCGGTGACGCCTGAATTTAATCTGAATGCTATTATAGCGGTATTTATTATATTTATGGTATCTGCTGCGGAAACAATCGGGGACACATCGGCAGTAGTGGCGACAGGTCTTGGAAGAGAAGTAACGGAAAAGGAAATCTCAGGTTCACTTGCCTGTGACGGTTTCCTAAGTTCAGTGACAGGACTTTTTGGCTGTCCGCCGATTACGTCTTTCAGTCAGAACGTAGGACTTGTTGCAATGACAAAAGTAGTCAACAGATTTACGATTATGATGGGAGCGCTCTGCATGATTCTTGCAGGATTTTTCCCGCCGATTGCAAACTTTTTCTCTTCACTGCCTGAATCTGTTTTGGGTGGCTGTACAATTATGATGTTTGGTACTATCATGGTAAGTGGTGTGCAGATGCTTGCGAGAGCAGGATTTTCACAGAGAAATGTAATTATTACCGCAATTTCCCTCGCTATTGGAATTGGTTTTACGACAGCGAGCGAGGCGGATATTTGGAGAATTTTCCCTCAGATTGTGAGAGATATTTTTGGTGGAAACTGCGTAGCCATCGTATTTGTCGTTTCTATTTTGTTAAGTATTTTACTTCCGCAAAATATGGAGGTAGAGAAACTGGGACAGTAGTGAAGAAGGAAGTGTAAAAATGAAAAAGCAGATGTCGGAATCAATCAGACTGGGCGTGGTTCTCGCCATTGCCGGAGGATTTATGGACGCTTATTCCTATATGTGCAGAGGGAAAGTGTTCGCAAATGCGCAGACAGGGAATATTTTGTTGCTCGGTATTCATCTGTCGGAAAAAAACTGGAGCGTCGCCCTGAGATATGCCGTTCCCGTTGTGGCGTTTGTTGTGGGGATAGCCCTTTCGGATATGATTCGGCTCAAGTTAAAAGAAAAAAGTCTTCTGCATTGGAGACAGATTTCTATCTTAATCGAGGCGTTTGTGCTGGTGGGGGTATGTTTTATCCCGCAGGAATATAATCTTCCTGCTAACAGCCTGACTTCCTTTGCCTGCGGGATACAGGTGGAAAGTTTTCGCAAAATACACGGAAACGGAATTGCGACAACAATGTGTATCGGTAATTTGAGAAGTGCTACACAAAATATGTGTGAGTATTGGCACACAAAAGAAAAGAAAAAATTAAAAAAAGGTTTTCTCTATTACGGAGTGATTCTATGCTTTGTTCTTGGGGCAATACTGGGAAATGTATTCGTTGAGGTGCTGCGGGAAAAGGCGATAGTGATATGTTCGGGGATTTTGTTTATCGGATTTATTATGATGTTCGTGGATTGGGAGAAAAGAAGATAAAAAATATAAAGGCTGTTGGACGATGTTCCAATGGTCTTTTTTTGACTATTCTTAATCTTGTGGAAACGAAGAGAAAAATATGGCATTATAAGAAAAGAAGAATTAAAAGTTGTGCAAATTGAATAATCGCAAAAAAACAGAATATAAATTTTAAAAGCAGATAATGTAAATAAAAATGTTGTATTTAATAAAAATAAGTAAGAAATTTAAAAGTAATAAAATTAAAACTGAAATAAAAAGAAAAATATAGAATAGTAAAATGCGGAAAAATACAAAAAAGCATTAAAAAAATATAAAAAATAACATTTTTGTCGAATGAAGTTGAAAAATAAATAAAATAGTCGTAATATATATATAGCAGAAAAAACTGATAATCAAATTTTTTAGAGAGAAAAGAAGTATAACAAGACTCTCATAAGGAATCGTACAGAAGAAACATTTCTGTTATTTATCATGTGGAAGTGAAGGAGAGAGTCGAAATGAAAACGCAAAAAAGCAACATATTTAATCACATCTTCAAGTATATTTCTCAATTCTTTTTTATTATTTGTATAGTTCTCATCTTTGCATTAGGCGGAGTAAGGCTCATCGGTTTAAATCCCTATGTAATTACAAGTGGCAGTATGATGCCAAAATATAAAGTTGGCTCTATTGTATATATTCAAAAAGTGAATCCGGAAGAATTAAAGGTCGGAGATGACATTAGTTTTTATTTAGATGACAAGGTTGTAGCGACTCATCGAATACGTGAAATTGATGAACCAAATCGGCAGGTAAAGACATACGGCATTCACAATAAAGATTCTAACGGTAATCAAATCAACGATGCAAACCCCGTTGATTTTGATCATATTATAGGAAAGGTAAAATTTTCCCTTCCTATACTAGGCTATATTTACTTATTCGCAAGAACAACAACCGGTAAGGCAATTATTATTACGCTTCTTGCAATGGTATTGATTAGCTCAACAATTCATTATATTTACAAAAGGAGAAGAGATTATGGAGAGAAAACAGACAAGTCGTAAGACAAAACGAACAGCAATTATTGCAACATTATTGGCATGTGTATTATTAATAGGGGGAACTGTTGCATGGTTAACAACTCACGATTCATTATCAAACCAATTTACAGTTGGTAATATCAACCCAATTGACCCTACAGAGCCGGACGGTGGTCCTGATGACAACCCGATTGATAAGGACGAGTCAAAATTAAACGGAAATTTATATGAACCAGACTGGGTAGCAAATTCTAAAATATTCCCGGGAGAAACAGTTGTAAAAAATCCATATGTTGGTGTTGGAGCAGGAAGCGAAAAATGCTATGTTTATGTGTACGTTAACAATACAATGAAAAACGACAACAAGGTATATTTCACAATTAACGATGGCTGGGAAGCAGTAGAAGCAACTACAACAGGAACAGACGGAGAATATGTAGGCGGAATCTTCAAATATACAGCAGGTTTAGATGGAAGCCAGGCAACAAAAAATGTATGGACAACTACACCGTTATTTAGCGATGTAGTAGCGAAAGATACTGCAACCGGAGATGATTTCATGACAGCAGATGGAACAAAGGCCGGAGCAATCGAAGTACATTCATTCCAACATCAGATGTTTGATGGAGAAGGACAAGTAATTGACGAAGCAAACGTAGTTATTCCGGCAGCTAAAGCAGCATTTGGAATCAAATAGTAATTAAGCATACAAGAATAAGACAATAATAATGAAATAATAATCAACGAGGAGGAAGAAATGACAAAGAATAGGAAAAGAGTTGTGATGGGTTTGTTCTTAATTTTATGCTTGGGAATTTTTTCTTCCTCGGCATTTTTAATAAGAAAAATTAAGACAGATAATGTAATCACATTTGGTAATGTGAAAGTACAATTAATCAATCACACATTAGATGAAAATGGTAAAGAAGTAGAAGTAAAAGATGGTAAAGAAGAATTATTAAAATATGAAGATGTATCCCGGATTATTAAAGTGAAAAATGTTTGTAATCACCCGGTATACGTCAGAGTGAAATTGAACACAACAGGGAAAAAGAATCAAGAGATATTTCCGGCAGAAGATTATGTAAATTACAAATTTGCAGATGAGAAGTGGCGGGAGAAAGATGGCTGGATTTATTATACAGACGTCTTAGAGCCGAATAAAACGACAGAAGATTTAATGCGGGGAATAGAGTTTGATGTGAATAGATTGACCAGCGAATATGCGGGAAGCGATATTGAATTTAAAGCGGAAGTGCAGGCGGTACAAAGTGAAAATAACAGCAAAAATGTATTCGCGGTTGAAGGCTGGCCCGAGGAGGTGGCAAAATAGTGGACAAGCAAAAAAGTAGTGTGCGCAAGTATATAGCAGGTATATTGGTTTTGGCGATGCTGTTGCCGATTTTTTCCGGATTTGCCACAACGGTAAAAGCAGAAGAGCCGGTGAGAAAGATTAGCAGTTTTGATGAGTTGCTTGTATTTGCGGCGGCAAGTCAAAGTTTTGATTTTAAAGATCAAACTATCGTTTTAACGGAAGATATTGAGATTGGTGAGATAGAACAGAGCATTTTGGATCACTATGGAATTAAACATCTGACAATCGGTACAAAAGATTTGCCGTTTCAGGGAACTTTTGATGGTCAGGGGCATACAATCAAAGGTTTAAAATATGATCCAAACATTATTAAAGATGCTAACAGTGGGCTGTTTTCTTTTATAGAAAATGCTACAATTAAAAATCTGATTGTAGAAAATGCGGATTTAGACTGTATTTTCCAGGGTGGAGTTATTGTAGGTTATGCGGAAAACTCAAAATTGGAAAATATTACGGTGTTAAACAGTAAACTGAAAATATCACCTGCGAATAACGTTATTTCTCTTGTGACAAACGGTGGGGTTTCAGGTGGCGGTATTGCCGGAATTGTGGAAAATTCCCTGCTATATAACTGTGAAGTAAGTGGAACGGAAGTAGTTAATAACTCCACTTCAGGCGTTACCGGTGTCGGTGGAGAAGGTCTTTATATGGGAGGTCTTGTCGGTTGGGCATCAAGTTCCACAATAGAATATTGCCGTGCCCGCGCCAACTATGAAGGGGAAGGCGATAGCAGAGAGCTACGCAACACGGTTGTCAGAAATGATTATAAAATTGCGGTAGGTGCATTAGGCGGAAAATCTGTATATGCAGGGGGAATTATTGGCGGAGTGAATAATGGATGTCATATTATTGACTGTTTTAGCACAGCTAAAGTTTCCTTTGATGTGGCAAACTATGTGGCAGTTGGTTCAGGTATTGCCGGATATGCCGGAGGAATCACCGGTGCGTTGCGTGGAAATTCTGAAATTGTGAGATGCCATTATGCAGGGGATATTTCTTCACAACAGTACAATGCAGTTTTGGTTATACCGATTATACAGCATAATGTTAATCTGAGTGGGATTGCACGAATAGTGGATAGCGATTGTGAAGTGAGTTATTCTTACTTTAAGCCAAGCGCAATTGCCAGTGGTGTATCTATCAGGGCAGTGGGTGATAATGATGATAATGAGGTACATGGTCCAAGAGATGATGCCGCATATGAGGATATAGACTTTTGGGAATCCAAATTCTATGATTTTATAGGTGATGAGCCGCGCCAGACATATTTAAACTTAAAAACACACTATAATAAATGGGTAATGGATTATGACTTGGGTATTCCTGTTCATGGAAAATCAGTAATGGCAACCTTTGATTTTCCGGGAGCAGGCAAAGTGAAAATTGACAAGACGGCGTTGGTAAATGTTCCTGCAGAAACAAGTGACCCGTTAAGTTTTGCCATTCAAGGCGTACACCCAAGAGAAGAACAGGCGGTTACTTTAACAATGGAATTAAATGACCGTTACAGATTAACGAATTGGTATAAAAAAGCAAACATGGAGAAACACGAAGTTTCCGACATGAAAGAGATTCTTGCGCTTACACGGAATGACGGAGCGAAATTGGAAGGAGTTGAAAATCCTAAGAAAGTTTCAATTCAGGACAGGGATTTATTTGCAGCCGGAGTGGAAGCGGAAGTAACATTCTATGAGTTAGATGGTAAGACAACAGTAGCAGATGAGTGGTATAAATATGATGCAGCTCTGAAAGAATATATGCCAAATCCAATAGAGGGAAGTAAATTCTATGGTTGGACAACTATTCCAAATCCTTCTGAGGAGGAAAAAGGATACTCGGCTATTACTTCTACACAATTAAAAGATATTAAACAACAGGGGGAGTTTTACCCGAATGGTGCAGCAGTAAAGAAAGAGATGAAGTTGTACCCAATCTATATTAACTCATTGGCTAATGTTCTGACGGAATTTGAAGGAAATGAACAAGATGAAAATCCAGATGTGACGCTAAGAGAGGGTGTTGGAAGAACACTTGTAGAATCAGATAAAAATAATGTCTATATTGACGTTGAAGCGGAAGGCGGAACGAAAGAATTCCCGAAGGGATACCAATTCCGTGGCTGGTATAAAAAACAGGCTGATGGAACGGAAGTATGTGTTAGCAGAGAGTACAGGTATAAAGTGCCGGACTTGACGGAAAAGGTTACATATGTGGCAAGGTTTAATTATGAAGTAGAGTATTGGGCGAAAGCATTCCATCAAGGAGAAAATAGTCCGTTTGAGGAACCTATGCTTTACACAACAATTATGCATACTTATAAGGAAACATTCCAAAATATTAATGGTCCAACTTATTGTAGAGAAGAAATTATTGGTTGGGGAACAGAGTTTAAAAACCATGGAGCAAATGGAACGTGTGATGACGGTTATGCTGAACAAATTACAACTCCACTAAAAGTATATTCTCATAACAATCGCGAAGGTGCTTACAATGCGTATGAAATTTCAATGAATACAGATTTTCCAAATTCAGGAAAAATAGATAGTATGACGGTAGGCTCACATATAAATTATACTTTTAAGTATATTCCTACTCCACTGGCTAAAGATAGGTATCATCTTCAATTTTGGACATTGGAAAAAGATGGGGGAAAGTGGACGTATACCGGGAAGAACTTGGAAAATGGTGAAAATGAAATGAATACAGGTGGACTTGATTCGTATGATAAGTACACTGGTTATGCAATGATTAGTACAGATGTTGTTTTTCATGACGAAATGGGAAATGTAAAAACAACTGTACAGAGACGCTATGACGATGCGATATTTATGTCGTCGGATAATGAACATCAATATAAGTATCCGCTTTCCGGAACTGATGTTTCTGTTGATACGGAGGACGGCGGAAAAATTTCAGGGAAATTGGAACGCAAGGCATCTCCGACAGATGAACAGATGAAACGGAACGGCTACCAATTTCTTGGGTGGATTTCAGGAAACGAAGTCGCAAAAGACAGCGCAGAGTGGAATTATATTTACGATGCGAAAGAGGAATATTGTACATCGAATGTTGAAAAAGCAGAGCCGTATTTGCTGAAAGAATATGATGGGGAACATTCTTCTTATCTGGACGAACGTTTAAAAGTAAAAGAAACAATGGATTTATATCCGGTATATGCAAAATATGATGTGACAACAACAACGAATATTCATCAGATTGAAAATCTTCCGAGCGGAATCAATTTGCCGAACAAACCAAGTTATACGGTTGAGGAATTACCGGACGAATTTGGAAAGGCAAAAGTGACGGTAACCGCAGAAAGCGGAAAAGTATCCGTACTTTCATCAGAGCCAGATGGTAAGAAATATGAATTGATGTCTCTGATTTGTGAAACAGATGGAGAGCAGCAGATACTGAAAACTGTATCAAACGGTTCGGAATATGTATACACCGGTGAGATTGTCGCAGGAAAATCATATAAGTTTATTGCAGTTTATAGCCCTGTATTAGTTCTTTATCACATGAATGATAATGACACTATAAATCCTGTTGTCAAAGATATGGGTGAACGACTTGGTGTATCACCGAATCCGGACTTTGACAAAATTGCAGATGTAGAACAGTCGTACTTTGCGGGCTGGACACAACAAAAACCACAGGCAGGGCATGTTTGGAAATTCGCTTCAAAAGAAGCGTTAGACGCTTCAAAAATTTCATTTGTTTCCAAAGATGCTGTTGTTAAACAGTTTATGGATTTGTGGCCGGTATTTGTAAAAACTTCGATTAAGGTAAACAGTAATATTGATACCGTTATCGCGGGAGAGGGTGATAAGCCTGAGCAATATCGTAAGTTAGTAAGAAACACTGACGGTTCTATGCAGTTGGAAGCATATGAATACGACGGATATGTGTTCAAAGGCTGGTATACAGATTATAAAGACGACGGCAGCATGGGAACTAAGGTGTCGGATAAAATGGTTGTGAAGTTAAAACCGGAGCAGTTGTTTGAAGAAAAAACATACACGGCGGTATTTAATAGCGCTAATGTCGTAACTTACCACGATATGGAAGGAAATCCAATCTGTAAAGTAAATGTGGAAGAGGGAACAAGAAGTTTTGTCAATGAAAATGGAGATGTACTTGATACAGAGCCGATTTTGAAAATGAACGAACTGCTGGGGAACAGCGGAACGTTTATAGAATGGCAGTGGAAATCCGATGACAAGATGATAACATGGGATACATTTAAAAATACGCTAATTACAGCGGATATGGAACTTTACCCGTGTATTGTAAAGACAACAGCAAAGGATTCCCAGCATAGTGATTATACGGACAAAGTGGAATTCCATGTTTCAAGTCTTCCGGAAGAAAATCCTTTGGCACAGAAGGGGGCGTATATGCTGAACGGATTGTTTAAAGAAGAGTATACCCAGCCGAATTTAACGCTGCATACAGAACGACAGGTTTGGAATCCGGCGGAGGATAAGAAACAATCTATTCCAATCACAGAACTGCCTACAAAGATGTATACAACAATCACTGAAGACGGAAACAGTACATATGTCGAGGCGAGTCAGGGACCTGTATACACAAATACTTATGGAGATGCATTGCATGAATTCTTTGGAAAATTAAAACTGACAAAAGAATATGTAAATGCAGACGAAGACGGTGTTGTATATATTGATGTTGTGAAAAAAGATTCCAAAGAAACAAGAAGAATACCGATAGACGTAAGTGGCGGTAAAGGAACAACAACGGTACATCTTCCGGTAGGAGAATATCAGATAGCAGAAAACTTAGACTGGAACTGGCGAGACAATATAAAATCAACCTCCAACGTGGACGGGCAGGGCAATATTGCAATTCGCATCGGTGCAGAGGAAGAGGTTGTTATTCAGAACGAGCGCGTAAATGAGAAATGGCTTGACGGTGTGGACAGAAAGAAAAATATTTATCAGAAATAAAGGAGTGATACGCTGTGAAAGAAAAGAAAATAGGGAAAAAAATATCGATTGCGTTGCTCCTTTTGACTGTCATAATAGCAGGTGTTACCATCGCATATTTACAGAGTAAAGGTAATTTGACTAACCAATTTGACGTAGGGAAAGTAAGCGCCAAGATTGAAGAAAATTTTGACGGACAGGTCAAAAGTGATGTAAGAGTTACAAATACGGGAAATATGCCGGTATATGTCAGATGTAATCTTTCTGTTTACTATGAGACATCGAAGGGAAAAGAACAAGATTCGGAAGCAGAAACAAAAACAGATAATATATCAATCAATGTTCCGAAAAAAGACGAAGATTATACTTTACAATTTCCAGATGGGTTTAAGGATAACTGGCTGGAGATAGACGGAATTTACTATTACCGCAAACCTCTTCAAAATGGTGAATCCGTACAATTTATCAAAAATTGTAAAGAAGTGAAGAAGAAAGATGGAGAAAAACTGGTTGTGGATATTTCCACACAGTCCATTCAGGCGGAGCCGGAAAGAGCGGTGTCTGATGCCTGGAAAAAGGTAGTAGTCGATTCTGAAACAAAAGAATTAAAGGAGGCAGTGAGAAATGAAAATAAATAAGTGGAAAACTGCATTCCTTGTATGCATTCTTGCGTTATTGTTTGTTCCGAGAGAAGCATATGCGAAAGAAACGCCGACCATTATTTATAATGGACAGAAGAAAACATTTGATTTAAAGAACATATCAGAGAATGATTTGTTTAAAGAATTAAAAGGATTAATGCCGGGTGATAGTGTGGAACAGCAAATTATCATTCAGACAAAAGATTTAACAAAAGAAACCAGTTTATTTCTGGAGGCGGATTGCAAAGACGAACAGGAACTGTTAAAAGATATGCAATTTTCTGTAAAGCAGGACGGAAGAGAAATCAGTCAGAGTGCAGTGTCATTTAATCAAATAAGATTAGGACAATTTAAAGGTAACTCGACAGTTAAAGTGACGGTTACATTGGAAGTACCTGTGACGGTTGGCAATGAAATTGCAGAAAAAGAATACAATACAGAATGGACAGTGATTGCACAGGAAGATGGGAAAGATATTAATTCAAAACCTATAAAAACGGGAGATGATTTCCCGATAGCAATGAGTATGGGAATCCTTGTGCTTTGTGCGGCAACAATTGTATATGTTTTAAAAAGAAAGAATCATCATAATCCATAATAAAAAGTGTTGCAAACTGAAAAAACAGTTGCAACACTTTTTTGTTTAGAAATATCTTCAATGGATATATATTTTCTCTCAAGATTATGGCTGTAGAAGTCGGTGGTATATATCTCTTTTTGTGCATATGAAACGGTTATTTTACCTTGTATAGATGTTTTCTCATTTTGAAAAGGATATGTTGCTATTTCAAAATCAATAGTTGCTGTTACGGGTAAGCGTTCTTGATTTTTATCTGTTATCAAAAAGCCATATAAGGTATGTGATTTCTTCTCAATCTTCGGAGTTTTAAAGGAATGATACATGAATTGTACAATACACAAAACTCCAATAATCAAAAGAATAGAAAAGAAAATAATGATAAATTTTTTGAAAGATTTTTTCATATGCATTCTCCATTCTTTGAAGGTATTCCCTTTTTAATGCACGTGTCGTTTAATTGCCTCAAAACTCTCTTTACTGATAACGTGTTCCATCTTGCAGGCGTCCTCCGATGCGATTTCTTCCGGTACGCCAAGTCTGACAAGCCATGCGGTAAGTAATTCATGTCGCTCATAAATCATCTCCGCAATCTCCCGCCCGGCATCTGTAAGATAAATAAATCCTGCATCAGTAACTGTAATCTGATTTTTTTCACGAAGATTTTTCATTGCCACACTTACGCTGGACTTTTTGAATCCCAGTTCATTTGCTATATCTACAGAACGGACAACAGGAAGGGTTTTACTTAACACTAATATTGTTTCAAGATAGTTTTCAGCAGATTCATTAATTGCTGTTTTCATCAATAAAATTCTCCTTTGTCTATAAAATTTTGTGTTCGATTTCGTCTTTGTAAGTATAACATATAAAGAAGAAAAAAACAAATTCGGATAAAGTTATTGACAGTGTACTATGGTTAGAGTATACTAACGATAGATGAAAATGTTTATCAATATCAGAAAGAAGAGGGTGTAATGATGCCATTATCAATGATGAGTACAGGACAGGAAACGATAATTAAAAAAGTGGGCGGTAAAGAAGAGACAAGAAGATTTCTTGAAAATCTCGGATTTGTCACGGGAGGAACAGTTACGGTTGTATCGGAAATAGGTGGAAATCTGATTGTAAATGTGAAAAATTCCAGAGTTGCCATCGGAAGAGACATGGCAAATAAAATTATGGTATAGGAAGGGACGAGAGTATGAAAACATTAAAACAAATACCTTGCAAGACAACTGCCAAGGTGAAGAAATTACATGGGGAAGGCCCGGTAAAGAGAAGAATTATGGATATGGGAATTACAAAAGGGGTGGAAGTTCTCGTAAGAAAAGTAGCGCCGCTTGGTGATCCGATTGAAGTTACAGTCAGAGGATATGAATTGTCCATACGAAAAGCAGATGCAGAAATGATAGAAGTAGAGTAATTTTTTTAACTACGGGTTAGTTAAAACTAATAAAAACAAGAAAAAACAAACTTAAAGGAGAAACGATATGGCAATAAAGATAGCACTTGCGGGAAACCCCAACTGTGGTAAGACAACGCTGTTCAATGCGTTGACCGGGGCGAATCAGTTTGTGGGAAACTGGCCGGGGGTAACGGTAGAGAAGAAAGAAGGAAAACTAAAAGGGCATAAAGATGTGATCATTATGGATTTACCGGGAATTTATTCCCTCTCTCCATACACACTGGAAGAAGTTGTGGCGAGAAACTATTTGGTAGGGGAACGTCCTGATGCCATTTTAAATATCATAGACGGAACAAACATGGAGAGAAACTTATATCTCTCCACGCAGTTAATGGAACTTGGAATTCCGGTAATCATGGCGGTAAATATGATGGATATTGTGGAAAAAAATGGCGACAAAATCCATATTGATAAATTAAGCAGGAAACTTGGCTGTGAAGTTGTGGAAATCTCAGCGCTGAAAGGTAAGGGGATTACAAAGGCGGCTGAAAAAGCGGTCGGCATCGCGCAGAAAAAGAAAAGCGCTGAAAGAATACACGAGTTTTCAAAAGAGGCGGAAGACATTATTGAAAAGGTAGAAAATAAACTGTCGGGAATTGTTCCAAAGGAACAGGAAAGATTTTTTGCAATCAAATTGTTAGAAAAAGATGATAAGATTGCGGGCGTGATGAAGAAAAATGTTGACGTATCAGCAGAGATTAAAGAGATGGAAGACGCGTTTGATGACGATACGGAAAGCATTATCACAAATGAGAGGTATATTTATATTTCTTCTATTATAGAGGAATGTCTGACAAAATCGAAAAAAGAAAAAATGACTACGTCAGATAAAATCGACCATTTTGTTACAAATCGTTGGCTTGCTCTACCGATTTTTGCGGTAGTTATGTTCTTGGTTTACTATGTTTCGGTCACGACGGTAGGAGACTGGGCGACAGCATGGGCGAATGACGGAGTGTTTGGAGAAGGTTGGCATCTGTTCGGAATAAAATCAATTACTGTACCTAGTATTCCTGCTTTAGTAGAAAGCGGATTAAATGCCATCGGCTGCGCAGACTGGTTACAGGGACTTATTTTGGACGGTATTGTTGCAGGTGTAGGAGCGGTTCTCGGATTTGTTCCACAGATGCTTGTACTTTTCTTCTTCCTTGCATTTTTGGAAGCGTGTGGCTACATGGCGAGAGTTGCATTTATTATGGATAGAATTTTCCGCAAATTCGGTCTTTCGGGAAAATCATTTATTCCGATGTTAATCGGAAGCGGTTGCGGTGTTCCGGGGATTATGGCATCGAGAACAATTGAAAATGACCGTGACCGTAAGATGACAATTATGACAACAACATTTATACCGTGCGGGGCGAAACTTCCGATTATCGCACTGATTGCCGGAGCGTTATTTGACGGAGCATGGTGGGTGGCGCCAAGCGCTTACTTTGTAGGTATTGCTGCAATTATCTGCTCGGGAATTATTTTAAAGAAAACAAAAATGTTTGCGGGAGATCCGGCGCCGTTTGTTATGGAACTTCCTGCATACCATATGCCGACAGTGCGAAATGTATTGAGAAGCATGTGGGAGAGAGGCTGGTCATTTATTAAAAAAGCGGGAACGATTATTCTTCTCTCAACAATTGTACTCTGGTTCTTAATGAACTTCGGCTGGATAGACGGAACATTTAAAATGCTTGAGCCGGAACAGTTGGACAGCAGTATTTTATCTGCAATCGGCGGCGTGATTGCTCCGATTTTCGCACCGCTTGGCTGGGGTGACTGGAAAATGGCAGTGGCAGCAGTTACAGGATTAATTGCCAAAGAAAACGTTGTAGGTACATTTGGTATCCTGTTCGGATTTGCGGAAGTAAATGCGGATAATGGTATTGAAATCTGGGGGCAGCTTGCAGCGAGCATGACAGCGCTGGCGGCGTATTCTTTCCTTATTTTTAATCTTCTCTGTGCACCTTGTTTTGCCGCAATGGGAGCGATTAAAAGGGAAATGAATAATGCAAAATGGTTTTGGTTTGCAATCATATACCAGACATTACTTGCATACGTAGTTTCGCTTTGCGTATATCAGGTTGGAATGCTTGTGACAAACGGAGTATTTGGAATTGGAACGGTAGCAGCGTTTATCTTAATAGCAGGATTCCTATATTTACTGTTCAGGCCACAGCGTGAAATGAAAAAATAAGAGGAGGCATATTTATGGGAACAATGATAGCGGGACTGATTGTATTGGCAGTGGTCGGCCTATCTGTAAGAAGTATGATTCGTGATAAAAAGAACGGCAAATCACTACAGTGTGGTGGAAATTGCAAAAACTGTGGAGGACATTGTCACTAGAAAATAAAATAAATCGAAACTGATTGTCGGAAAGTTTATAAATCTTTAATTGCTTTTTCTTCTCAATATGATATATTTATTCGTTGTTATACGGATAGACGGTTGTAGGAGGAGAAGAAATATGATGATTATTACGGACTCGGCTTCTGATATTACTTTACAGGAAGCGCGGGAGATGGGCGTTGAAATGGTATCTCTGCAGATTAAGTTTTCGGACGGAGATTTTATTCAGGAGAAAGAAGAAGACTTTTGCAGATTTTTTGAGAAACTGGCTAAGGAGAAAGATTTGCCTGTGACGAGCCAGCCATCACCGGAAGATTTTCTGAAGTTATATCGTGAAGCAAAGGAGAAAGAGGAGGACGTATTAGTCATCACCCTTTCCGGTGGATTAAGCGGAACGGTAAATGCTGCGAATCTTGCCAAACAAATCAGTGAATACGACAGAGTTTGGATTGTAGATTCGGAGCAGGCGATTATTACACAGCGTTTTCTTGTTCAGCGTGCGGTATCCATGCGCGCGGAGGGAAAAAGTGTTGAGGAGATTGTTGCCTGTCTGGATAACCTGAAAAAACGCTTAGTCGTATGTGGTATGTTGGATACGCTGACATATTTGAAAAAGGGCGGAAGAATTCCTGCGCCTTTGGCAGTTATCGGTAATATGCTTCAGATTAAACCGATTATTGAACTGAAAGATAAGGTTTTGGTCATGCTGGGCAAGGCGAGAGGAAGAAACGGCGGAAAGAAGTGTCTTTGGAAAGAATTTGAATCGTACGAGATAGATGAAAAAGAACCGGTTTATTTCGGATACACTTCAAATAAAGAGATTGTGCAGCAATTTATGGAAGAAACCGTTGAGAAATATGGAATTAAGCAGTATGCGATGTATGCGGTGGGAGGAATTATCGGTACACATGTGGGACCGTCCTGCATTGCAATCAGTTTTGTGAAAAAGAAATAAAGAATGTGCGAAAAGCCTGTGTAAATTTGTTTATGCAGGCTTTTTCTTTATGTTGACAACTTACCCTCTTTCTCATATACTTTTAAATGAAAATGATTATCATTACATAATATATAAAAGGAGAAAAGAAATGCGAAAGAATAAAAGAGTGGATATATTGCTTATTGCAACAATGATACTTATGGCGGTGAGCGGATTTCTGATTCCGGTGTTACAGACATGGGTATGGATAAGCGCAGTACATAAAATATCTTCTGTGCTGTTTTGCATTTTATGTGTACTGCATATTTCACAGTATAAGAGAGGAAGGAGAGCAAAGAAAAATGTTTCATAAACGATTACTTTCAGAATTTAAAGATACAAAGAAAAAGGTTGTGCAAATGGTTTTCAGTCAGTGGATTATGCTTATTGCGAACATTCTTTTTCTGTTTACTATAGCAGGATTTATACAGTCGATGGTTTCCGGTGAAGATTTGCGGGAAAAAAGGTTGGCGCTGCTTGTCACACTTGGGATTGTAGTTCTTATCCGCAGCGTGATGTCGCTTTGGAACACAAAACTATCTTTTGAAGCGTCGAAAGAAGTGAAGAAGAAACTTAGAACGATGGTATATGAGAAACTGATGCGTATGGGAAATCAATATAAAAAATATTTTCAGACATCAGAAATTGTACAGATAAGTACCGAAGGTGTGGAGCAGTTGGAAATTTACTTCGGGAAATATGTTCCGCAGTTTTTTTACAGTATGCTTGCACCGATTACACTGTTTCTTGTTGTCGGAACGATGAGTATTAAAGTCGCCATTGTACTTCTCGTCTGTGTTCCTTTAATTCCCCTTTCTATTGTGGCAGTTCAGAAATTTGCAAAAAAAATGCTGGCAAAATATTGGGGAACATACACGGAGATGGGAGATTCTTTTTTGGAGTGTCTGCAGGGGCTGACTACGTTGAAAATTTATGAGGCAGACGGGCGTTATGCAAAGAAGATGGACGAGGAAGCGGAAAAATTCCGAAAAGTGACGATGCGTGTTCTTATTATGCAGTTAAATTCTATCAGTATTATGGATTTAATCGCATACGGCGGCGCGGGTGTCGGAATGATTTTAAGCGTGTTGGAGTATCGCTCGGGTAACGTATCGCTGGCACAGTGCTTCTTTATGATTATGGTGTCGGCAGAATTTTTCCTGCCGCTTCGACTTCTCGGTTCGTTTTTCCATATTGCGATGAACGGAAATGCGGCGGCGGATAAAATTTTCCGGCTTGTTGATTTGACGGAGGAAGAGAAAGAAGAACAGGCAGAAGAAATTTCCGGAGATGAAATTGCATTTGCGGGAGTAGATTTTTCTTATGATGAAGAGAAACAGATATTGTCAGGCATTGCATTACGGGCAGGGCATGGACTGACGGCGTTGGTCGGTGAATCCGGTTGTGGAAAAAGTACGATTACTTCTATCATTATGGGGGATTATTTGGCGGACAGCGGAGAAGTTACGATAGACGGGATTGATTTGCAGATGATTTCACCGAAAGCGCTTCGGAAAAAAGTGACACGAATCCGTCATGACAGTTATCTGTTTGCGGGAACAATCCGTGAAAATCTTCTTATGGGGAAAGAAAACGCCACGGAAGAAGAAATGAGAAATGCTTTGAAAAAAGTACATTTGTTAGACTTTGTGGAAAAAAGCGGAGGCTTAGACTACATTTTGCAGGAGAAAGCGTCAAACTTATCGGGAGGGCAAAAGCAGAGACTTGCCCTTGCGAGAGCAATCTTACATGACAGTGCCATTTACATTTTTGATGAAGCAACATCAAATGTAGATGTGGAAAGTGAAAATCAGATTATGGAAGTGGTAAGGGAACTGGCAAAAACAAAAACAGTGTTGCTTATCTCCCACAGGTTGGCGAATGTAGTATCGGCAGATAAAATCTACGTTTTAAAAGACGGCAGAATTGTAGAACAGGGAAAACACGAGGAACTCTGTGAGAAAAACGGTTACTATTATAAAATTTTCAATCAGCAGAGTGCATTAGAACAATTCGGAAAGGGGGCGGTTTCCTATGAATAAATCAAGAAGTGGAAGTCAGGTAATGCTCGGGCTTATCGGAATGATACGTCCGCTTATTACGGTGATGCTCGTTGCAATTTTTATGGGCTGCATCGGTAATCTTATGGCGATTTTCATTACGGTACTTGGCGGAATGGGAATTGGAAATGTTTTGGGGATAGATAGGACAATGTCGCTGACAACGATTTTTGTGCTGGCGATTATCTGTGCCGTACTGCGGGGGATATTGCGTTATGCGGAACAGGCAAGCAACCATTATATCGCTTTTAAATTGCTGGCAAGTATCCGCCACCAGATTTTTTCAGCTCTTCGCAAATTAGCCCCTGCTAAATTGGACGGCAAAGAAAAAGGAAATTTGATTTCCATTATTACAAGCGATATAGAATTGTTGGAAGTATTTTACGCACATACAATCTCACCGATTGCCATTGCGATGCTGACTTCTATCGTTATGGTTATCTTTATCGGTCGCTATCACTGGCTTTTAGGGGCAATCGCATTGTTCTTCTATATTATAGTGGGAGCGGTTATTCCGATTATCAACAGCAAAGCGGGGCAAAAATACGGGCAGAAGTACCGTAAATTATACGGAAACTTAAACACGACGGTTTTGGATAATCTGTATGGATTAGATGAAATCTTGCAGTACGGAAAAGAGAACGACAGAAAAGAAAAAATGGATAAGTTTACCGACGAACTGGAAGAGGTAAATGATAAACTGAAGCAGCAGGAAGGACGTCAGAGAGTGAGTACGGATATTGTTATTTTACTTGCGGGTGTTGTGATGATTCTTGCAAGCGCCGCACTTGTTCCGGCGGGGGAAACCATTATCTGTACAATTGCGATGATGAGTTCTTTCGGACCTACGGGAGCATTATCGGCATTATCGAACAATCTGAACCAGACGCTGGCAAGCGGAAACCGTGTGTTAAATCTGTTGGAGGAAGAGCCGGTTGTAGCGGAAGTGGAAAGCAATGTATCCGTTCCTAAGGGAGAACTCAAACTTTCAGATGTGACATTTGGATATCCGAATGCGGAAAAAAATATTTTGGAAAACTTCTCATTGCAGATAGAAGAAAATACAATACATGGAATCTTAGGGGAAAGCGGCTGCGGAAAATCAACTATCTTAAAACTGCTTATGCGTTTTTATGAAACAAAAGAAGGTCAGGTATTGTTTGGAAACCAAAATGTAAATGAAATTGACACAAAGCAACTGCGAAAACAGATTGCTTATGTGACGCAGGAAACATTCCTGTTTGAAGATACGATTGAAAACAATATTAAGATAGCAAAAGCCGATGCGACAAGGGAAGAAGTGATTGAGGCAGCGAAAAAAGCGTCTCTTCATGAATTTATTCTTTCATTACCGCTCGGATATGACACAAAACTTGCAGAATTGGGAGATTCCGTTTCGGGTGGAGAAAGACAGCGTATCGGAATTGCGAGAGCATTTTTGCATGACGCCCCGATTATCCTTTTGGACGAGCCGACAAGTAATATCGACAGTTTAAATGAAGGAATTATTTTAAAGACGTTGCTGGAAGAAAAAGAGAATAAAACAATCATACTTGTATCCCACAGAAAATCGACGATGTCGATTGCAGATAAAGTGAGCAGAATGTAGGAAAGATTTAAAATAATACCAGAGTAAAAGTGAATAATAATTATAAAATGATGAAAAAAATACGAAAAATACTGATAATCTCAAAAAAGTAGTGAAAGAATTGTTTAGTCCTATCAGCGATGAGGAATATCAGGAGTTTGAAAATGATTCTTCGATTTTTTCATCGTCCGGTTGGCTGGGAGAAAGATTTAAGGACTCGATGACAGAAGAGGCGTATAATACTTTTTTGGAAACGGGTACATATCAAATTATGATGCTGTCCTATGAAAACGGCTGTAATATTGAGATGGAGAAAATGAAAATAAATGAAAAAAAGGATTATGATGAGTTTAATGCAAAACTTCATGTGAGTCATAAAAACGGAGATGATGAAAAGTTTGAAGTAAATGGAACGGCACAGTTTGATGAGAATGGAAAGGTTCGCTATTTTAATTTAAACAATATGGATAAACTTGTTGAAATATTGAAAAAGTAAACTATAACAAAAATTAGAGACAGGAGGACATGGACTTAGATAGAGTTCATGTCCTCTTTAGTTTATACAGCATATGTCTTTGAGTGTAATTGGATATATTAGTAAGAGTTTTTATGAAGGAGTATAGAGTTTTCGGGACATAATAAATAAAAATAAGTATTTATATCTTGACGTAACACTAAAAATTAGTTAAAATGAATTAAAGTTAGAAAAGACTAACAGAAAGGAGATAAGGTGAGCAGAGAGATATTTGAACTTGTAAGGGAGATGGATTTAAAAAATATAGAGATACAACTGGCGCTGCAGTGCGCTCCGTTAATTACCGGGTTAAAAGTTTCCAATCTGCTCATCGTATCATTAGAAAATGCAGGGCAGGTTACGGCAATAATAGAAAAGAGTGGTCTTTCCTACTATAAAATGTTACAGACAAAAGAGAAAGTTACGTTTCTTCTTTATAGAAGAAAGCAGTTGGAAGAGTTTCTTTGCCGAAGAGAGATCAGACAATTTTTTCGGCAGGAAGGGTATCAGGTATTTCAGTTTGGAAGAATTTTAAGAACATTTCAGATGCGTTATGCAACTTATATGGAAGAGCGGGGAGAATTCCCGCACGAAATGGGACTGCTTTTAGGGTATCCGCTTGAGGACGTGAGAGGATTTATGGAAAACGAAGGAAAATATTTTCTCTACGCAGGCTACTGGAAAGTATATGAGAACATGACGGAAAAATTAAAACTCTTTCGCAAGTTTGAAGTGGCAAAAGAAACATTGCTGTCCCTTATTTATAATGGGGTTTGCATGGAAGAAATTATGACAAGTTATGCAGGATAGGAGGATTTGACATGAGTGTAGTTATTGTTGGCGGACATGACCGAATGGTTGGACAGTATAAGAAACTTTGTAAATCATATAAATGTAAGGCAAAAATCTTTACGCAGATGACGGCAAATTTAAGTGAACAGATTGGTAGTCCGGATTTAGTTATTTTATTTACCAATACCGTTTCGCATAAGATGGTGCGCTGCGCCGTGTCGGAAGCGCAGAAATGTAATGCAAATATTGTTCGATGTCATACAAGCAGCAAAAATGCGTTGAACGAAATTCTGCAAAACGAGTGTGCTTCATAAAATCTTTGTGCTATGATATAAAGAAAACGGTGGTGTAAAAATGAGTTTGGCAGATATTATTCTTATCGGGTTGATTGCAGTTGTTGTTGTGCTGGTGATAAGAAATCAAATTAAAAAACATAAAAACGGTGAGAGTACATGAGGTTGTGGAAGCAACTGTAAAAGTTGTATGGGAAGTTGTTTTGACGACGGAGAAAAGAAATAATTGCTTTGTTGACACAATGTAAAAATGATACTATAATTACTTTATAGTGCAAGTAAAGAAGCACAATAAAACATAGGAGGCATACATAATGGATGCAGGAAAAGTAGGTAGAATTTTAAAAGCAATGGAAGAACAGGGAATGCCACAGATGATTATTTCCGACCCTCCAAGTATTTATTATTTGACAGGAAAATGGATTCACCCAGGAGAAAGACTTTTAGCTCTTTACTTAAACGTGAATGGTAATCACAAATTAGTTATCAATAAATTGTTCCCACAGGAAAAAGATCTTGGGGTAGATTTAGTATGGTACGATGACATTGAAGACGGAGTAGAAATCTTAAGCAGATTTGTAGAGAAAGACAAACCAATCGGTATTGATAAAGTTTGGCCGGCAAAATTCTTATTAAGATTACAGGAATTGGGTGCAGGAAGTGAATTCCGCAACGGTTCTATGATTGTTGACTATGTTAGAATGATCAAAGATGAGAATGAAAAACAGTTAATGCGTGAAGCATCAGCAGCTAACGATAAGATTATGGAAGAATTAGTTCCATTAGTTGTTAAAGGATACACAGAGAAAGAATTAAATGCAATCGTTCGTGAAAAATATGCTCAGACAGGACACTCAGGTGTTTCTTTCGATCCAATTACAGCATATGGTAAATCAGGTGCAGATCCACACCACGTAACAGATGATACAAAAGGAAAACGTGGAGATTCAGTTGTACTTGACATCGGTGGTATTTTAAATGACTACTGCTCAGATATGACAAGAACAGTATTCATCGGTGAAGTATCTGACAGAGCAAGAGAAGTATACGAAGTAGTTAAAGAAGCACAGGCAAGAGGTATCGCAGCATCTAAACCTGGTAACAGAATGTGCGATGTAGACTTAGCTTGTAGAAACTACATTGAAGAAAAAGGTTTCGGACAGTACTTTACACATAGAACAGGTCACTCTATCGGTATGGAAGACCACGAATACGGAGATGTTTCTTCTGTAAATGAAGACATCATCAAAGTGGGACAGTGCTTCTCTATCGAACCGGGTATTTACTTACCGGACGAAGGAATCGGTGTTCGTATCGAAGACCTTGTAATCATCACAGAAGATGGTTGTGAGGTATTAAATAGTTTCACAAAAGATTTAATTGTAGTTCCTGAAGAATAAGAAGGAATAAAATAAAACGTCTTGTTAAAAAGTGAGAACTTTTAACAAGACGTTTTTTTTATTTGTCTGGAATTAATGCAGTGAAACATGTTCGTCCTGATTTTTTAAACGAATGTAATCAGCAACGAGAGCAATAAATTCTGAATTGGTAGGACGTCCGGAGTCGGCGCTTACGGTATAACCGAAGAAATGGTTTAATACGTCCATATTTCCTCGTGACCATGCAACTTCAATGGCATGGCGTATGGCACGTTCCACCCGACTTGGTGTAGTGTGATTTTTTGAAGCAACTTCCGGATAAATTATCTTTGTTATGGCTGTTATACTGTCCGGATCCGTAATTGCTAAAGAGATGGCGTCTTTCAAGTAACGGTATCCCATAATATGTGCGGGAACACCTATTTCATGAATGACAGATGTAATTTGAGAAGTCAGGGTATTATCATTTGTCTGTTGAACCTCATTTGTATCTGAAGATTTTCCTTTGCCTAATCTGCCTAAAAGTTCCATAATGCTATCTTTAGAAATTTCAAGATTTAATTGAATAATGCACGGTTCATTACTCTGCAGTTGTCCGTTTACCGCTGTGGCAACTGCGGTGTTTAGTTTTAACATAATACGCTCCTTTTCTGTTGGAAACGAAGTTCCAAGCCTGTTTTCTTTCATTATTTATTATAGAACAAAAAAAGACAACATACCATGACGATTCTTGGCATTATTTGTTAAAATATTGGGATAAATGAAAATATATGGAATTTCTCGACAAATAAGGGTATAATACAAGAAAAATAAGAAAAAACATGGAAGGAGAGAGTTTTTAAAGTTTTACAGAGAGAAAAGTGATTGTTGCAGGGAATAGAAATGAAACTTGCAAGATCAAACAGAATACAGGGGGAAAAAGAATGGAGACAGAGAAAATTATTTCATATTTTAAGGAAATCTCATCTATTCCAAGACAGTCGGGAGATGAGAAAGCGGTCAGTGATTATCTTACAGCGTTTGCAAAAGAGTTAGGACTTTGGGTAAAACAGGATAAAGATTATAATGTGCTGGTGAAAAAGCCGGCAACAAAGGGAATGGAAAAGCGGGACACAATCATTCTGCAAGGGCATATGGATATGGTCTATGTGGTTGCACAGGGAATGGAGCATTGTTATCAAAATGGAATTGAAGTGATTGATGACGGTGTATTTCTTCATGCAAATGGAACAACATTAGGAGCGGATAACGGAATTGCACTTGCTTATGCGATGATGCTTATGGCCGAAAAAGACATTCCACTTCCGTCTCTGGAATTTATTTTCACTTCCAAAGAAGAGATTGGTCTGCTTGGAGGAGCGTCGGCAGACATATCGGAACTTGAGGGGAAAATGATAATCAACCTTGACTCTGAGGAGGAAGGAATGTTTTGCAGCGGGTGTGCCGGAGGAATAGGAGCGTGTATTAAACTTCCTATAGAAAAGGAAAAAGCAGAAATTCCTCTTGTTCCTCTTCATATCTCTATAGGAGGCTTGAAAGGCGGACATTCCGGCATGGAAATTCAGTTGGAAAGAGGAAATGCAATTCAACTGATTGGCAGGGTGCTTCAGCGTCTGGAAAAATATGATGCCCGAATAGGTGAAACGGAATCCATCGGAAAATTCAATGCAATTGCAAACACGGGAGAGATACTCTGCTATGTCAAAGAGGAAGCGCTTTCCAAAGTGAAAGAAGAGATTGCGGAATTGGAAAGAGAATTAAAAAATGAATTATCGCCAGCCGACGATGTACAATTTATCGTTCGGGAGGAAGAGATAGTGTCAGATTGCGAAGTGTTTACCAAGAAGACGGCGGAAACATTGAAAAACTTCTTAGTGTTGATGCTGCAGGGAGTTATGAATATGTCTGCCGCAGTGGAAGGGCTTGTACAGACTTCCATAAACACAGGGTGTATGGAGGAAAAAGAAGGCTGTCTGTTATTTCATTCGGCTCTCAGAAGTTCGGTGGAAACGCAGAAACAGTTTTTAATCAGCCGTATACAGACAATAGTAGATGTTTTAGGAATGGAATGTGAGTGGTCAGGAGAATATCCGGGCTGGCAGTACAGGGAGAATTCAAAACTCCGTGAGATTGCCACGGAAAAGTATCGGGAATTGTTCGGAAAAGAACCGAAAATAGAGGCGGTACACGCAGGATTGGAATGCGGGTACTGGGCGGAAAAAATAAAAGATGCAGATATTTTGTCCATAGGTCCGGACATGATTGATGTACATACGCCGAATGAAAAGGTTTCAAAACAATCTATTGAGAATGTATGGGAATTGCTAAAAGCAATATTATCCTAGAAAAATAGAGTCTTTCTGATGTTGTGATAACGGAGGAAGGCTCTATTTTTGTGTAAATTTAAAAACTGAAGGAAGAGAGAAATGGGAAAGAAACGAAAGCGAAAAGCTTCCATAAGAAATCGCATTTTATTTTTGGTTATTATGTGTTGGGTAGTGCCGGTGGTTGCCGTATTTGTATTTACGGCATTTTCCTACCGCATAGAAATTACGAAAAGAACAGACTCGATGATAGAGAATGAGATGCAGAATATTTCTTCACTTGTAGCAGGAAGGCTTGATGATTTAATAGAAAGTTGTTTACAAATTTCTTATGAGAGAAGTTGTGAGGAGGTGTGGAGAGAGTACCGGAAAGGAGTAAAAACAAAAACAGAACTGATTGATACGATTACTATTTTATCCAAGCAGCAGTTCAACTTAGACAGAAGATTTTCGATGTTTGCTTTTTATGAAGTGGAAACTCCGTATGTCATTTCATACAATACGAAAATAAAACACCAATTTGATGAATATGTTCGCGATATAGAGCCGGAAATAAGCGAAATCCGTCAGGAAGATACATCTAATGTTCAATTAAAAGTAATTGAAAGGAGGCTGTTTATCGTCCGCAATTTATATACGGTATTTGATTATGAGAAATTTGGAACATTGGTTGCGGAAGTGGACATTAAAAGATTATTTCATGGATTGGAGATAAGGGAAAAAGAAAATGTGGCATTGAGCATAGGAGAAGAATTAGATTTGGTACAGGTGCATGGCTGTGTGGGAGAAAAAAGTCAGCGTTATGTTATAGATAAACTTTTTAATCAGTATCAAAAATCTCAAAGAAAAAATTTGTTTTTAGTGAAAGACTTAAATTATAACGCCTATATGAATATGAAAGAATACAACTATTATGATATGGGCGTGCTGTTTTTAGTGAATGCGACGGAAGTGTATTCGGGACTATATGAGTTTTACCGTGTGATCAGCATTATATTTATAGCAATTCTCCCGATTATAATAGGAATATTTTATTTTCTGGAAAAACAGATAGGAACACCGATTCATGAGTTGGTGAATGTGTCAAAATCTATTGAGCGAGGGGAACTGGGAGCGGTTCTCGAAATCGAAAATATGCCGAATAAAGAATTTGATTATCTTGTGGATTCCTTCAACAATATGTCAAAGAAAGTGAAATATTTATTTGATTGTGTTTACGATGAAAAAATGGCGAGAAAAGATGCGAAAATTTTGGCATTGCAGACGCAGATTAATCCGCACTTTATTAACAATACATTGGAAATGATGAATTGGCAGGCGAGAATGACGGGGGATAGTACCGTGTCGGAGATGATAGAGGCATTGGGTACGGTCATTGACTATCGAATGAACAGGGAAAATCAAAAATTGACGGCGTTAAAAGAAGAATTAAAATGTTCGGAAGCATATCTGTTTATTACGAAAAAGAGATTTGGACAAAGGCTTACATTTGAAAAAGAAATTGATGAGTCTGTATTGGAAGTAAAAGTTCCACGTCTTGTATTACAGCCTATTCTGGAAAATGCAGTTGTGCATGGAATTGAAAGAGTAAAGAAGGGTATTATTAAAATTCGTATTTACCGTGAAGAAGATAAAGTTTTTCTTGAAGTTATTAATACTTCCGGCAGAGTGAGTGAAGAAGAAAAAGAGAGAATTCATGAAATTCTATATGGTCCTCCTGAAAACATACAGGGCGTAGGAAAACATACTTCTTTGGGACTGCGCAATGTAAATGAGAGAATTAAACTGATTTATGGACAGGAGTACGGTCTGCATATAGAGATAGATGAAGAGCATACAAGTTTTAAAATTGTAATTCCTTATGAGTGGAAGCCGGAGGACGAAGAAGAAAAGAAACATCAGGTGGAAATTGAATTAAGGGAAAAGAGGGAAATGATATGGGAAGAAAAAAAGGATTAATTCTTGCTGTTTTTTGTACACTTATCCTTCTGTTAATCGTAGGCTGCGACGGAAAAGTGGAGGAAGAAGAGGTGCAGGAAGAAATTGTTTTGAAAACAGTTTCCATGCTTGGTGGAACAACGCCGAGTGCAAAGGTGTATCAGGACATTAATGAAGAGTTTATGAAAGAATATGAAAATGTTACGATTGAGGGCGACTCGCAAATTTGTGATGAGGAATGGAAAACGAAAGTGGCAGCCAATTTTGCAGTGGGAAATGAGCCGGATATTATCCAGTTTTTTACGGACTCGGCGGCGGAATCTATTTTGGCGACAGGTAAATTAGTTTCTTTGGAAGAAATACAGAAGGAGTATCCGGAATACGCAAAGGATTCACGGAAAACAGCGCTGGAGGCTGTCAGAAATAATGACGGGGTGATAAGAGCGGTTCCGACCACCGGATATTGGGAGGGACTTTTCTGTAATAAAGAGTTATTTGAGAAATATCATGTGAAGATACCTACAGACTGGGACTCGCTTGTGAAAGCCATTCGTACATTTAGAAAGAAAGGAATTACGCCTATATCCGTATCCTTGAATCATATGCCTCATTATTGGATTGAGCATCTGCTGTTATATACAGCAGGGGAAGAAGAGTATACTTCGATTCCGGAAACAGCGCCGGAAACATGGATAAAAGCATTTGAAACGTTAAAAGAGTTGAGAGATATGGGAGCATTTCCTGAAAATATAGATGCCTGCGCAGATAATTTTGCCATACAGTTGTTTCAGGAAGGAAAGGCAGCAATGCAACTGGAAGGTTCGTGGTATGTGAGCAGCCTTATTGAAGCGGGAATAGCGGATAAAGTAACGGTAGTTGCATTTCCGGGAGTGCGGGAGCAGAAAGCAAAACAAGGTGCTTTGGTTACCAGGATTTCTTCCGGATTCTATATTACAAGACGGGCGTGGGATAACCCGGAAAAAAGAGAGTTGGCAGTCCGCTTTGTGGAGGCACATACGAAAAGAGAATCTCTTATAAAATATTGGGGTGGAAATGGAATTGCCACCTTTAAAGGAAATGTGCAGACAAAAATAACTCCTCTTATAAAAGACGGGAGGAAGTTGATTGACAATGCCCCCTCGTTAAACCAATCTACGGATTCACGCATTTGTCCGGAAGCATATAAGTTGATAATAGAGGGAACGGCAGAAGTGTCAGAGGGAAAAAAAGATGCAGAAACTTTGCTGAATGAAGCGCTGACATTAGAGAAAGATAGAAGATGATAAAGTTTTGACAAAACCGGAAGGTGTCTATATAATAAAGCGGTAAAGACATGGGAAGGTAAGACTGAACCAGAGGTGTGAGAAGTGTACAAAGTGATGATAATCGACGACGAGCCTATCATAGTAGAAGGGCTATCCAGAAGCATTCCGTGGGAAAAATGGAATTGCGAAGTGGTGGCAACTGCTAATGACGGGTATGAGGGAAGAGAATTGATTCAGAAGTATAAACCTAACATGATATTCTGTGATATTTCCATGCCGGAGTTGGACGGACTGACAATGATTGCGGGATTGAAATCAGAGTTTGAGGATATGGAAATCAGTATATTGACCGGATATAGAGATTTTGACTATGCGCAGCAGGCGGTAAACTTAGGTGTGACAAGATTTTTACTGAAACCGTCGAATATGAAAGAATTAGAAGAAGCGGTAGAAACGATGACGGAAAACTTAAAGAAAAAGAATATTTTAGTGGAACCGCACGAGACAGCAAATTCTTTTATTGTAAAAAATGCCATGAAATATATTGATGAACACTATAGTGAAAAACTGACTTTGCCGGAAGTTGCGGAGAAGACTTACGTCAGCCAGTGGCATCTGAGCAAACTGTTGAATAAAGAGATGAAGAAAAGTTTTTCGGAAATTTTAAATGAGATAAGAATTAAACGTGCAAAAAAACTGTTGGAAGATTCTTCACTTCGCATAGGCGACGTGGCGAGAGAAGTTGGTTTTCTTGATTTTGCTCATTTTTCAAGAGTGTTTAAAAAAGTGGAAGGAATTTCAGCCAACGAGTATAGGAATCATATGGATTAGTAAAAAAGTAGGAGAAACCCTACTTTTTTGCGTATATGGGGTTGACTTTTAGGAAAGTTAGTAATAAACTGATTAAGTACGCATAAAAACGTAGTTTTTTTAGTGCGTATAAATGAAAGAGTAACTAATACTCGGCAACCAAAACAGTATTCATAGGAGGTGAAAGGAATGCCAACATTCAATCAGTTAGTAAGAAAAGGACGTCAGACAGCTGTTAAAAAATCTACAGCACCAGCTTTACAGAAGGGATACAACTCTTTAAGAAAGAAAGCAACTGACGCTTCTGCACCACAGAAAAGAGGTGTTTGTACTGCAGTTAAGACAGCAACACCTAAAAAACCTAACTCAGCGCTTAGAAAGATCGCCAGAGTTCGTCTTTCTAATGGTATCGAAGTAACAAGTTACATTCCGGGAGAAGGACACAATCTTCAGGAACATAGCGTTGTTCTTATCCGTGGTGGTAGGGTAAAAGACTTACCAGGTACAAGATACCACATCGTACGTGGAACACTTGATACAGCAGGTGTTGCAAAAAGACGTCAGGCTCGTTCTAAATACGGTGCTAAGAGACCAAAAGACGCAAAATAAAACAAAGTAACTAAAATCGTTATCACAAACAGAACTATGATTCCTGTAGGTTGCGGGTTAGGAATACAGTCCCCGCACGATAACACATGCCAATGAATAAGGCGTTTCATATTTCATAGAGAGACACATGTGAGTACCGATGAATTAATTTAACGGAAACGAAAGTTTCAAGAACATGATTAAGGAGGGAAGGACCGTGCCACGTAAAGGACATACACAAAAAAGAGACGTATTAGCGGATCCAATGTACAATAATAAAGTGGTTACAAAACTTATCAACAACATTATGTTAGACGGTAAGAAAGGTGTAGCACAGAAAATTGTATACGGAGCATTTGAAAGAATTGCTGAAAAATCTGACAAACCAGCTATCGAAGTATTTGAAGAAGCGATGAACAATATCATGCCAGTACTTGAAGTAAAAGCAAGACGTATCGGTGGAGCAACATATCAGGTTCCTATCGAAGTAAGAGCGGACAGAAGACAGGCATTAGCACTTCGTTGGATTACATTGTATTCTCGTAAAAGAGGAGAGAAAACAATGGAAGAAAGATTAGCAAACGAACTTCTTGATGCAGCAAACAATACAGGTGCATCTGTGAAGAAGAAAGAAGACATGCACAAAATGGCAGAAGCAAATAAAGCATTTGCTCACTACCGTTTCTAATATAGGAGGAAAAAGTCTTGGCTGGAAGAGAATATCCATTAGAGAGAACCAGAAACATTGGTATTATGGCT
>ERZ773204.175-NODE-175-length-50293-cov-4.062244_pt1 | contig 50293 bp, 55 predicted proteins | sample MGYA00581007_ERZ773204 | MGnify/ENA primary metagenome ERZ773204 (study PRJEB29015, sample SAMEA2737757) | human gut metagenome | biome: human gut; feature: human-associated habitat; material: faeces | place: China | collected 2012 ... | reverse complement strand
ATTACTCTTTATAAAAAATCAAGTATTTTTTTATTTTTTTGTAATTTTTTTAATTGGGGGATTCCGAAAACAACTTGAACTAATTTTTGATGATTAGAAATGTGCACAAAGCCCTTGGAAATACTGGCTTTCTGTTAGATTTGCTACTCTTCTTTACATTTAATATTATACCATAAAAAAGACAAAAAGTGTAATATTTTTTACATGTTTTCACCTTTTTTTCTCTTTTTGTTAGACTTTCACAAATTTTAGCATTCTTCATACACATTCTACACTTCTGCTTTTTAATAGTGTTTCGATTTCTTCCTGGTATCTATGATCTGCAGTCTTCCACCCCAGTGATTTTCTGTACATGGTATTGATCCAGTCCTCAATCCACTGAACTCTCTTTTTACTCTGCCCCTTCATTTCCACACCTTTCTGAATAAATCTCCGAATGATTCTGTTCGTATTTTCATTCAGACCTCGTTCCCAGGAACTATATGGATGCGCATAGAAGATAGATACTCCGGCACGCTTGCCCCATCGATGCAGTTTTGCAAATTCAGAGCCATTGTCTGTTGTAATACTTTTAAAGATCAAGCCGAAATTGGGGACTTCTTTTTTTAGCTGATTCAGCACTTTATGTACACTCTTTACATTTTTCTTTGGCATTTTACGAATGATCTCCTTCCGAGTCATCCGTTCTGTCAGGGTAAGTAGCACTTTATCGTTTGTCTTTTTTCCAATAACACAATCAATTTCCCAATGTCCAAACTCCGTTTTTTCATTGATGGTCTCAGGACGCTTCTCTATGCTTTCCCCCGTTAAACGCTTATGTTTTCTACAGTAAGATTTTCTCTTTTGTTTGCGTTTCACTTTTTCCGGCAGATCGATATTTTTTACTGCAATTTCTCCATTCTCTGCATAACTGTACAAAGTATCCACACTTACCACTTCTTCCCGTTTAAAGACACCTGTTTCCAATGCCTCTGCTCTGGCTGCAGCAAAAGAGCGTTTCCCTTTTTTCACTTTCTTCTCTACATAACGCAAAAATGCTGCACAAGAATTGAGTTTTTTCTTGCGTCCACATCCCTTCCTGTGTTTTTTATATACGATATCCCCGGTATCCGGGAAATAGATTTCCGTCTCTTTATATCCTACCACCTGTTTTACCGTTCCCCTTTTTAATTCGTTTCTGATCGTATTGCTTGCCCTCTTTAGTTTCTTTCCAATCTTATAAGGAGACCAACCTTCCTTGTCCAGAATTGCGATTTGTCTTCTTTCCTCGATATTTAAGTGTGATCCTTTTTTTCTTGTTTCCATATTTCCCTCTTTACTATACAGCATGAGCAGAAAAAATTTTTTGACTTTTTTCATCCTATCTGTTATAGTAAAGATGTTTTTGGGGATTTTTATTTGTCAGACGATGAGTAAAGATCAAAAGAAGAGTCAGTGACTGCTGGCTCTTTTATTTTCTTTCTTCCATGCTGTTAAACATTTTCTATGTATTTCTCTTTTTTCTACTATTTTAAGGGAAAAATCTTCCTCCTGTCAAATTTTTCTTGTGTTTTTCTATCCGGAACTTTATAATAGAAACAAGCCGATTAAGGCTTTCAATCACAAATCGAAGTAAAAGATGCAGAGCAAGGCCTACCCCTTTACACTGCATCTTTTGCTTTGTTCCGAAATCCGGAACAAACGGTATGCTATCCCGTACCATTCCTCAATAAAAATGCTCGTTGGTAACACCGCATCTTTTCTGCTGGATAAAACATCAAGTGCTTCACCTGCTCTTCTGTCAGTCCTTTTTCCAGGCTCTCTATAATGATTTCCTTTTGCTCTCTGCTTAAAATTGTATGATAGCGTTCCATACAATCCAAGATGCTTCCTGACAGATCTTTCTCCTGTTTATTTGATTCCTTTCCTTTCTCTGCAGATCCTTGCCCTTCCATTTCCTGATATAGCTTCACGTCCTCCGGAAGCTCCTGCTGTTTTAACAGATCCACCCGCTCCTTCCTTACCTGACGTTCTACTTGAAATGCCTTTGTTATCTCTTCTTCGGTGGGTTTTGGGTACTTCCGGAAATTCAGATAGAGAAATGCCTCTTTATCAATTTCCCGATAATAGATTGTGTCATCCTTTTTTGCCATCTCTTTGTACGCTTCACTTTGTTCTTTACTCAAAAATTGGATCTGCTTTTTCGTTTCGATTGTAAAATAGGCTCTTTGCTCTTCATCAAATATGACCTTTACCAGATGGTGATATCCATTTTCCCCAGCTAATTTTTCCATTTCCTTCCACCGTGGCGTCTGAAATGGAATTGCCTTTTGATCAAAAACCGGATATTGCCCCTCGATGAAAAGAATACAATCCTTCCGACTCATTCTTTTGACAGCCGCCGGTGTCATCAGACTTCTTCCTAATTTCTGATTCTGTATATTTGCATTTCCATGAGCACCATAGGTACGTCCATCATTCCGCACATCAATAGTCATTTCCCCGATTAATTCTGAAATAAATTTATGAGTACTCTTTGCGGCTGGCCCCGATCCCATATAAACAAGCACTGCACAGTTTTCTATAAAAATTTCCCATTTATCCTGTGGAAATAATGCTTTTGCCTGTGCGATCGACTGCAGGATCGGTACAATGGACATATTTCTTCCCCGGATCGTTCCCATCAACACTTCTGTCCTGGTTGGTTTCGGGCCCGCATAGAATTCATCCGCCCACAGTCTGACATGAATCGGAAGTGCTCCTCCATACTCATGATCTGCAGCATGGATCAATACATCAAACATGGTCGTATAAAACATCGAAATCAAAAAATTAAAAGACGGATCATTATCCGGCATGACCAAAAAGAGGGCTGTCTTTTTCCCTGGGATTCCATCCGCACCTGTTCCCAGACTCTTGATATCCATATCATCCGACTCTAGAATTCTCTTGATTGCAGGAATCTCACAAAGGCGCAGCATTGCGTTTACCATCAAAATGACGCAGCTGACGGTTTCCTGGGCTTCCATATTGCCTTTTAGTTTCCGGTAATCACGCACTGGTGGATAATCTGCCCCATATTTTCTGGCAAGATCATCCATTTTCTCCTGTAATCGGGTACTGTTTTCCTCCGATCCTGGCTGCATTTCTAAATTTGCCAACTGCAGAACCCTCGGCAATGTGGCCGCCTGATACTGTTCCGGATGCTCTTTTTTCTCCCGTTCTTGCCGCAGCCATTCATAGGAGAAAAGAGACATCAGATACAAGCTCACTGCCTGATCCCAAAACGGTTCCCCTTTCATGGCATCTGGCGGCTTCACAGACTCCTGCAGATTTGTGATCAATTTGACCAAGCCAACCTCGTCTCGGATATAAACAAAGGGATTCCACCGATCCGATTCTTCCGGGTTGATCAGATTAAAAACTTTGATTGCAACTCCCTGATTCTCTAAATATCTTCCTGTTTTTCTGAGGAGTTCTCCTTTGATATCCAAAAATACATTGGTCATCGATGCCAGAAGTGCATTGGGAATGACCAGTGAAGTCGATTTATAACTTCCGGCGTTCCCGATGACCAGCATATTCATGTTTGATAATTTCCCATTATCCACTGCTACATTTTGGCTGAGCAACGTATTCTTTGTTTCGTCTTTATTCATTAAGATTCTCTGGATCTGTTTGATATCTGCCCACTGCTCCGATCCATACTCCACACCGACCTGTCGGTTGCGATAATGGTCCATAAGGTATGTTACAATGCCGATCCATACAATCAGTGCAATCCCCATAAACGTAAAGGTCAGATCGTTCCACCAGTTTTGAAGTGGATGGAGAATCACATACAGCAGTTTGTCCTGCCAGTTTGCCAATGTCACTCCATCTAATGTTGTCAAACCACTTAGAAAGTAAGAGATAACAAGCAATCCTACCAGAAGAGCTGCCAGCATCCCCCACGGCAATTTTCGCTTTTCTACCATACATTACACCCCCTTTCGTGGCATGGCTGGGAGTTTCTGCGGGACTTGTCCTACCACTTTTTTGATTGCTTCTTTCTGCACATTTTCTGTCTGCAGCAATTCTTTCTTTTTAAACATGCGATCCACTTTCTCATAGTTTGAAGTATACAGATCAGAACCGGTTGGCCGATGATCCGCAGAAACAGGTTTTCCATTGGCATCCAAAAGGATCTGTTTCTCATTTTTTGCTAAAAAGGCAAGATAGGTTTTCCCACCATCCGTTTGAAACACCTGGTCTGTTGGCAAGACCAGTGTTCTCTCCTTCTCTCCCCAGGTACCCGGAATCCGGCTGGCAAACATCCCTTTTGCCTCTACTTCCGGATTCTTTTCTCTAGCAATCCTAGATTGATCGATCAGGGTTTCTGTATTGATCGTAATTTCCACATAATCCGGATGACTATGGAGTTCCTGATACCGTTCATTGCTGATGGATTTGATGGAATTTTCCGTTTCCAACACTTTTTCTTCCAGCTCTCCCCGTTCCTGCCCTTCGTATTTTCCCAACTTTTCTTTCATTTCCCCGGATGCAGTATCCACATAAGCCTCTTCATTCATTGTCCCTGTTTCCCGATACTGACCCATGTCAATTGTCTCGAAGTCTTTGATCTCTTTGCCTTCTGACAGGCATTTTTCCTGCAACATTCGATACCAGTGTTCTACCTTGGGAAGATCGGCGTTTGCAACGACCACCTGGATTTCCCCATCTCCAATGTTCAAATCCGGAAGGATGGAATAATTGACCTGCAGCGTATCGAAATCTGCTTTTAAAAGATCTACTTCCTGTTCCATCGGAATACTGACAATGCTTGTTCTGCCACTGGTAAGGTTATTTAAGTTCTGCAGTTCATGCTCCCCGCCCTGCATTCTTGCCATCAGAAACCGGTCATACCATCCCTGAAAATTCAGCTGGTCTTCCCCATAAACAGCCAGCTGCACAAACCCATCCTTGTCATTCAGATCCGGCATCCGAATGTAGCGGACATTCCGTTCTTCCATCTGTGAGAGAAATCCACTTTTTTCCAGTTCTTTCCAACTTTCCACCGGCACATTTACAATCTTATAATTTCCTTCGGTCAGTTTTGCAAACTCCTGAAAATTTTGGAATTCCCGTTTGTTTAGCATCCCTTCCTTGTGCATGCGCGCGAAATGCTGGATCAATAAGATGGTTCCCGTTGCGGTCAGTTTAAACACCGGATCCATCATTAAGCTCATCCGCCCCATTCCCTGCAGTGCCATAAGTACGTCTTGTTGGTCTCTTTCATTTTCCATCTGTTTTCTCCTTCCCTGTTCCGAAATCCGGAACGTTACAACTTCTCCTTTTTCGTAAAAATCTGCTTGACATTCTATGTATATTGTTATACAATAGGTAACACAAAGGGCAAGGTGGCCCCGTCGCAATTGGAGCGACGCAAGCGCAAGCCCCTATCCTCTCTGGTTTTCCAGAGAGGATTTTTTTGTTCCGGATTTCGGAACACTAGAACCTTCGAATATGTTTCGGCTTGATTTGTTCCGATTCCGATAATGCCATCTTCTTTAAAATTTTGTCATATTCTGGTATCTGAGATTTCTGGTTCTCCAGATAATATCCTAGCTTTTCCCCCTTTTCCTTATTCGCATAAAGTAACTTCCCTTGATCTAAGATCCTCTGACAGAACTCTGAAAAATTGTCTTTTCCATACATACTTGTAATAAAGTTGGAGTCTACTTTTCGCAATTCATACATGGCATTTCCATTCGGACGAACCGCTACAATCACTGGGTTTCCATCCTGTTCCCGATAATCCAGTACAGCTACTAAAGAATCATCCTTTGTCAAAGATTCTGCCAATATAACGGGGGATTCCAATGCTTCTGGGAGGCGCTTTAGCTCCTGCGTAGACAGTCCGTGATAATGAACATTATCCACCGTTTTTTCGTGTAAACAATCTAATACATGTTTTTGTGTAATATGCATTGGTAACTCTCTCAAACCCACATTTTGAATCATTTCAGGTGTATTGCATACTAAAATTGCTTCATGTCTTTTTTTCCCTTGATAATATTTTTCTTTTTCCAGTGGGTGAAGCACACGATCCACACTATTCCCAAAGTCCAGATATGCCTCACACTTCTTCCCATACGCTAAGATCTGTTCCGTGGATGCTTGGTTTATCATACTCTCTGTCCGTCCAATGCTCTTTTCATACGCTGCGATCTTCCTTTTCGCTTCCTCCAATTCCGGAGAGGCTTCCAGTCCATATCGTTCTACAATTTCCTGCAGATATGTCTGATTGTTCTCCAGCTGATCGATCTGACGGGTCATTTTATTGATTCCTTCTTTTGCAAGCCTCCATCCATCCGATTGTTTGAGATTCGGAAAAGACACCTGTTCCACCTGATTCTTCATTGCTTCCTGAATCAGGTCTTCATATAGGACTTCTTTCCATTCTGTTTTTTGGGAAATCGCAGTTCTCACTTGTTCAAGATTCCGATAAACGGTTCGATCTACCGGAGTCACAATCCCCTCTTCATTTAGAGAAACAATCCGATAATACGCTTCTCTTCCATATCCCTTTTCGTTATATCGGTTTACATGGAAATCCAAGTCCTCATAATCCATGGTGCTTTCGATCGCAACCTTCTTTGTCTCTTCCGTTCCGAATTTCGGAACAGGATCACGTGTTTGAGCTGCCGGTTCTACTTCGATTCCATAGGTCTGATATTCTTCCAATGTGATCAGTCCACCGTGATATTCCAAATAAACGGCGGCTTGTTCCGCATCTTTCACGGCACGGAATAGAGCATCCGGCTGCTCTTTAATTCCCTGGATCCAGCTCTGAACATACGCCTTGTGGTTCTGCAGATGTTCTTCTGTCTGTCCCATCGGAAGCTCACTGGACAGAAAACAGGAACTGATTTCCGCCACCAACTCTTCATAAGCATAGGGCTCTGTTCCAAATTCCCCACCCTGTTTCCGATTCAGACGATGTTCTGACCCTGTTGCATGGGACAGCTCATGGAGTGCCGTGGATGCGTAGGCATACTCGGAATGAAATTGCTGGCGGTATGGAAGATAGATCTGGTCTTCTACCGGACGGTAAAATGCCTGGTCACTTTCGTGATAAGAAATCGAAACTCCCATGCTCCCAGAAATGGTATCAACCAATTCTACTTGCTGTATTTTATTCTGTGTTACTTCCAACTTGGGGATTCCTACAATCATATCCCCATTGTAAACAAAATACACTCGGCTAAAAAGCTGATACCGATCATTGATCTGTCCACCAGCTTCCCGAAACTCTTGCCAGCTGATTGCCTTTTTCTGCTCCCGATCATAGGGATACCAATATTCAATCCTGCCGCTTTGGCCTTTCCCTGGTTTCAATTTCCATCCCTGCTCTTTGATCTGTGCAAATGTACACCATCTGTTATCTTGATATCCTTTCTGTATGGATGTCAGCAGTAAAGAAAAATAATTGCTCCCATTATAAACCGTCTTGGAAATCGGATTATATGGCCGACTCGGCAGCCCGTTCCATTCCTTTTTCCATTCCAGATTTTTTTCTTCTAACAAATGTAAAAACTGCTCTGCTAATTGCTTTTGTAATTCTGTCATATCATTTCCACCCTTTGTTTCTGCACTTGGTATTCCTGCAATACAGTCTCCGAAATTGCTTCCCGGATTCGCTTCGAAGTTGGGCGTATCACATCCCGGTATCCTTCTTTCTCACTGTAATACTGGGGCAGGTTACAAAAAAGTCCATCCTGTCCCTGTTTCACAGTGACTCCTTTGATTGTCAGACCACACACTTCTACCGTTGCAATCCCTACGATGCTTACTGTCTTTTTAGGCTGCACCGGAAACAGGCTCATACTCTGAACTACGATTTCTGGAAGTTCCAAGTCTTTTATGATTTCTTTTCGGATTTCCCGATTCACAACTTCGGCAATCCTCTCCCGCAGTTCTTGACTGGGGTGTACTACATCTTCCCACCGTCCTTGCACTTTTCGCCTGGGAAAGCTGACAAAGGATACCTCTTCCCCGTTCTCTTTTTGATGTTTTAACACTCGAACTTGAAATGTAAATAAGCGTTCCACCGTGACTTCCCCGTATCCCCATACGTTTTCCAGTGGTTTTTCTGGCAGATAAATTCTGGCTTCTACGTCCATTTTTCTCCTTTCTGTTCCGAAATTCGGAACGCTCCTGCTTTAGTGCTTTTCCCGTTCCCAAAAGTACCGTTTCTTTTGTGTTTTCTGGCTGGTTGCTTCCATGCGCCGCTTCTGTTCCATCTTCCGCATCCGTTCCATATGCTCCACGGACAGACTTGGTTTTGCCAAATATAGCACATCCTCCACCTTGTCCCCTCTTTCCAGACAGGTTAAAAGATAATCACTCTGCTCTTCGGTAAACTCAGAGTTGTCCATGACTTCTTTGATAAATGTCTCCATCTCTTTTTTTCGCTGCTCCTCTTGTTCTTTCGCCATTTTCTGGTATCTGCGATTCTTCCAGTACCCTTTTTCCGGTTCCACGGTTGGAATCGTTTCCTTTGGCACCTGCCTTTTTTCTGCTTTCTGAAACTGTAAGAGTTCCCTGTGATAGGTGTCTGCTTTTTCGCTTAAAATCCGGGCATTTTCCTCGGCACTCTGTCGGCTCTCCTGTTCTTTGGTTAAACGCTGCTTCATTTGCTGCAGTTGGAATTCCAACTCCCGTTTTTCCTTCAACAGCTGTTCTGACTTTTGTTTCAGTTCTTCTTTCTCTTTGGTCAGATCCTGGAGTACCTTTTCCAGTCCGTCCTGTACAACTGTAGTCAGACGCTCACTATTGGCAGCCAGGATTTCCAGCCGATCCTGATTTTCTTTCATTGCGTGTTCGATCAGATCGGTATCCTGGAATTTTTTCTGCAGGTATCCCATCCGCTCTCTTTGGATTTTTTCTAACTCCCATGTAGGCATTTTTTCTAAAATCTCTGCGGGCATCTGATCCAAAGCGCACAGATAGATCCATTCCCGGATGCGCCAGGGCAACTCCTGATTCAGAATGCCAATAATCTCTTCCGGGACTTGCATCCATTGTGCGATCACCAATTGCTGTTCTTTAATTTCTACTTCTGTTATAGCCTGGGCTTCCACTGTCTGCCTCCTTTCTTTCTGTTCCGAATTTCGGAACGTGTCTGTTCCGGATTCTTTCTCTGAATTGGATGTGCAAATTCATAAGTTGCCAGGTGTTCCTGATCCATACGTTTGATCTGACGGATCAGCCGCTTTTCTTCCCGCAGTTTTTGTAACTGCTCTTTGGCATCTTTCATCAGCTCCATCCCTTTTGGCAACTGCTCCTGCAATTCTTCCATTTCATCCAGGACTGCTTCAAACCGGTCATCCCATACCGGAATCTGCCCCAGCTCTTGTTCCAGTTTCTGATATCTTCGATACCCTTCGTCCTCCTGCAGGTTCCATTTCAAGCTACTTTGCTGCTTTAATCGTTTTTCCTCTTTCAGCACTTCCCGCTCTCTTTGTTCCAGCGCCTCTCTGCTTCGGATATCCATGGTTAATAAATATCTGCAGTCTGCCCGCAGCTTCTCAATCTCTGTTAAATGTTTCCGCATACTGCCCTGATTGATCGCATAAATATTTCCACGGGCATAGCGGTTCTGGATCTGGTAAATGTCTCGGACATGACTGGCTTGATATCCGGAGATCCCCCGGATGTTTTTCCGTCCGAAATGCATCTGGCAGCGTTGCAGCCTTGGAGGCTTTGGTACCGGATAGGATCTCCATTCTTTTCCGATCCGCTCCCGGATGGCAGCCACCGTATAGGCTTCTCCCAATGTTTTCTTTTTAGTACGGCAAGCCCGTCCTTGTCCAGGCAGTTTCAAGGATAAAATCGCCCCCTCTTCCCGGGACGTTCCTTCCCGGATCTGATAATGCATGGATCGCATCTGTTCTAAAAATTCTTCGTACGATTCCGAAAGAGAGATTGCATAATCAATATCTGCACGGATCAGATTTTTCCAACTGCTTTTTCCTTGATCTTTCCATTCTCCGTATGAGACTCCTTTCCGGTTTCCTTTTTCATATTCCAGTTTGGGAAGTCCATATTTCACACAAAGCTTGTCCGTGATCGGCTGCATAAATTTTTCCCAGTCCCCACGTTCATAACGATATTTATAACCAGTGACTCGATTCACTGAATTGAACACAATATGACCATGGCAATGTTTTCGATCGGTATGAATTCCAAACACATAATCATAGTTCTCTCCCAGATATTCCTGGCAGAATTCCTGGATGATCTGATAGGCTTTTTCCTCCGTACATTCTCCCGGTTTCCAACTGATGATGATATGGTATCCTTTCCTTCCATCCAGCTTTCCCCATGCCTGTTTGGTGTCCATCATGGTACGATACACCTCTTGTGTCGTACTACCGGAATTTCCACCGACCCATAACTGCTCTTTCGTTTTTTCCGGCTTCATAATGTAATCAATTGCATTGTAAAGGTTGGATTGTGATTTAATGTTTAATATCTTCGTGATTGCCATACGTTTGTTTCAATTCCTCTTTCATTTTTTCGAATTGCTGTTCTAACAGTTTCATATTTTTCTCCAGCCGATCTGCCGCAGCCGCCGGTTCATATCCGATATGTAATTGCTTCGTTGCCTGATTGATATTCGTTCCGATTTTTCGGAACTGATACACCAGTTCTTTTAGTTCCTTTTGGATCTGCAGCTCCTTCTGATATCCGGATTCCTGCAGTGTTTTTTTCCGGACATAAGCAGACAGGTTTTTGCTTCCTGTCCGCATCCGTGTTTCCGGATCTTTCTCTGCTTTTTCACAGAGAAATTCATATTCTTCCGGTTGGAATCGGACTCCAACAAAGATACTTCTTTTCACTTTGATCACACCCGTTTAATTCTGTTTCAAATGTTCTTTTCGTTGTTTCATCTGCCCGGATTGTTCCTGCATCACACGGCGAAATATTTCTAAATTAGAACCATCTACTTCCCCATAATTTTCTTCTACAATCTTTCGGATTTCCTCATTCTTTTTTGCTGCAGCCCTTGCTTCTTCCAGTTCCATTTTGGTCAGCAGTTCTTTCTCTTTTTGCTGCAATTCTTTTCTTCGTTCTTCAATTTTCTGCAGATCACTTTGTACCTTTTCTAATTGTTCCTGTATGCTCATTTTTCTTCTCCTTTTCCTTGTTTTCAGTGCAAAAAAAGAACACCCACTTTACGGATGTTCTACGCTAAATAATATCAGACGGCGGTGGTGTATAGGGGAGTCCTCCATACATCTTCGGTATTTCTTTTTTTTCGTTACTTTCTGACTTTTCTTGCAATTGTTCAGAAAGAATTTTTTCTATTTTTTCATTCAATTTTTTTAATTCTTCCAACACAGTTTCTATTGTTGGCTCGCTCTTTTCTTCCTGATTTAACAGCAGTGCTTCAACCAATCCCTGTCCTGTTGGATATCGCTGTCGGTCTCTTTGATCAATCACATCAATCGCTTCTTGAGATAATCGGAATGCTCGTTGTATTTTAGCCATGTTTTTCCTCCCTACTACAAACTTTTCTAATTCTATTTTACTACTTCTGAATTTGAATATCTAGGTTACTTTAGGTTACCCCAACATAGTTTGCCGGTAGCATTTGTATAGCATGTAGTACCAACTGTATAGCTTCCTGCTAACATTTGTATAGCACATGGTACCAACTGTATAGCTTCCTGCTAACATTTGTATAGCATGTGGTACCAACTGTATAGCTTTCTGCTAACATCTGTATAGCACATGGTACCAACTGTATAACTTTCTGCTAACTTTTGTATAGCAAATCCTACTTTTTGTCCGTCAAAACCCTGTTTTTCCATCAAAATTCCCCCTATCTGTACCCAATTCTCCGACAGGAGAATTGGCAAGATACGCATAATGTTTAACAAACATCATGCCATCTTGTTAGGGGAACACCCCTAAGACCCCTGAATAATATATAAAAATAAAATATGTAAAATACTCCTCTTGATTTCCCAGGCTTTCTCAGATGCTTCCCCTTTCATTTCTTGCATCTGTCATGTGCTGCATGTTCCATTTTCAATGGCCCACATCCATTTTTTCAGAGCCAATTCCAAGGGCTCTTCCTCTTCTTTTTGATCCTGTATAAAGCGGTACGCATTTTCCAAAATGTGTCCTGTATACAACAAAATCTGGCACTGATCCGGCTCCTGTTTCAGCAGCCATCTGAGACTTTTGTAAATCTTTCTTTTCATCACAATCTCTTCCGATTTTGAAATGATTCCATCCTTACTAAGCGCATGACAATCCATGATAAAAAGTTCCAACTCTGCTTCCAATCTTCTCCAAATCATCTCCAAAATCTTCACCTCATTTTTCTGCTTTTATTTATGAATCTGCAACAACTTTTTCTCTTTAAAATAGTCCATCGTCAGTTTTGTTTGTACATCCTCCGGCTGAATTCCATTTCCGCCATCTGCAAAAATAAGCTGGCAATCCATAGTGTATTTTTCTTCTGAAAATCGTACCAGCATCGGCTCCAAAAACTGTGCTCCTGTGGCACTGGAAAATCCATGTTCCTGTGTCCAAGTTCTCAGTGCATCTGCCACTTCTTTTTTGGAAATTCCCATCATAGAAAGTGCATCTTCGTTTAATCCGGAAAGCTCCATAGAAAGTGGTTCTTCCTCTGTCTTTTGCTGATCCTTACTTTCTTGTGTTTTCGGAGTCTCCTGTTTCGGATTTTTCTGTTTTTCTTTCAGTTTGGTCTGCAATTCCTGTTCTACTTTTTCTGACTTCTGTTCTGATTTTTTCTCCGGTTTCTGAACAGACATAAGGATGCCGATTCCTGTCAAAACGCCACACAGAATCACCATGGCTGCAATCACAATTATGATTCTTTTTTTCAATGCTGTTTCGCTCCTTTCTTACTTTTAATGGAACGGTAATTCTTCATCGATTCCATCCGGGATATTCTGGAACCCATTCGCGTCCGGTGCTCCCATTGCCCCCTGATTTTCCCGTCCCTGTTCTGCCCTGCTTTCGGCAAATTCCTGCTCTTCTACTACCACTTCTGTGGTATAAACCTTGATCCCATCTTTATTCGTATAACTGCCGGTCTGGATCCTTCCGGAAACCGAAATCCGTAGTCCCTGACGGAAATATTTCTCGGCAAATTCTGCGGATTTTCCGAAAACCACACAGGGAATAAAATCTGCCGTCTGCGCTCCTTCCCGTTGGAATCTTCGCTCCACTGCCAGAGTATATCTTGCCACCGCAGTTGCCGGCTCTCCCTGAGAATATCGTACTTCCGGATCCCGTGTCAGTCTCCCCATTAAAACTACTTTGTTCATATTGATTTTTCCTTTCTTTTTGTTCTAATTTGCCGGAACTCCACCTGGGAACACCCAGCCGATCCACCCCGTATGTCCCTGACAGGTTGCGGTCTGCCAACTGCACCATTCTTCCAGACTTTCCACGGAAAAATAGCCCCGGTTATTGGCCACCATTCCATTCCCAAGATAGATCCCGACATGTCCATATATGCTGCCCATAGTTCCGTATCCACTGCCACACACAATGGCTCCCGGCGGAATGTTTTCCATGCTGGTATTGCCCGTATTTTTATAGTTGTTCCACATATCGATGGCATTCCCATAAGGGATTGTTGGTGCTCCTGCAGCCTGATAAATTCCCGTCACCCACTGAGCGCACATATCCGGAGTACAAGGGTAAATTCCCTGATTATTAGCGGCATGATCCACGATGCTCTGCATCAGTGGCGTCACCGTTCCATCGTAGTTTCCCCCTCCGCTTTTTTGGTACTCTTCATAAGTCATGTTATCGAACCGATAGAGGTTATAATTGTCCATGTGCTGCACACATTTTTCCACATAAGAACTATCCGTTGCCCAGCCCGCCGCACGGATTCCATTCATAAATCCCCTGGCGGCTTCTTTGGTATACTTCTTGTCATTGTGGTTCCGATAAGGGGCAACTTTCCCTGCATAAGGTTCTCGGTTTAACATCCACCCTCGCTGCCGGATACAGGCTCCATAATCCGGATACACGGAGAACCCGGCAATGATGGTGGTATTCCCATTTCCGGTTTCCTCGCCCGTAGACATATCCACACCGCCAATGGCATATTTGTCTCCGGAAAAATACTTGATCCCAAACAGATTTTTATACTCGTACGCCAGCTGGGAGAGTCCCTGCCCATTGTCTCCTCCTGGCCCATATAACCCAAATCCGGATTCCGCAATCACCTGTGCGACTCCGGTAGAGACCGGAATCCCACTTTCTTCCTGCACAGCAAAAAATGCTTCCATCATATCTTCGGTAATAAAGGGCGGCAGTCCATGTCCGGTGGCCGGCTGTTGGTCTAAAAACCCACCGATCAGGGACATGATCACACTGACAATCAGAGAGATTGCCAATACCGCCACCAAAAGAAAGGCCAGCATGGTCACAAGCGCGGTCAAAAGTGCCGCTGCAAGCTGCAGTACCATTGCCGCACCTGCCAGTACTACACTTCCAATCGTTGCCCCCACATATTTTACAAAGGACGGCAGATCTCCAACCTGCGCATTCTGCTGTTTGGTGTCTTCCAGTTTTGCCCGTTCTTCCCCGATTGCTTGCTGGGCTGCCTGATTCACTTCCTGGACATAGTTTTTAAAGGTTTGTGCTGTTTTCTTTGCAGTTCTGGCGGCCAGTGTAGCTGGAGTAACCGTGGATGCGCTACCCGCAACAGAAGATGCCGCACTCTGCACTCCTGCAGCCGCTTGTTTTCCGGTTTTTGAATGTGTCTGTCTGGCACCCGGGGAACTGTGTCTCTGGGGATTGTGGGGAGCGGTTGGTCTCTCCTCCCCGAAGCCCTTTGTGCTTCCCTTTTCTGGCTTCCAAATCCCATGTAACGGTGTCCCTGATCTTGTGCCTCTTTGTGTTCCTCTTCCCTGCAAAAAGACCAGCTCTTCCATGGAATCCGCTTTCCTTCCGCCACCAGCAGATCCCTTCCGCTCTCCTACTTTCCATGCCTGCAATACCTGTCTGGATTCTTTCTCCAGAAGTCGTTTCTGTTTGGACTTTGGCATCCGGTTCCATGCTTTCACTTCTTTTGGAGTCAGATACAAGGTAGGATCGCTATATTCCTCCAGATACACCTGCAGTTCTTTTTCACTCTGTTGCTCCTCTTCCTGGTCCAGCCAGGCATCCCAGTTTTTCTTCTTACGGACAGAGCCCTGCAATTCTGCCTCTGCAAACAACTCTGCCAGAACTTCTTCCTGGGACGTTCTTTGTTTTCGTTTTGTTTCATTCAATCTCATTGATTTCACCTACTTCGCAATCTGATACCAGCCCTCTTTCTCTTCCAGAGCACCTGCTTGAAGCATGGCATCCAACAGCCTCTGTGCTTCCTCCGGGGCGATCTCCAACAAAGCAGTCACATCCCCAAACCGGATCGGTGCAAACGCCGCCAGCTGCAGAACGGTCTCCCACTCCTGTTCCCCCAGTCCCTGTTGCAGCACATCGGGCTTTTCTTCCTGCCAGTTCTGGGGCATCTCTGGTTCCGGTTTATATGCCACCTGTGGAGGCACTCGTTCCTGCCAGCGTTCTCTTCCCTCCGATTCCGGAATCTCGTCTCGTTTAACAGGCACCGTATCCGGAACACGCTTTTGCTCTGCCTCCCGCTGTGCTTTTTCATGGAAGTTGGTGGAATATTTTTCATACAGGATATTATCCTTCTCAATCCGTGCATTAAAAAGCACCACTTTTTTATTCCAGACGATCACACCCTCTCCCGGTTTTCCCGTTCCCAGCGCACGGAATTCCCGTTCGGATAGTGGCTGGATCTCTGCCAGGCTCTGGGCATCCACACCGCCCTGATCTAAAAAGCATTTATAGGAACAGTTCTGGAATAGCTCTACCATCTTTTTGTTGGCCAGAGCTGCCACCACGTTCTGCATAGCAAGGGTTACGATTCCTCCGAACTTTCGGAAGGTAATGACTGCATTGTTGAGCATATCTGCAGATCCCGGTTTTTCCGAAACCACCTGTGCCTCATCCACCACTAAGTGTGTGGCTTTCTGCAACTTTTTATTGTAATCCATCCTGGTAGACAGATAATGCAGCACCGTATCCATGACAGCCTCCCAGTTGTTTTCCGGCACGTTGCACATCCCAAATCCCACCAGACGGTTCTGGAATTTGATATTGGTCGGATGTGCCAGCATGTCACAGGAGCCCGTGGTATACTCTTCCAGGGAGTTGTAGATGGGACGGATGATGGCTTCATCGTGAGCGTGCCGTACCTGTTCCAGTTCCTTTCCAATCTCTTCCCGCAGCCAGAGTAAGGTGGGCTGTTTCTTTAACCGCTTCTGGGCAAAGACCTGGGCAAACATCTGCTCCGTACAACGGCTCACCACGGAATCGTGCTCCTGGGTGACCAGAATATTTTTCATGATCGCCTGCACCAGTCCTTTGGCATACTCACACTGTTTGGCCACAAATTCCGCTTTCAGCTCTTTACTGCCGGAAAAGACTTCCTGGGTCACTTCAAATCCATTGAGGTAGATTCCGCTTTTGGGAGTCAGGTCAAAATACACCCCCTGATATTCCCTGCAGATATCTTCAAATTCATTCTGTGGGTCTAACACAATGATGTCATCTTCGCTTCCAAGCAAAGTCTGGGAAATCTCGGTCAGCTTGATCAGCATGGATTTTCCAGAACCGGAATATCCCACAATGATCCCGTGAGGGTTTGGAAGGAGTTTCCGGTTGGCAATGAGATATCGTCCCGTTGTTTTATTGATCCCCAGCATCTTTCCGCCCGGCTCCAGGATATCCTGGGCATGATAGGGATTAAATGCCACCAAAGAAGAGGTGAGAAAGAACCGCATATAATCCACCTGTCTCCCACCGATTGGAAGTGCCGTATTTAAGGCTTTCAGTTGTCGAAAATCACAAGGCTCCAAAAAGGCGCCCACTTTATCAGAACGCCCGATGGCGCAGACCTCTTCCATCCGCTCTTGCAACAGCTCCACGCCTTCCTTCACCGGAGCCGTCAACACCACCAGAAGGTTTAAAAAGACCCCTTTCTCATCGTTGGCATCTACCATTTCAATGTATTCCTCAATCTCATCCCGCCGTTTCTTTTTGGTATAAGAAGGGGAGGTCACGATCTGCCCTGCCTGCCGCTTCTGCTCGATCTCGTCATTGATCTCCCGCTCATTGTTCATATGCATCGCTACCAGCTTGTCATTGATGACCTCCTGCTGTACCGGAGCAAAGTCCAGCGTCACAAAAGACGGATAAGGAAGGCTGCTTAAGGTATGTAAAAAGGTGTCCGTATCCAGAGATTTCCGATACTGGGTCGCCGTCAGAACCGTCACCATGGTATCTCCCAGGATTATATAATCATTAAACTGCTGGATGCTCCGTGGCAGTATGTCACTTTTCCAGTCCTGCAGGGTTTCCCGAAGCACAACCTGTGGAAATTCTTCCCCGGGACGCAGCATCCCATGGAGCACCCGGAACCGATCCAGGGTTCCCAACACAGCAATGTCACTGCCCCATCCTGCAAAGGCATCCTCGATCATGGGCTCCAATGCCCGGAAATAGATGTTCGCCTGCGCCAGACTGTCTGCCCTGCAGGTAATGGTCAGGTACCGGAGTGTCCGTACCGTGGAGTTGGCATCCGCCAGTTTCGATTCCTGCCACTGCCGGATCCCTTTTGCAATGTCTGGATATTCCCTCTCATTGCGTTCATTCCGGATCGATGCCAGAAACTTTTCTACCGACTGGTATTCATTGCACAGTGTGATCTTATAAGACGCATCCATGGAATTGAGCCAGAACATCAGTTCCGACAAAAAGTTCTTTTTCTCTGTTCGGTTCTTGTTGATGTAATTGATATCCTCAAATACATAACATCGGTCATACAAAGTCTCCTTCCTTTTGGGTTCCAGTTGGAATACCCCGTTTGCATAGGCTTTCTGGATGTTGAATGCCTGACGCACGTTCTTGGGTACCGGAACCAAAGGCTGGGATAGCTCCCTTTTCTTGGAAAATTCCTTATTCCCATTAAAAATTGCCATTTCTTTTTATCGCTCCTTTCTCGATGGATGCATGGTAAATACTCGGTGTTTCTGACCGGCTGCAGTTTCTGTTTCCCCACAAAGTTTCTTTGTTTTCTGCAGATACTTCCATTCTTTGCATAACATAGGGATAGACATTCCCCGGTATTTGAACAGTCCCAAAAACGGGATCGGCAGTGCTGCCAGAATTCCAATGTAAACTCCTCCCTGCGGCGGAACGTTTAAAAAATACCAAAGGACAACCATAATCCCGATCACCGTCGGCAAAAAGCAGCCCACCGTAATCAACTGTTTCAGATCCAGCCCTTTCCAAATGGATTGCTGGTAGGCAGTTTCAAAATCTTTGTTGATATCGATTTTCATATCCTTTCTTTCTACTCCTTTCCGTTCCGAATTTCGGAACAAGTTGTTTATAAGTGGAAGGTTTCTTTCATAAAGCTCCTTGCACCCCGTACCGACACTGCCATTCCGATCATATAGATCGTAGAGGTCAGTGCCTGCCCAAATCCGTCAAAGAAATCTGCAAAGCTGTCCCCCTGGATATCCATGCCTCCGATGATCCGCCCGGAGATCGACATCACCAGAGCGATCACCACGATCTCAAACACATTTCCTAAAAAACTTCTCACCCAGCTCTTCGCTGTTTCGTCAATCCCACGTCCGGACACCATGCTCGGCATAGCCAATGGGAAGGTGACTGTCAGAAGATATAACTTCACATAACGACTAAATAAGGTTAAAAAGATCAGCATTCCACAGATCAGTGCGATAAAGAAATATAGGAATCCCATAAACCACCAGAACAGAACACTTCCGGCATCCACTTCGCCGGTGAAAAAATCTGGTGCCTGGAAATCCAATACCATTCCTCCCATCAGGGATGCCATGGAAAACAGGGTCTTCATCAACTGCATTCCCATCTGCATCAACACATTTAAGGCCACCAGCCGGATCATCCCTTCCACACAAAGCTCCAAGGTGATGTTCTCTTTTAAATTGGAAGCTGCTTTTAAAAACACACAGATGAAAAAGACATTCATCATGGATAATCCGATTCCCATTGCCCAGGGATACAGAGTCTCTGTTACAAATTTCCAAGTGGCCGGGGAAAAGTGCTGGGGGTCTTGACTGATGACCCCCGTACTCAATCCGATGCACCAATCCCAGACGACTTTTGCCAGCTGATAAAACGGGCCATAGAACATTTCCTTCAGTAAGTCTTCTACCCATCCTGGCATTTGCCATCACCTCCTAGCTTGGCAGTCCTGTCCGGATGACCATAATGATCTGTGGTGCCAGGGTTGCTATCAGACCACTTCCGATTCGTTTAAATGCAATGGACTGTGCGCCACCGTCCTGTGCATTCAATGACTGTGCCCATTCGAACAGTCCCCATAACAGGAAGATAGAACCAATGGACGATACAATGGCTGCGATTACCTGATAGATGGCATCAAATCCATTTGTGATCTGAGAGGTATCCACGTTTCCCGCCGCCAACACAGGGACGTTTACTGCAAAAAATAAGAGGAGGCAGCCCACACCGAACTGTGCCACGTGCCAGTACCATTCCTTTTTTGTTGGATTGACCAGTTTTCTCTGGTTTGTCATTTCATTCTGCATCTTGTTTTGTTTCATCATCTTCTTCCTCCTACTTCCTACTCTCCAATATGAAATACACGGATCATCAAAAACATTAAGATTCCTGCCACCAATGGCATGGTAATAAAAAATGCAAGTCCAATATAGGCTGTGCCAAACTTCTGATTGACAAGAAACGCTGCAACCAGCCCGCATAAAATTCCAATGACCACTGCGATCATAACAACCAGTTTGGATTTCCAATTACTTCTTCTCATAACAATCTCCTTTTCCTGTTCCGAAATCCGGAACATCTCTTTCATTTTGAGTACAAAAAAAGCACGAATCATCCGTGCTTAGTGACAAGTTAATGCGGTTGTCTTTTGAATTTCCCGCTTTAACACCTCCCTGATTTGTTTTTCACAAACAGCACTGGAATCTGACAGATAAGCCAGTGCCGTTTCATAGTCCCGATACCGACTGTGTTCCAGGTAATCCAGGGCTGCTTTTGCCCGTCCATTTTCTTTGGGACACTGCTCCACCAAAAGCGTTAGCATCCCCCGTAATGTACCGGCGGATTCATAGGCTCTGGGAACGGCATCCAGAAACGCCTGGGAATACGACTTTTGGAATTTTCTTTTCCCAGGAAGGGGCTTCCCTACTTTATGGTCTCGGACTTCAAACACCACCATACATGCAATGGTCACTGCTGATAACAGAAGCAGGGCAATCCCGATGATACTATAAAACATTGATTCTCCTTTCCTGTTCCGAAATTCGGAACATTCCGTTTTTATTCCCGGAAATAATCCGCAATCTCAAAGACCTGTTTCATGGCCTGTTCTGGTGTCAGATCTTTGGTCAAAAAGCCGCTGGCATACACCCGCCCCTCTTTTTTCACATACTGGAACTGTACCCCCGGCACCTTTTTCCCGATTCTTTCCAATTTTTCTTCCAACTCCCTTCCGCCTTTGCGTTTTGCGGAAATGTCAAACTGGATCAAGTCTTCGAAAAACAAAAAGGCATAGGACAGTTTCCCTACCTCTCCATGGAGCTGTTCTCCTTCTTCCGAATGCCGGATTTCCAGCTGCTCAAACTCCGGATGGTTGTTCTGCAGATACCGCTGTAAGACCGTTGCAGTCAATTCCTCTCTGGTAATCTCCTGTTCTTTTACGGAAACCCGCAACGGTCGCTGTCTCCATTCGTTCTCTTCGGCTGCATTCATCTCTTCCGGGATTACTTCCGCTGAATCCGGTTCGTTTTCCACCTCCGGCAGCACTTCCCTCTCTTTTTCTGGCTCCTGTGATGATTCCTGTTTGGATTCCAGCAGCTTTTTCAGCAAGGAGGTTCTCTCCTCCCCCAATTGTTTCAACAGAAGCTCTTTCTGCTCCAACTGGATAGCCAGGTGTTGGTTCTCCTCCCGCAATTGCGTCTTTTCTTGGAACAGAGTATCCCGTTCCTGTTTCACTGCCTCGTATTCCAATTTCGGCACATATGCGGACAAATCCGGAAGGGACGGTGGGATTCCGCATTCCTGTTGGCCGATCTTATATTCATACTCCCGTTTCAGATCTTCCGCTTCCATCCGCTCATTGCGCAGCTGTTCCAGTTCCAGTCGGCTCTTCATCAGCAGTTCCTGTTGCTGTCCTTCATAGAGCTTCTTAGTCTGTTCAAAGTCCTGTTTTTCACGCTGCAGCTCTTCCTGTTCTTCCCTGTGTGCCACTTTCTGTTCTGCCAGCTTCTGTTGGGCAGATGCCAGCTCCTGTTTCTGTCCTTCCAGGCTTTGGTATTGTCTTCCAAGCTCGGTTTGAATCTTCTGCAGTTCCTGGCTTTTCTGTTCATACTCTTGTTTCCGCTTCTGGTAGGTCTCTTCCCTTGCCGCAAAAATGCGCTGCATCTCTTCCAGATACTGTTCGGTTCCAGATCCCTCCGGCTTTGGAACTCCCATTGTTTTCTCCATTTCCATCAACCTCTCCTTTTCTTTTTTTACCACCAGGAATCCCCGGTCTTAGGAACCGGCACTGTTTGTGCCGGTACAACCGGTTCCTCCTCCTTTTTGGGTTCCTGGGTTTCTTCGAAATCCGGATCCTTTGTTTCGGATTCTTCCACCTGTTCTGTTTGGGGGCATTCCTTTCCGGGTAGAGTCGTCAGGGAACGTCCCAGACAAAGGCTGCCACAGGCAGCCAGAACCATGCTGGTTATCAGCAACATCTTATTTCGTTTCTTCATGGATTCGCACTCCTTTCTAAAAGGCAGTGCGTTCTTCCACTACCTTTGTATTCACTGCCAGCCGCTTTGGGGTCTGAAAATATCCCACACAGGTCACAAGCGTGACTCTGGCAGTCTCCTGACTTTCCCGACTGGAAAAGCAGGGATCATCCGCCTGCAGATACGTCCAGTCTTCCACCTGCAGTTTCCGGACACGCTCCGGTGTATACAGATAGGCTTGCGGATTTGCTGCCAGAAACGCATCGTTTGTGAATTGTTTCAGGCTCCCGAACATCTGTCCGGAAGCCATGTTGTGGGCAAACAGATACACCTGACTGTCCGAAAGCCTGGCTCCTGCAAAGGTAAAAATACTCCCCAGTGGGCTGTATGCCCCTTCAAAATCTTTGGTCAGGTATTCCGTATCTGTCTGTCCCGTCAGGATGGGGCTGTCTACCCCGATCTGGGGTACATACAGCCATCCCACGATTTCCGGATTGATGCGCTGCAGTGCTGCAAAATCAATGGTACGTTCCATGGGATCTGCCTCCTGGCTGCCAGTCTCTTGTACCACCAGTTTCTGCAGCGCCTCCCCTTTGACTTTGATCGCCTGGAATGGTTCCTGTTCCCGGTATGCCAGGAACAGGCAGCCCAGCCCCAGTAGCACCAACAAAAAGGCCAATCCCATAAGTCCCTTACTTTTTCTCATGTCGTTTTGCTGCAATTACCAGTCCCCCGGCAAGCACCAGAAGGAGGACTCCCCCTGCTACATACCAAATGGTGGCATCATACAGTCCGGTCTGGGGTGCCGTATGCTCGGCTGGTCTCGGGGTGTGCTTCGGTTCCACTTTGATGTCGTAATGTAAGGTTTCGTCTGTTTCCATGGTAGGGATGCTTAAGAGGGTCGGGGATACCAGGTCGTACCCCGGCTGGTCTTTGGCCGTTAAAAGATACACTCCCAGCTCCTGTTTTTCAAACACCACCTGTCCGGTTCCATCCGTTTTTTTACCCGGCTCCTGTTTGGCGGTCTCTGCCAACTTCTTTGCTGCACTTTCCAACTGCTCTGCAGTGGTCAGCGTATTCAGGTCAATCTTGGTGGATTCGTATTCCGGAAGCAGCACATAGGTACTGTCCTGGATCTTTCCTACCTTGGTCAGGGAAAACTCCACATCCGCTACGCTGGTTCCCTCTTTTCCCGGTGTCAGCTGGACGGTCACGCTTCCCGTCTGTACCATCTGCTCTGCGCTTTGCCCTGCATTCGGTTCTGCTGGTTCCTGGGCTGCCTGCACCCTGCAGACACTTCCAAACATTAACAACAGGGTCAAACATCCAGCACTAAATCTTGTCATCATCTTTCGCTTCATTGATTGTCCGTCTCCTTTCTCTCCAAATGTATAGGAGGAATAATAGTAAGAACGCAAACGGCAACAGGGTAAACACCAATTCCCTTGCGGAGGGCAGTTCTTCTCCCATGCTGTTTGCTTTTTTTGCCTCATAAGGCACCCGCTTTCCAGTTACGATCAGGCGGTGTGTGTTTAACCCGTAAGGAGTACAGGTAATGATCGATGCCAGATCCTGCCCTTCCTGGATCTTTAATACAGAGATTTCTTCAGGCTTTACCACTTGAATCTCCGTCACCTGATAGGCCAGGGTTTCATTTAAGACGTGGAAAAAGAAATAATCTCCCTTTTCCATTTCATCCAATCGGGTCAGAAGCTTCGACTGGGGAAGTCCCCGGTGTCCGGTTAAAATGCTGTGGGTAGATTCCCCGCCCACCGGAAGGCTGCTTCCCTGCAGATGCCCGATTCCTTTCGATAAAACTTCTTCGCTGGTTCCATGATAGATCGGCAGTTCCACTCCGATCTTTGGGATATCCAGACTTCCCATAACCCCCGTCCCGGTCGTATCCAGCAGGGATGCGTAAGACGCATCCCCCAAAAGAAGTGCATCCTCCCCAGATAAAGTTGCCCCATTGGTCTGGTAGAGGATGCTGTTGTAATGTTCTGCCTGTTTCCGCAATTCTTTTACATCCAGTTTCTTTTCCTGGATGGTCTTCTGATAGGTTGCAATCACCTTTTCCTGCTCTTTCTGACTGTACAGATGTGCCAGAAGGGGCAGACAGCAACAAAGGAATCCAAGTACAAACAACACCCAGATTCCCCATCGTTTTCGCATTTCTTATTCCTTCTTTCTTGCTTTTGTAACTGCCACTGCCATCAGCCCGGCTCCTGTCACCAGAAGGATGGCCAGTGCCGGAGTACCGGTAACCGGAAGTTTGCTGCCCACTTTGTTGACAACGGTCAGGTTCGCATTTCCCTGTTCCGGATCGGTTTCCAGCTGCAGGTCATTTTCTTCCGTTGCTCCGTCATAGAAGCTCTTGATATGTGCCGTTGCCTGCAGCTCCTTCAAGGTTTCTGCAGTGGCTCCCTGACCCTTGATGTAATTGTTTCGGTCATCCGTATAGGTTGGGATGATCTTGATCTCGATGGGGTCTTTTAACAACCGGTATCCGTCCGGGGCTTTGGTCTCTTTCAGCCAATACGTTCCCTGATCCAGACCGATGAGGATCACCTGTCCATCCGCTCCGGATACCATCTCCACCGCATCCTGTGGTTGGCTGCCACCTGTGTGATCCGTACCTCCGGCAGAATCCCGGTTGATGACGTGATATCCTGTATCCCCCTGTTTTACATAGACTTCGTTTTTACAGTCTTTGTCACTGTATAACCGGAAATGTGCACCCTGCAGCACCTTGTCATGGTCATTGGTTTTCACAATGTCAATCCGATAGGTGAAGCAGACGACCGTATCCCATGGGGTAAATCCTGTTTTCCCGTCTCCGTTGGAATCTGCATCGTTGGAGAATTCCAGCCGCACATCATTCTCAAAGCCCGGACGTCCCGTATCGTTGGCTGCCAGATCATTCAACGTTGCCTCATAAGTCAGGGTCACTTTCTGTCCATAGGTATTTTCCTGTTTGGCATTAAAATTCGGGAACTGTCTGTCCACGATTGCTTTGATATCCTGGACAACCACCTGGAAAGTATCTTCCCCTCCTGGATTGGTGTTCACAGTAAATTCCCCTTTTTTCAACGTGTAGCTTTTCCCCTTTTCATCGGAAATGGTGATCTTCACACTTTCCGGCTGGAATGTCAGGGCTTTGTCCATCTTGTCATGCCATGCGTAGTAATAGGTCTTGTATCCGTTCATGTTTGGAATGTTGGACTCGTATTTGTAAGGAACAGTCTGGCCGATCTCATAGTCCCCAATGTCATTCCAGCCGTTTTTATCCGGAATGTTCTGGGGCAGATCATCCTCCTGGATTTTTTTGATCACACTTGGATAATCGGATTTGATCTGCATTTCTGCCGTTGGGTTTGCTGTACTCACCATACAAAGAGATCCTGCAGAGTGTGTCCCTTCCACATCCGTAATTTCATCCACCAGATAATAGCCGAACGCTAAGCCTGTCAGCTGGACAGAATTGTCAGCTTTTACATCCTTTACATTCACCACCTCGGACTGCACGCCCTGTTTTTCGATTTCATCTCGTAAATCCTCTACGAAATACCGAAACTTGCTGTAGCGTCCTTCCAGTTCCTGTTCCGTCTGCGCTCCTTCCACTTTGTAGGAGTTCAGAGACTGGATGTAGTCAATGACCATATATTCCGTGACCTCATCCACCGGAACAGACAGTGCCTTTGATGCCACATTTTTTAATGCCTGTTCGTAGGCTGGATTGAAGGTGTAATTGATGGATTCCATGCCCTGTGCATTCTGCGCCAGGAACAGCTTGTACACATGGAATTTCTTTCCGATCAGCGTCTGGCCTGCATTTCCCTTGATGGTAATGTTGGCCGTGCCGCTTCCCATGTTGGCAATTCCGCCCTGGGTGTTATATTCCTTTGCTGCCACGGTTGCTTCTTCTGCAGCCTGTACTGTCAACAGCGGAGCCCCTACGGTACTTACACTGATTCCACCCAATGCTAAGAGTGTTGCGAACATCCACACTTTATTTCTCTTCATCTTCCTGTTTCCCCTTTCTCTTCATAAAGTATCCTGCCACTATCAGACAGCCGATTCCCACCAAAACGATTCCCAATGTCCAAGGGCTTCCGGTTTCCGGCATCTGCATTCCCACAAAATTTACTACTTTTAGATGCACTTCCCGTTCTGCTTTCGTTCCGGTAATGGCAAAATCCCCGGTTGTATCCGTATACTTCTTTCCATTCACATAGTATTCAAAGAGATCTTTTTGCGGATCACTTTTGGTGTAGATTTCATACACGATATCCGTGCCGTCCGAATTCACCGGGATCCGGTAACCCTCCGGTGCTTTGGTCTCTTTCAGATAATACTTCGTTTCCACTTCCAGATCTTGAAACCGCAGGATTCCATCTTTTCCACTGGTCGCTTTCTGCAATTCCTGCTTGCACTCCTCGTCTTTATAGAGGGTAAATTCTGCCCCTTCCAGCACTTTTGCATGGTCATTCACCTTGTGGACAATCAGCTGATACGGTGCTAATACATCCTCTACGTGAAGCTGTGCCGTTCCATCCTCACGAACCGTAAATTTCATGGTTCCGGTTTTGTCCGTTGCCGTATTTTCCAGCAGCGTGATCTTATTATTTTCGTCCACCGAAAACTTCAAGACCCCTGGATTTTTGGTATACCCATCCGGTACGCTTTTCTCCTGAACGGTATGGGTGCCACGGGTCAGCCCCTTCAACACAGCCTGTCCCTTTTCATCCGTTGTCACTTCCTCCTGGTTTCCTTTGGAGTCCGTGTGGAGAAAGACTACTCCTTGGATTGGCGTATCCTTTCCTTTTAAGACTTTTACGATATCCAGTGTCAGCAAGGTTTCTGGAATTTTGGGTTCATTATAAGTTTCTACAAACTCACTTCCATTATTTGCGCTGGTAATTGGAACCACATACACTTCTGGATTCAATAAATATCCCTCTGGCGCTTTCGTTTCCTGTATCGTTACAATTCCCAACGGGATAGATGGATTTTTTGTTGGTGATAAATAAAGTTCATCCCCCGAAACCTTATACTTTTCTTCATAATAACAAAATCCATTTTCATTAGTTCTAAAAATCCACGTTCGTTCTGGTGTTTTTCCCTGTTCCGCCGGATCCTGAGTTCCAGTTGGTTCTGTTTTATAGTATTTTACCGTAAACTCAGCCCCTTCCAGAGAGGCACTTCCCTGTGGTTTATTCTGGTTGGTCTCTTTGTCAATTTTTCCAAGCAGCACTCCCACCGGATCTAATTGTGGAAGATCTTTTACTTTCAGCACTGCTGTCTTTCCAGCTATAACTGTAACCGGATGTACTTTTTGATCCAAGACAAATCCTTTCGGGGCTTTGGTCTCCCTGACGTAATAGGTTCCCGCATCCACTTCCACGGTATTGGAGTTCCCTTGTGCATCGGTAGTCAGATCTGCAACTTTTGTAGTGCAAGCCTGCTCTTTGTAAACACCATAGATTGCACCTTCCCTGCTGTAACAGCTGTTTCCATCTGTCACCTCCGGGTTAGCAGACTCTTTTTTCAGGTTTAAACTGCCTTTCTGATCTTTTTCAATCCACACGATATCCTGTGCATTGTTATATGCCACATATGCCGTATACTGACTCATAAGGCCACGATCATTCAGCACCTTCATCCATCGTTCTTTCAGTTCGACCGTAATGTTATAAACCCATGCTAACTGGTTATAATTCAATCCTGTGGTATATCCGCCATACAGGTAGCCAATGACTGCATGGCAACATCCGTAAATATCCGGAATGTGCGCCTGCACAGATGGTGATTCAAAATAGGGCTTGCTGACATCGTATGCCGGCCCACCGATTGAAACCAACAACATTGCTTTAATCAGATCATTGTTCAACTTTGAGACCTGAAACACACCCGATGGAGTGGGACTGTTTGGTTCTGCACAGTATCCAAGATAGGTTCCTGTTTCTGTTTTTACACTGAACTCTGTTGTATTCCAAGAACCGTATGCATGGGGCGTCCCCGGTGTGATCGTTGCCTGCGATCCTTCCGCCGCAAAAAAAGACGTAGTATTTCCCACTTCCCTTCCAATCCTTGCCTCTCCGATAGATTCCTTTTTCGTATACTTCCCAAGTTCTTCTTCGGGGATCAGTCCTTCCAGCTTTTCTTTGAGTTCCTGGATGTCTCCTGCCTGTTCGTCTGGATCCACTGTCTCTGCCGCCCATACAGGCATACTTCCTGACAACAGCAAAACCGCCAGAATTGCAGACAGTATCCGTTTCCATTTTTTCATGCAAGTTTCCCTCCTTTTTTCTTTTTGTTCTTCCTGCAACAACCCTTGTTAGGAAGAATCCGCAATCCGGATTCGGTTCCGATATCGTCTCATTTTTGCTCCCTCCCTTCAAAATGGGTGCAAAAAAAGAACACTCTTTCGAATGTTCTTTTTTATTTCCTGTCTTCTGTTTATTGTTCTGTTCCAAACTCCGCTTTCATATAAGCATCCTGTTCCTCTTCTGTCATGGCATCCCACATATCATTCCAAGCGTTCTCCGCTTCCAACTGCTCTAAGGGAAACGGCAGCTCCTCGTTGGGATCAATCAGAGTCCCCTGATACCAAAATGGCTGCATTCGCTCTTTCTCTACCATATGTACTCCTCTCTGCTATTTCTTTGCTCCACATCCAGTACAGAAAAATCCATCACTGACAGTCTCTGTCCAGGCCGGAGTATCGACTACATAACGTGTTCCGTACTCTGCCGGATGCTCCACCGTTCTTGTTACTTTTTTATAATACTCTGTGTGATGACCGCCCCCTTCACCAGCTATCGCATGCTGATATGCATGTCCGCCTGGATCCGCTGTACAATCCGCACCACACACATTGCAACAATCCCATGGATCATAGACATCTTCTGTTACCGTTTCTGTCCAGGCCTCTTTTACAACATACTGCTCGTTATGTCCCACTTCCGGATGATTGACTGTATGAGTCTTCTCCTGCCAGGTGTGGGTATGCTGTGGTTTTTCTGGTTTCGACTCTGGCTGGCTCGGCTTCTGTTCCGGCTTACTCGGTTTTTGTTCTGGTTTAGATTCCGGCTGACTCGGCTTCTGCTCCGGTTTCGTCTGAGGTTTGTTGGGCTTCTGTTCTGGTTTGGATTCCGGTTGACTCGGTTTCTGCTCCGGTTTGGAAGAAGATTCTGTTTTTCCTGTTTCTTTCTCTGCTTTTACCGATTCTTTCTTATCCGCCTTTTCTGCAGATTTCTTATTGTCAGAATTTTCTGACTTTTTTGCCATAGTTTCCTTTTTTTCCGCTGTCTTTTCAGACTTGGTTTCTTCCTTTTTTCCAGTATCCTGTTTCGTATCCGTTTTCTTATCAGAAGTTGTATCCTTCGAATCCGTTTTCGCAATCTTCTGATTGGAGGACTTTGCCTCCTGTTTTGTCTCTACCTTTGTCTGCACAGCAGTATCCTGATTCGCTGCTACATATCCGCCGATCCCCAATGCTGCAATCAAACAGATTCCCCCGGCAATCTGGATCTGTCGTTTGTATCTTTTCCACATTTCTTTCATTCCTCTTCGCTCCTTTTTCTATACTTTTCTAATTTTAGTATACCACCTTTACAAGGTGCATTCCAGGTTACTTTACGTTACTTTAGGTTACCCTGCGTCCGCCTTAAAGCCGTTTTTTCATCCGCAGATATTGAAAAATATTGACCTTTCTGGATGTCGGCTTTATTTTTAACATAGGATCCTTCTTTAATCGATACACCAGTTCATACTCTGACCTCTTATCTTCATACAACCGTTCCAGACAATGTGTAAAACTAAAATCTGTTGTTTTTCTCGCCTGTTCTATTTCTTCTTTTAATAAACATAAATCTGTTTCATAATAGGACTTCGACAATGCTCTGTCCGCCCGGAAGGCCGACAGATAAATTTCCCATGCCATAGCCCCTCTCAATTCCTCTTTGGGAATTTCCCAAAGCCTTATTTCTGCGGATAACAGTTTTTCTATATAGGGATTATGAAAAATTGAATCCGATTCCATCCTGTCATCTCCTTTTTTTCCAATTTTAGTATATCACCTTTGTAAGGTGCTTTCTAGGTTACTTTACGTTACCCTGCGTCCACTTGGAATCCATCTTGTCAGAAGATCGGACTCTTTCCATATCCAAATATTTTTCTCGCAAATACCAGGCATGGTCTTCTGTAATATCCCCATCTATAAATGCACAGTTGATGGAACCATATAATTCTCCCCACAGGCAGTCATACGGCCATTTCCCTTCTTTCATGGCATCCAGATCATGCTGCAGATATCCCGGAAGATTGATTTCATAATATTCCTTTGTCTCCATTGAGATCTCCTTTTCTGACAATTTTAGTATAACACCTTTGCAAGGTGCATTCCAGGTTACTTTACGTTACTTTAGGTTACCCTGCGTCCGCAAAATTTACTTCCGAAACCGTTTTTCCTGAACCGCTTTTCGGAACATCTCGGCAGATATTTCCGGTTGTTCTATCTGTTTCTTTACAAATCCATCAATGGATGTATCATAAACAAAGCGTTTTACTTCTCTCATATTCCCTGTTTCATAATATCCAATCAGCTTTGCAAAAAATTCCTTCTGACACTCTACCGGAATACGGAGAACACCTGCACCGCCTTGAATCATGATCTGATTGGCTGCAAGCTGCGCCGTCCGCTTATTTCCATCAAAAAACATCTGGGAACGCATGATATAAAGCATGATCGTAATCGCTCTTTCAGTCACGGACAGATCTGCATTCATAATCGCCTGAATCTCCGATTCTATTTTTTCATAAATTGGAATCTCTGGCTTCCAGGATGTTCCACCAATACTGACATCTGAATTTCTCAAATCCCCAGCATTTGTTACGATTCCTACACCAATTTCTTTGTTTAATTGACGCACATAACGCAAATCTAATGGATAATCTACTGTATCAAACAAAAATTCCCATCCATGTTTTAGGTTATTTACTTTTACGATATCCTCCACACTTAATCCGGCAACGCTACGTCCCTCATAGATTTCCTGTGTATCTGGAAAGGTAACCGCAATCCCTTCCAATTTTGACTGGGAATAAATACTATCTACAATGTTTCGCTTTGCATAAAAAATATTGTCTTGTTGCTCCATTGAGAATTTATCTTGAATCATCTTCTTTTTCCTTTCTTAACTCGCATAAATCTGACGAATTTCCTGTTGTTCCTTTTCTGGAAGTTCCGTTATCAATCTGGCCGTGTTTCCTTGCACCATTGTACCAGTCGGTGCATCCGCTTCCTCGCATTTTAGGAAAAACAGCTGTCCTTCCTTTTTTAAAATTGCTTTTTCCTGATAGTAGCCAGATACATAGTATGACATAAAACCGTCTCCTTTTTTCTTGATAATTCTACCACTATTTTATCCAAAGCATATGGATTATTCAAGTCTTTCAAAGCCAGCATTTCTAAGAGTTAGAAATCATACTTGTTCAGATATTCTCGAATCATATCCCTCCTGTTATTTGCGATGTTCCGAATTTCGGAACAAACTTAATTTTCCTTGTAATCATCAGGTTTTGCATTTTCTCCCTTAGTTTTTTGGGTCTGTAGTACTGTTTCCACGCCTGAAAAACGAACAGGAAAAGCACCGCATAACCAGCAATCGTATACAGATCCTTCCACAGATGAAATTTCATAAACAATACTACAATTAGGAGCAAATAAAAACTCTCCAAGAAGGGAACCTCTACTGAAAACTTGTTCCTACAACAAATTTCCCTATATCCTGTCATAAATAAAATATAGATTGCAGCACCTATAGTAAATGTCCCTGGCAATAACATTTCATAGTCTTTCTGAGCTATGGATATCTGAACTGAAGCTTCTGTTGCCAACACGTACAGCACAATGGTTCCGAAAACACATCCCGTTGCTGCAACAAATCCGCAATACTTTTTGCAAATCCAGTTCACCATTTTCAAAAACATCCATATTCGCATTTTCCATGTTTCCCGAAAGTTGCTTTCTTTTTCCATCATTCCATCCTTTCTTTTACTCTCACCTATCGAAAATATTTTCAAGTCCTTCCACTTGTTCCGAATTTCGGAACGGTGCTATTCTCATATCCTCCTGATTCTGTGCTTTTCTTTCCCAGGCCTCTGAAACAGGGGTTCTGCTACCGCTTTTGCCGGTTCCAATAGTTTTGTCCGCAAATTTTCCAGTTCTCCCTCCTTTGCCATGGAATGATACGTTCCTGTACGTCCACCTACAATGATATGATCTAACACGTCAATCCCTAAAATATTTCCACCCGCACACAATTTTGATGTGACCAGAAAATCATGACTGCTCGGCTGTGGATCACCTGACGGATGATTATGTAACAGGATCACATAGCTCGCATTGGACAAGATTGCACTTTTAAACACTTCCCGTCCGGTTACCAAAGACGCATTGATCGTTCCCATGCTCACGATATTCATATTGATCACCTGGCTTTTCGTTGTACAGTTCAAAATGCAGAATACTTCCCTGTCATACTCTGACAGCTCTTTTTTCATAAACTGTACGACCTGATCCGGAGAGGATAACTGTTCTTCACTGTACAAGGTTTTATCCATGACCAACTTTACCTGCACAACGTCCAATCCTTTATTCGGCATCAAACGTCACCTCCAGGATCTGCCCTTCTTCCAGATTTTCTATCAGTTCCTTCAATTCTTCCGGAGTGCACCTAACTTCTTTTTCTTCCACGGTTTTCCTTTTCTCCTTCCTGTGTTTCTTTTGTTGCTGAGAACATACCCAGACGGTCTCCTAACTCCATCATCCCCTCTACGATGCATACCAGTTCTTTTCCTTCCACCTGGAACATGTGGAAGGTCAGATTCAGACATTCCTCACCTGGCTGCGTCTCACAAAAGAATCCCTTTTTCATTTCTTTTTCTTCTCCATCCTCATAACAAATAACCACTTTTTTTATTTCTTTTTCTGGTTCTATTTTTCCCATAATTTCTCCTTCCTGTTCCGAAATTCGGAACAATGATTTACTATTCCATCATTTCCTCAAACAGTTTTCTTGGAAGTATCTTATGCAGTTGATACACTGTTTCCTACGCCCCACATAGTCTGCAACATCTTCTGTTCCTCCGATCGGTTCACCGTCAAAATTAAACAGTAAAGCCCTATGTACTCTTTCCAGCATATAATATCCTCTGTCGGAACCACAAAATGGACATTTCATCCTTTTCACCTCCACACATACTGTTTCCTTTCTGCACTCCTGGCAAAAAATCTATGTTCCGAAATTCGGAACGGATCCGATTTATCATTATTTCCAAAATTTGAAACTGGCTGATATCCCAAATCTTCGTAGACTTTCCAGCTGTAATAAAAGGTCATGGTATCCGGCGCATTATACAGACTGGTTAGAAGATAGGCTCGGATATTGTGGATCCGGGTGGTTGTCTGCCCCAGGGAATATAACACATATTGGATATGTGACATGGTCAGTTTAGAAAATTGTGTCCGCAGTTCTGCTGTTGTATATTCCCGTCTTCCAAATCGGTGAATTGTAGTACTCTTTCGGCTGCACGTGTCCACTGCTACAGCAAGCAGTACTGACAACAAGTCTGCATCTGCTCCGTCTTGCAGCAAAACATCATATTCCCACTTCTTCCGGAAAAATGCTTCTACACAGTCTCGATCCATCCATCGATCCTGTACTCTTGAATGATTTACTGTATACATGATAGATAGATGTTTATATCTATTATTATTTTTATACTCAGTATTATTAGGGTTGCAGTCCTGATACTTCTGGAAGTTGCAGATCTGGCAGGTCATCGGGTCATTTTGATTTTGGGACTGCCAGTTTTGATACTGCTGATCGGTTGCACAATCTTCGGATTCTATCTGTTCTTGCTGTTCTATTCTACTTTCCTCCGGGTTGCAAATCTGGCAGGTCACATCCGAAACAGCAGATTCTTCCTGAATTTCCATTGTTTCTGTCACATCTTCAATAACTGTATGTTCCGGGTTGCAAATCTGACAGGTCAACCGATGCTCTGTTTCACCCTGTTCCCATTCCTCAATCTCAATGTCTGCTCCGGACAATAATTCTGCAATGGTTTCGGAATTACACAGATATACTAAATTGGGTTTTCCAAGTCCTTGCTTCCGTCTTTCTATCAGTCCAAGGTGCTCTAGTTCGTCCATCATACGCATGATTGTTGCCCTGCTGTAAAACAGATCTTCTGCTATTTTTTCGATGGAATAGATGATATAGATTCTTCCATTTTCGTCTGTCCAGTTATTTCTTGCAGACAACATCAAACGCTCCCTGAGCACACAATATAAAATCTTAGATTTTGCAGACATATTTGCCAAACTTTTGGTAAATACCAGTTCCTTTGGCAAAATCAAAAAAGATTTACTCAGAACATCTTCCCCATAATAATACAGTCGTCGTTTCATGCCTTATTCCTCTCTTCCCTGTTGTTTCTCTTGTACGTCAGGCTTGCTCAAAAGCCGGATACTTATAAAAAGACCCGCACCACCTAACAGCATACTGACCGCCAGTTTCCATGCTGTATTTTGTGGGATTACACGATCCCATACTGCCATCAGACCGAACATCCCTATTGCTACCAATAATTTGAAAAGTCTTTTTCTCGTGTGCTTTGATAGTTTCCCCATATCTGCTCCTGTTCCGTTCCGAATTTCGGAACATTACTTTTCTTTCAGTTCTTTTAACACCTTTGCAAGTGGCTTTAAATACAGCCTGTTTGGTTTCTTGCCACCCTGTGTTTTTTTCTTGATTAACCCCAGCCCCTTTTGTTCATCCAATTCTTCCAATAACCGGATTGCTTTTCTTTCGCTGCAATGGAGCAGATTCATAATCTCCTGGATTGGAAACTCAATATAGAGCTTTCCTTCTTCATCAATCCATCCTTTCTCTTCTGCATCATTCAGATACTCCAACATTACAAAATATAAGATCTGTGCGTCTCCGGGTAGCTTTGCAAATGCTTCTGTAAATACCAGTTCCTTTGGAATCAGTATTACATTTTCATTCTCCTCATACGGTTCATCTCCATAAAGGTACAATGGATCTCTCATTTTTTCTCCTTATTCTGTTGCTGTTCCGAAATTCGGAACAGTATTACTTGTGCCTACTTCATCTTTTCTCTAACAAATCATAAAATTTCTAGTTCTTTTAAACCTGGCTTTTTATTGCTGTTGTGGTAATTGCATCTAAAATATTAACAATACTATTCCGTTAAAAACAAAAGTGCCAAACTAATTAACAGAAAGAGTAATACAAATAATCCACAAAATAGAATCACTGATCGCCTAAAAGTGAGTTTATATTCTTGCTCAAACAATGATGTAAATGAATGAGCCGCAAAAAACGCTATAACTAACGCAAATACCATGGTTGCACCAAGCTTCATATATTCTCCCTTTCCATTTCTTCTTATTTTGTTGTTCCGAATTTCGGAACAGCATTACTTCACTCATTTTCATTTTGCATATAATCTATAACATCTTCCAGCCTTACTCGTGCATTCCGGAAATGCCGGATTTCTGATCTCCACAGATACCACTCCTGACAGGAAATGGTTTCCTCTCCGGATGTATAAGGAAACTCCCGTACCAAAATCCTTGTTCCATTGACCAGTCTGTATTCATAAAGAGTTTCTTCTGTCATTTTATTTTTGTTTACAACTGTCCAGCTTGGATATTGCAGTAAGAAATCTTTCCATTCCTGTTCGGTTTCAAACTGCAGGAGTGGAAGTTCCATTGTTCCGAATTTCGGAATGTCCTTACTTTTTTTGTAGACTTTAATTTCTTTGTGATTTACAATCCCTTGTTTTAAGAGTTCTTCCTGTTCTTCTTCCGGTAAGGTTGCCAGTTCCACAGCTGCACTCTTTTTCAATTTCCCTGCCTGAAAGGCCTGCATCCCCTTTTCTCCCAGATTATTTGCGATCGTCCGATATTCTCCAATTGTGCTTTTGGACATCTGCAGCTGCGCTGCCAACTTATCTGCAAGCCTTCCCGCTGGAAGATTCGGAAATTCTTCCGGATAAGTCCTCAACAGATGACTCATTCCTTCCAGTTCACACATAATTTCATAATCCGTTTTTGCTGCATATCCATTGGAGGAATAGCAGGTAAATTCAGACCGTACATCTGAAAGGTTCCGAATGATACAGGGAAGCATGGCATAACTTTCCTGATTCCGTTCTTCCACTAGAATCTTACAGGCGTTTCTTCGATGATGTCCGGCAATGATTTCATATTCATCGGTGTCAATTTTTCTAACCAGAAGATCCTGTATCACTTCCCCATCCGCTTCAATCAGATCCGCCAGGGCTTCCTCTTTCCTGCGGACTTCCCCTTTTAGTTCTTCCCGCTCCTGCATCGTTTTTCCATAACGGTACTGGGCAGGGTTATCTTTCAGCTTGGTATAATGAATCCAATGGGTAACTCTCTTGGGATGTAAGTCTGCTTTTTTTGTTTCTTCTTTGAAAATATTACTGATCTTTGCCATCCCTTACACCTCCTGTAACTCCATGGCCAGATCCATAAAATCAAGTGCCACCTGACTTTTGGAACGGTGCTTCATAACTGGCTTATAGTATTCCAGTGCATTTTCCACAACAGCCCCCTTACTGATACAGGTTTCCATAAACGGCCAGCAATGCCGTTCCACCATGTCGATGTAGGTATGCTTCTGTGCCCGCTTATTTTCCACTTTATTTGCAAAGATCTTCCATTCTACGCCCACCCCCTGTTCTTGTAAATGATGGTATTTATCTTCTACCAGAAGGAGGTTGTCCCGACAAAATTTATCCAGACAAACCGGCGTGATCAGGACATCTGCCGCATAAAGTGCGCTTGTCGTAATCAATTCCATGGCCGGTCTGGTATCCATAATGCAAACGTCATATCGATCCTGAATCTGCATCAGTGCCTTCAAAAGAGCATTGGTATCATATGCATCATTTTCTACTAAATCTGTACTCCCTTTAATGATGTCGATGTTTGCATATCGTGTCCGGTAAATGGCACTGCGCACCAGGTTTGGATGTTGCAGCACTGTTTTGATCGTGTGTCCGTTTGCGTTTACTTTGATAAAAAACGGGGTCAGATTGGTTTGAGGATCTGCATCCAAAACTAAAACCTTTTTGCCTAACTTTGCCATACTGTATGCCAGATTCACCGCTGTTGTTGTTTTCCCAACGCCGCCCTTTAAATTTCCGATCACAAATCGTTTCATGCTCTTCACCTTTTGTTCCGAATTTCGGAACATCCTTTCTTTTTATCCTTCGTTTGTTCCGAAATCCGGAACATGATTCTTACCAGTATCCATAAAACTGGATAATTCTATCTGTTTGTAGGGTTCCTCTTCTATCTTCCGCTGTCGGTGCTCTTTTTCACTTTTTGCATAAACCAACAACTTTTCTTTTTTCCATTTGCTTTCATAGGCTTTCTGGATCAATTCGATTGCATGCTTTCTGATCCTTTCAAAGGCTCGATGACTGATCCCACTGTCCAGTTCTACTTCTTTGTAAGGACGGTGATCTACATACAGTTTTTGCAAAATTTCATATTCTTTTTTAGGCAGCATCTGAAAGCACAGCCAGATACGATGTATTTCCTCCCGCTCTTTTTCGACTTCAAGCATCAGACTGATCAGCTCCTTTTGGAACTTCTTCTGGCGTTCCGTCCAATTTTCATATAAATCCGATAAATCTCGCTTGTCCCCTCCACTACTGCTCCGTGGTTCAAAGTCTATCTTTGGCAGTACAAAATTTTGCAGTTCCTGTTTCTCACAGATATAACTTCTATGATAATTCTCATATCTGGCATCACAGTATTTCAGTACGCCCTCATAATCACGTAATACCCATTTAATCCGTTCCTCGCTTATCTTCATTCGCCTGACACTCCGACTTTCTATCACTTTCAGTGTTTCCTGCTTAAGACCATTTCCTTTGTTTCGTATTCTCCTGTGCTAAATCAGCAGAATACAGATCAGATGGTTTCGTTACACCTCCTCTTTTCAGTTCTTTGTAAAGTGTATTTCTGGCAACATTAATTCTGGCTGCAATCCTGCTGAGCGGCACCTGGCTGTTATACATTTCTTCAATAATTTTTCTATGTTCGTATAAAATTTTTATCATGTGCTTTCTCCTTCTATTTTGCGTTCCGAATTTCGGAACATCTTGATTTATTCCATTTCATTTCCTAAAAAATTTTGGTATGTATTCCACCATTTCTGGATGATTATCAGCTCTTCATCAAATGTTCGTTCCGCAGTATCTTCTTCAACATCCCACCAGTTCTTTTGCTTTTTCCACTCCTGGTACTCTTCCCACCATTCTTTCACAGACTGAATTGTTGCATCCAATTCTTCCTGCTCCGTTTGAATACATTCTTTATCCTCTTCTTCCCATTCGTATTGATATTCAGGATTTTCTCGCTGACGGTCAATTTCTTTTTGCAAATTCTCTTTTAGCGTTTGTATCAGTTCTTTACTCTTCTTTATACCTTCTAAATCATTCAGCAAAAACTCCACATCATCTCCTTCTTCCAATATATACCTTAAAAATGTTTTCTCAGAATACATGCCATAACCACAGCGTTCAAACCATCTTTGGGCACAATCTCTTTCATCACTTCCATTTGTATAAGTTCCATTTACAAGATCTCCAATAAAACTTTCCAGTAATTGTGATACTGTGATATTTGCTTTGGCTGCATACGTTGAGATTCTCTTGCAATCTGCATCTGAAAGATTCAGGTATATGGTTCTCTCCTTTATTGTTGCAATTTCTTTTTCTTGTTCTTTTCCCCAGTCGTACATTTTCTTTCCCCCTTATGCACATCGCAGAGTTGCTCATACTTTTCTTTTCTGATCAATCCGAGTGTTAAAAGTTCTTGATCAGATGGATGATACATTTTTTCAAAAGCTTCTTGCCTACACTCAATCCGAAGGATATTTGTATCTCGATACCTGTCAAAATACACTTTTACCTCATGCTGATTTTGATTCATAAAAAATAGAAAATATCCAAAGTGCTTAGAAACTTTTTCATATGCGACCTCTTTCAATGTTACCAGCTCGTAATACTGACTGGTTAATTCACATAATCTCTTTTTACTTACTCTAAACAACTCTCGGTTTGTCATTTTTCTCTCCTTCCTCTTTGTGCATTATGCACAAAAAAAACAACTTGAACTTTTTTAGTTCAAGTTGTTTTCGGAATCCGCTCATTTTTTTATTTTTATTGCTTTTGTGTAGTTCTGGAAATATGTACAATCAAATAAACCCTTTCCTCTTCTGTAATTTCTTTCTGGAGCAAATCTTCCAAAAGCCGTTGCAAAAAAAATTGCATATGGATTACGAACCTGGAATAATTGATACTTTCTTCATAAAAAAAGACCAAGACAAGAGGTGCAATAATCTCATGCTCCTCATTGTTCTCGGTCTTGCCTGCATTACCAGTAACAGCCTTTGCTATTAATTACAAATTAGATTGTATCAGACTGTTACAAAAAATACAAGTCTGTTTTTCAAATCAAACCATTCTTTTATTTAAAATATTTCACACCGGATTCAAAGATCTTCAGATCCTGCTCTCCGTAGATATTGATTGCTACAGAATCACCGCGGCGTTCGGAATGTGCCATCTTTCCAAGTACTCTTCCATCCGGACTTGTGATACCTTCGATCGCACGGTAGGAGCCATTGACATTCCACTCTTCGTTCATACTGATATTTCCTGACGGATCGCAGTACTGTGTTGCTACCTGCCCGTTCGCGAATAACTGATCCAGCCACTCTTCACTCGCTACAAAACGACCTTCTCCGTGGGAAGCCGGATTTGTGTAAACCCCTCCGAGCTCTGCACCTGCAAGCCAAGGTGATTTGTTTGTCACAACTTTTGTGTAGACCATCTTTGAAATATGACGTCCAATCGTGTTATATGTCAATGTTGGAGAATCCGCTGTCTGTCCTACAATCTTACCATAAGGAACCAGTCCCAGTTTGATCAGTGCCTGGAATCCGTTGCAGATACCGAGCGCCAGTCCATCTCTTTCATTCAACAGTTTTTCTACTGCTTCTTTGATCTTTGCATTCTGGAATGCAGTTGCAAAGAATTTTGCAGAACCATCCGGTTCATCTCCTGCACTGAATCCACCCGGGAACATGATCATCTGTGCCTGTCCGATTGCCTTTTCAAACTCGGCAACAGAATCACGGATATCCTCTGCATTCATATTACGGAATACCTTTGTGATCACATTTGCGCCTGCTCTCTCAAACGCCTTACGGCTGTCATACTCACAGTTTGTTCCAGGAAATACCGGAATAAATACGGTCGGCTGTCCGATCTTATGACTGCAGATATGAATATCAGATGTATGATAGAGCTTTTCTTCCACCACTTCATCATTATCTGCGGAAGATTTTGTCGCAAATACACTTTCCAGAGTGCCTGTCCATGCTTCTTCCGCTTCTGTCAGAGCAATTTCGGTATCCGCATAAACAAATTTCTGCTCTTCGAGAACCTCACCGATCACCGTGTATGCAATGCTCAGTTCTCCCACTTTGTCTGCCGGAACTTCTGCAATAATATCTCCAAATGCCGGCGCAAACAATTCTCCCGCATCCAGATTATGCTCGATCTTCACACCCAGTTTATTTCCAAATGCCATCTTACTTGCCGCAGCGATTACACCATGACGATCCAGCGCATATGCGGAAACAATCTTTCCACTGTGGATATCTGCTGCAAATTTGCCATACTGATCCATCAGCTGTGTATAAACCGGGAGATCATACTGATCTTTTTCAATCTTCATCCAAACCAGTTTATTTCCTGACTTTTTCAGTTCCGGAGTAATAATCTCATCCTCTGTTGCCATGTCTACGGCAAACGATACAAGAGTCGGTGGAACATCAATATCCTGGAATGTTCCAGACATACTGTCTTTCCCCCCGATAGACGGAAGCCCGAATCCAAGCTGTGCTTCATATGCACCCAAGAGTGCTGCAAACGGCTGACTCCATCTCTTCGGATCTTCTGTCATACGACGGAAATATTCCTGGAATGTAAAACGAATCTTGCTATAATCTCCACCTGCGGCTACGATCTTCGCAACTGACTCTACCACTGCATAAATCGCTCCATGATACGGACTCCAGCTTGACAGATATGGATCAAATCCGTAGCTCATCATAGAAACCGCATCTGTTGTTCCATTCATAACCGGAACTTTTGCAACCATAGCCTGTGTCTCTGTCATCTGATACTGACCACCGTACGGCATAAACACGGAACCTGCTCCGATGGAGCCGTCGAACATCTCTACCAGACCTTTCTGAGAGCATACATTTAAATCCTTTAAGGTCTCCAGCCATTTTTCTTTTACATCCGTCACTTCTTCTTTTACGAACAGACTGTCTTTCTTTGCAGGAATCTCAACTTCTACTGTTGTCTCCTGATGTGCTCCATTGGTGTCAAGGAACGCTCGGGAAATATTGACAATTTCATTTCCTCTCCACACCAAAACCAGTCTCGGAGATTCTGTCACTACTGCAACTTCGACTGCTTCTAAGTTTTCTTCCTTTGCATAAGACATGAATTCTGCCACATCTTTCGGATCTACGACTACCGCCATTCGCTCCTGAGATTCTGAAATAGCAATCTCTGTTCCATCCAGACCTGCATATTTTTTCGGTACTTTATCCAGATCCACACGAAGTCCGTCTGCAAGCTCTCCAATCGCAACAGAAACACCGCCCGCACCAAAGTCGTTACACTTTTTAATCAGCTTACTTACTTCTTCTCTGCGGAATAAGCGCTGAATCTTGCGCTCTGTCGGAGGATTTCCTTTCTGAACCTCTGCGCCACAAGTCTCAATAGATTCTTCTGTATGTACTTTGGAAGAACCTGTTGCTCCACCGCATCCGTCACGTCCGGTACGTCCGCCGAGCAGTACGATAATATCTCCCGGATCTGAATTCTCACGGATCACCGCACGTCTTGGAGCAGCCCCAAGCACTGCACCAATCTCCATACGTTTTGCCACATAATCCGGATGATAGATTTCTTTTACCAGTCCTGTCGCCAGACCGATCTGGTTTCCGTAAGAACTGTATCCGTGAGCAGCTCCTCTCACCAGTTTTTTCTGAGGAAGTTTTCCTTTTAAAGTCTCTTTTACAGATACCGTCGGATCTGCAGCTCCTGTCACACGCATTGCCTGATATACATAAGTACGTCCTGACAACGGATCACGGATTGCACCGCCAAGGCAGGTTGCCGCTCCACCAAACGGTTCAATCTCTGTCGGGTGATTGTGTGTCTCATTTTTAAAATTGATCAGCCACTCTTCTTCCACTCCATCTACTTTGATCGGAACAACAATACTGCATGCATTGATTTCATCTGATTCTTCCTGATCTGCAAGCTTTCCTTCTTTTTTCAGCTTACGCATCGCCATCAGCGCAAGATCCATCAGGCAGACAAACTTATCTTCTCTTCCTTTGAAGATCTCACTGTGGTCACTTAAATACTGTTTGTATGTATTGACGATCGGCTCTTTATAGTCTCCTTCACCGAATGTCACATCCTTTAACTCTGTAGAGAATGTCGTGTGACGGCAGTGATCAGACCAGTATGTATCCAGAACACGAATCTCTGTCATAGTCGGATTTCTATGCTCTTCTCCGTGATAATAATTCTGGATATGCTGGAAATCTTTAAATGTCATTGCCAGCCCAAGGGAATCATAAAGCGCTTTTAATTCTGCTTCCGGCATTGTCTCAAAACCATCAAATACTTTCACATCTTCCGGTTCCTCAAACACAGTCACTAACGTTTCCGGTTTTTCCATTCCTGTCTCTCTTGAGTCCACAGGGTTGATACAGTGATTCTTGATCGCTGCAAATTCATCCTCTGTTACGTTTCCTTCGATGACATATGTTGTCGCCGTTTTGATCACAGGAGACTCGTCCTCTTTGATAAACTGCACACACTGTTCAGCAGAATCTGCTCTCTGATCAAACTGTCCCGGCAGATATTCTACCGAAAATACATGATCTTTGTCAAATACCGGAAAGCTCTCAAGATAAAGTACATCTACCGGCGGTTCCGCAAAAATCCCATTACATGCTTTCTCAAACGTATCTTCTGAAAGATTCTCCACATCATAACGAATCAGAACTCTGACACCTGTCACAGTTTCAATTCCAAGATAACTTCTGATCTCATGTCTCAATTCTTTTGCCTGTACGGCAAATTCTGCCTTTTTTTCTACATATACGCGCTTTACGTTGCTCATATACAATCTCCTTTGCACTTCTTTCAAACATTAAGTAACTCTTTTTACCGTAATCTTACCACATTTTTTCTCATAAGTATAATTAATATAATTAAACTCACTCATAAGTACTTTTAATTTTTCTTTCATTTTCATCTTTCTTGGCCTGTCTGGCGAGAAACACACTGACTGCCAGAAAGATCAGCATACTGATAATGAAGATTCCCCCAATGCGCAATGCCATATCATAGAAAAAACCTTCCGGCAGCATCCGGATCATATAATCCTCAGCGGGATCAAACAACCACAGATCATTGGTAAAAAATATCTCATGGAATACCGTAAATGCTGTATTAAAATCTACAATCAGCGCTCCTGCCAGAAACACGACTCCGGCTGTGGCGATCCCAAGACCGATCTGATATCCTCTTGCCAGAATCTTTTTCCAATTCGCCTTTATCACCCAAAGTACGAAAAGACAGAGCAGCATCACCGCCGCTGATACTCTTCTTACCATAAGACCACCAAGAAACAAATTTTTCACATCAGCCATATGCAATTTGTCCTGCTCATTAAAAAAGTCCTGCTCTTTTCCTTCTACCACTATGTACACATCCAGATTTTCTCTGTCACCGATCAGATAATCCATCATCTCATAGGTCACATACATCACATCTTTCAGCTCCATATCAAGATCCGAGACCACATCATATTTCTTATATTCTTTTTCGTAAAATCCAAAATCTCCATACGCCGCAAATTGAAAGCTGCTGATCAACAGCACCAGAATCAGCGCCAGAGAAAACACGATTCCCAAAAACCATTGTACTTTTTTCACGCATTTTACCTCCCAGTCTTTTCTGCTTTCGTCATTTTTTCCATTCTTCTGCGATTCCTGTATATTTTACCACAATATAGATTGTAATTCATTCATTTTTGCCCTATAATACAGGGAGCACTTATTAGGAGGTCTAATAATGGATATTAACTATGAACTATATAAGGTATTCTATCATGTGGCATCTACTTTGAGTTTTTCCGAAGCTTCCAAACAGCTTTTCATCTCACAATCTGCTGTCAGTCAGTCTATCAAAACACTGGAACGCAAGCTGGATCAGGTGCTTTTTATCCGCAGTACAAAAAAAGTCCAGCTCACACCGGAAGGAGAAATCCTCCTTCGCCATATCGAACCTGCCATGCACCTGATCCAGCGCGGGGAATCCCAGCTTCTGGATGCAGCTTCTACCGGTGGACAGATTCGGATTGGAGCCAGTGATACGATCTGCCGATATTTTCTGGTTCCCTATTTAAAGAAATTTCACGAAGCATTTCCAAATGCCCACATCAAAGTTGTCAACCAGACATCCATCAAATGTGTAGAATTACTGGAATCCGGACAGGTCGATCTCATTGTGGTCAACTACCCAAACAGCTACTTAAGCAATGTCTCTTCAATCAAAAAGATCAAAAAATTTCATGATGTTTTTATTGCCAACCAGGATTTTGCAGAGTTGAAAGGAAAGAAGCTTTCCTATCAGGAACTGTCAAAATATCCAATTCTGATGTTGGACAAGCACAGTACCACCAGTGAATATCTGCACCGCCTCTTCCAGCAGCATCAACTGGATCTGGTTCCTGAAATCGAGCTGACCAGCAATGATCTTCTGATCGATCTTGCACGAATCGGACTCGGAATCGCATTTATTCCGAATTTCTGTCTTTCTGAGCAGACTTGCGATCTCTTTGCCGTCCAGACAGAAGAAGAACTGCCAGAGCGTGAGCTTGTCATCGCTTATAATGAACAGGTACTGACCTCAAAGGCAGCAAAAGAATTCTTAAGTTTTTTTGACTGATGTACAATTACGGACTTTCCCAGAAAGTCCGTATTTCTTGTTCCAGATTTTTCACACTTCCCAGTTGATACTGCTGCCACTCTCTCGGAAACACTTCCCGGTATCGCATTTCCCGAAACCTGTCATCCAACAACAGGATCACACCTCTGTCACTTTCCGTTCGGATCACCCTCCCGGCAGACTGCAGAACTTTGTTCATTCCCGGATACAGATACGCATAGTCAAACCCATCCATATCGGCAGCATTAAAATACTGCTTTAAAATTTCCCGTTCTGTACACACCTGAGGAAGCCCTGTCCCGGCGATTACTGCTCCGATCAACTTGTCCTCTGTCAGATCAATCCCCTCTGAAAAAATTCCGCCCATCACGCAAAATGCAACCAGACTTTTCTCTCTTTCCCGTTCAAATTCCTCCAAAAACTCTTCCCTCTGTTCTTCATCCATATACGAATCCTGACAGATACGGTCGCCTTCGTGATCAACACACTCCAAAAAGCACGTATGTACCTCTTCCAAAAAACGGTACGATGGAAAAAACGCCATATAATTTCCTTTTTTCTGTTCTGCCATCACTGCAATATATCTGGCAAATCTCTGATATGTACTCTCTCCCCTTCTTGTATAACGGGTACTTACATCCGTTCCAATAAAAAGAAATTTATTTTCCTGCGGAAAAGAACTATGTGCATACACTGCATAATCATCTTTCTCAACACTAAGCAGCTTTTTATAGTAATGAACCGGAAGCAGTGTTGCAGAAAAGAAAATCGTACTGCTTCCCTGTTCCAGATAATTTTGAAGATTCACCGCCGGATTGACGCAAAAAAGCTTGATTTGAAACCTTCCGTCTTCCATCATTTCCGAAAAGATCACATAATTTTCATCCATGATATCATGGATATTTAAAAAACTGCGCACTGCAAAATAAAAATCCAGCACCCGCTTTTTCTTTTCTGCATCCTTGCACTCTTCCAGATAATCTTCCAGTTTCGAAAGCACATTCATCAGCTTTAACGCAATATGCGATACACTTTTTAAAATCTGATAATGTTCACACTCTCTCTTTAATTCCAAAAACTGCTGATTACATTCTGACAAACGCTTTGCCAGTTTCGGATCCTCTGCGTTTACCAGTTTTCTTACTTCCAGTAAATCTTCTTTGTATAGAGATGCACTATACATCTCCCTTCCCCGCTCCACCAGATTATGCGCCTCATCGATCAGAAACAGGTATTCCTCTTTTCCACTTTCTGAGAAAAAGCGCTTTATATGAGCCTGCGGATCAAACACATAATTGTAATCACAGATCACTGCATCTGCCCAGTTGGACACATCCAGAGACATCTCAAACGGACAGACCATGTACTTTTTCGCCTGTTCTTCCAGAACCTCTCTGCTCCAGTCGCCGGAATGTGTGATCAGATCAAAAACTGCATCATTCACTCTGTCAAAATGTCCTTTTGCATAAGGACAGGCATCCGGATTGCACTCTGCCTCCTCACAAAAACAGATTTTTTCTTTTGCTGTCAGCGTAATGGTCTTATACAACAGCCCCTTTTCTTTCAACAGGGAAAATGCCTGCTCTGCAACTGTCCTCATAATCGTCTTCGCTGTCAGATAAAAAATCTTTTCTCCCAGCCCTTCCCCCATTGCCCTCACTGCCGGAAATACAGTTGCCATTGTTTTTCCCACTCCGGTAGGCGCCTGGATAAACAGCTTTTTCTTTCGCAAGATCGTGCGGTATACCGAGACCACCAGGTCGCGCTGTCCTTCTCGATAGGGAAAAGGAAACTCAATCTGCCGGATCGAATCATTGCGTACATTCCGCCATTCAATTTCAAATTTTGCCCATTTTTCATATTGTGTCACCAGATCCTGAAACCACGTCTGAAGCTCTTGAAATTCAAATTCCTGGCAAAACCTGCGGATTTCCTCTGTTTCCATCTGACAATACGTCATCTGAACGTCAATGCACTTCAAAGAATTCTGAACTGCATAAATATAAGCATAACATTTTGCCTGAGCCAAATGAACGGGAACGGGCGCTTCCAGATGTTCCAGACTTCGCAAAATCCCCTTGATCTCATCGATCAGGACTTTTCCGTCATCTTTCAAAACTCCATCGGCGCGCCCTTCTATCTGCAAAACAAACCCATCGCACGGCATCTGTATTTTAAGCGGAACCTCCGCTGTGTAATTCGTTCCCATACGGCTTTGTATTTTGCGGTGTATTTTACCGCCCAGCAGCATGGCATCTTTTTCCATACTGCCGGACACTCTGTTGTCAATGTCCCCTTCCCGCAGAATAAATTCTACAAGGCTGCGGACAGATATCCTTATGATTGTTTCCTCTTTCATGTTCTCTACTCTGCTGCTTTATCCGGTCTTGCAACCTCTGCGATCGTCTTGGTCAGACCAGCGATTCCCTGTAATTCGGACGGAATGATAATCTTGGTTGCTCTTCCGTCTGCTGCTTTGGCAAACGCTTCAAGACTCTTTAAAGTCAGTACTGCATCATCCGCACCTGCCTGTTTAATAAATTCAATTCCTTCTGCTGTTGCTTTCTGAACGGTACGGATTGCTTCCGCCTGTCCTTCCGCCTCTTTGATTCTCTTCTGCTTTTCTGCTTCCGCATTCAGGATTGCCGCCTGTTTTTCCGCCTCCGCTTCCAGGATCAAAGATTCTTTCTTACCTTCTGCCACCAGAATTGTAGATTTCTTTTCTCCTTCCGCTTTCAGAATCGCTTCCCTTCTTTCACGTTCTGCCTTCATCTGTTTCTCCATCGCATCCTGGATTGCAGTCGGAGGCATGATATTTTTCAGTTCCACACGATTCACCTTGATTCCCCACGGGTCTGTAGCGATATCCAGCGATGTGCGCATCTCCGAATTGATCGTCTCTCTGGATGTCAGAGTCTCATCCAGTTCCAGATCTCCGATGATATTACGCAGTGTAGTCGCTGTCAGATTTTCAATCGCTGCAATCGGGTTCTCCACTCCATACGCATACTGCTTCGGATCTGTAATCTGAAAAAAGATCACCGTATCAATCTGCATCGTAACATTATCTTTTGTGATCACGGCCTGCGGTTCAAAATCTACAACCTGCTCTTTGAGTGATACTCTCTTTGCCACACGATCCAGAATCGGGATCTTAAAATGAATTCCAACACCCCACGTCTCTTTATATCCACCCAGACGTTCCAGAATATACGCATGTGCCTGTGGTACGATTCGGATATTTGCTGCCAGAATCAATATCACCAATACCAATAAAACTCCTAATACCATCAATCCCATCCTCTAGTCCTCCTTATACGGTTCTACAATCAATTTTACGCCGGAAATCCGGATTACTCTTGCCAGAGTGTCCTTTTCCAGCACTTCTTTACCATCTGTCCTCACGGTCCATTCCATTCCGTCCAGAATTCCTTTTCCGGTCTGTGCAAGATCATCTACTCTTTGTGTAATTCTGACAATTTTTCCCACTGCCTGTTCATAGTTGGTCTTTTCATGATGTGCATTGACATATCTTACTGCAAACGGCCTCGTAAAATACACAAGCACGAATGAAACCAGGATAAACGCCCCGATCTGCCAGATGAAATCAACTCCCAGCAGCTCTAAAATCAGCGCTGCCAGTGCACCTCCTGCAAACCAGATGGAGGTCAGACCCACAGTCAACAGTTCTACAATCAGAAGAATAACAAAAAGCGCCAGCCAGACGATTGCCTCTCTCTCCATATCTCTCCTTCCTTTCTCTTATCAACGCCACTTTGTTATCCTTATGTTAAACTAAGTCCTCCTATTATACAATAGTTTTTTACTGGAATTCTGTCACATTTTTACGATATTTGACCGGTATATGTGTTCGCTGGCATTTTAAATTTTCCCGTTCCTTGATCGAGATGGTTTTAAAAAATCCTTTCCACAATTTTTCATACTCCTTCTCGGCTTCCGTGATCTGCTCTGTCACATTCCGCTCTGGCACTTCTCCTTGTACCAGCACCCAATGCTTTCCGGCCGGATGCACCAGAAATTCCTGATGCGTATTGTCATAGATCACCCAGTTTTCCATCGGAAAACGATCTGCAAAATGCTCTGCGATACATGTCAGCACCCTGTTCTTCGGCTCTATCTCGGAAAACAAAACTCCGTTTTCCAGTTCCCGAAATCTTACAAACTCAATAAAATAATGGGCTTCATTCGAAACTCTGCGTTTCATTTCAAACACTTTTGCCACAGAGGGATTGCCCAGAAAATCCATAATCCTTTTACTTGGCTTTACCTGTCTCGCTGCCTGCATGACATGTAGTATCGCCTCTGCTTTCATCGCATCTTCACACAACAGGGCATAAGAAATATCCTCATAAGTCTGCTCTCCCATATGATCCCGTATCAGGCGTTCCACCGCCTGCGCTTTCTTTTCGGATGATACAACTTCTGCATATTCGCAGAACAGCTGCTGCTGTGTCTTTCCCAAAAGCCCGATTCCTACCTCTTTATTGCGGTTTTCTTTCCATGCGTCATAAATTGCCGAAAGCATCTCGGTTCTGTCATCTCTGCAAATATAAATCTTTTTCATATCCCTCTCCTGTCATACCATAGTCACGATCTGGTTCCCGGTAAAATTTACATCATCAAATAAGGATAACTGCTGATAATTCATCCCTGCAACACTGTCCGGCAAACGTTCTTTCGTATTCAAAAGATTCCTTGTAATATAATCTTCTTCTATTTTCGTTTTATACATCATTTTTCCACTGCACGTAATAAAATAGAGCGCCCGTTTTAATACCACTCCCATTTTCCTGAGGTCTTCAAATCCAAGAGATCCGAACCGCCTTGCTTTTACGATCCTGCCCGCTGATTTGTAACCGATCCCGGGAACACGCAGCAAAACATCATATGACGCCCGATTCACTTCGACAGGAAAATATTCCAGATGATTCAGCGCCCAGTTACACTTCGGATCCAGGAATATATTAAAATTCGGATTTTTCTCATTCAGCAGCTCATTTGCTTCAAACTTGTAATACCGCAGCAGCCAGTCTGCCTGATATAGTCTGTGTTCCCGAAGAAGCGGCGGTCCATCTGATGTTCTTGCCGGAAGTGCCTTGTCTTCATTGACCGCCACAAAAGCAGAATAAAACACACGCTTTAATCCAAATTTCTGGTAGAGTGACTCTGCCACACGCAGGATCTGATAATCTGTCTCCGGAGAGGCGCCGATGATCATC
>ERZ773204.162-NODE-162-length-51892-cov-14.831202_pt1 | contig 51892 bp, 50 predicted proteins | sample MGYA00581007_ERZ773204 | MGnify/ENA primary metagenome ERZ773204 (study PRJEB29015, sample SAMEA2737757) | human gut metagenome | biome: human gut; feature: human-associated habitat; material: faeces | place: China | collected 2012 ... | reverse complement strand
GCGGTGATGCACTTCTGCTTGCCATGCAGACAAGCAGAAACAGTTCGGCGGCAAATGCCGCGCCCAGCAGAAACATCCATATTTTTTTCATTGTGCACTCTCCTTTGATGGCGTTTATGCCCTTTTGTCTGTCTATTATAACGATCCTGTTGGACAGTTTGCTTGTCCTTTCTGTAAAAGATATTTTCTGCTTTTCCTGTACGTTGCAACACAAAAACCGCCCCGGCTTCCTGTTACGGAAACCGGGGCGGTTCGTTTGTTTTATTTGTGCTTTTTCAAGCGCTCACGCAATTACTTGCGGGGGTTCTTGATAGCAGCCTGAGCGGGTGCCAAAATTACAGAGCGTTCGCAACAGTGATTTGCCGTTTCTTTAACACGCTGTATCTCCAAAGAACGGCTTCACTGTACTAAGAGAAACTCCGTTACGCTTTGCTTTTTCCCGTTCATAAGTCACACGAGTAACTTCCTCAATAAAAGCTCGGACTTCCGGCGTTGCTGTTGACCATGTGACATTAAAGCGTCTGCAAATTTGATAAAATGTGCGATAAAATATCTCTCGCTCTGCATCACGCTGAAAATATTCTTTTGCACTCATCAAACACACCTCATTTCAAGTAAGTTACAAAGATGTTCATTGCCGCCTCACCAGAAAGTTCATAACGCGGTGCACCGCCAAAACTCGGCAATGGACAAGCTCCATAGTCCCGGACATAATGCTCTGCCAACTCCGGAACCTTTGCCTCGAACGTGACCGTCCCGCCGCATTCATGGTCAATCGACAGCTTGATTCCGTACGCAATCAACACCCGGCCAATGCCCTGATACTTTTTAGAATGCCCGACAATTGTCGGATTGCTTTCCGGCTGGCTCTCAATGTAGGTAATATGAACCATCACGTCATTTTCCAATATTTCGTATGCAGCCAGCGCAACCAATTCGCCATTACTCGTCTTTAAGGCATACTTTTCAAAGGCATCATCCTGAATATAATCTGACAACCAGCTTGTTTGCCAGACGGGTTCTTTTTCAGTCTGTACCGCATCAGACTTTTTCATGCGCACGATTTTCACACTGATATTCTGACTGTCGTCTGTTTTTATAATAAATGGTACAAACTTTGCCATACAGACCTCTTTTCCTGAATAAAGCATTTTATAGTCTTATTATACTCAGTCGCTCTTAAATTTTCAACCAGTCATCGCCCCACTTATTTTTAAATATTTTGTGTAAATATGTAAAATAAATATTGACAAATTTGGAAAATCGACGTATACTTGCATTAAAGGAGGCGATAGCCATGTATGACATGAATGATTTGTTTAATTCCCGTGATGTGGTAGGATGCAAGCTAAACCAAATCATTGGCAGTCACAAATATACCAAAAGCAATGTATGCACTGGTGCAGGTATCTCTCGCCCAACACTTGATAAGCTCTTAAATGGCGAAGTAACCAACAAAACCAATTTTGAAAAGCACATTTCAAAGCTGCTTGCATTTCTTTCCCTCACGCCCAGTGAACTGATGGGTGGCATCGCCAACCCTTTCACTGACTCTAAAACGTTGCGTGATGCACTCCGCCTCGATCTTCAACAATTGAGCCAACGATGTGGACTTTCCATTGATGAACTGCAAAAAATTGAAGCTGGCGAAGATGTCCCCCTCGCAGAACTGCGAGATGTCGCCTATTGCCTTGGAACCGGTGTAACTGGTGTACTGGGCGACGGTTATTTTCAAACTCCGGTAAGCAGCATGGATTACTTTGTCAAAAACGATCCAACAACAATCCAGTCTCCCGGTGGATTTTGGGGACACTTAGGCATCTTAGTCCAAGGTCAGCCAAAATATTTGTGGTTTCCGATAACGTCCTATACCCGGCAGCTAGTTTATAAATATAGCACTGAAAAATATATGGCCATTCCTTGTATGGACAACTCTCTTTTGCTGATCAACTGCGATAAAATTGAAGAGCTGGTGCTTCTTGATGAGGCCTGCGACTCTCCTGTTGACATGGATTGGGACAGCACTGTAAGTGAGGGCGAAATTCCGGCAGTTGTGTATGAAGCGTTTGATGATTATATGACATACAAAGACGTCGGAGGCACTCCTTCCCACTACGATCTTTCCGCATCACTGGTAGGGGCTATCGACCACATTATTGATATTTGTAAAATCGATTCTGAAGCGTTCGCTTCTAAACTGAACACCGCCACTATTATATTCTCGAATGGTCGAATTCAGCGCCTCTCTTTGTCTTATGATGTCTCGGACTCTTTAGCCACTGCTGTGCAGCAAATTTATGAAATGGGCGAATTACTTGATAATAGCATTGTAACGATTGAGGCCTGCGATGAAGTCGAGGCTCTGATCAACTTCAAGAACATATCAATGATTCAACTTCCACTTGCAAAAATTGAGTGCGACATTAAGAGATCTCTGTCTGAGACGGATGATACGTAATTGGGAATCAATTCATTGATAATCCACGATATAAAACCCGCCCCGGCTTCCTGTTACGGAAACCGGGGCGGGTTTATTATACTTATGAAGTTTTATGTGTACTCTCTCACGCAATCGCTTGCGGGGATTTTTAATAGCAGCCTGAGCAAGTGCCAAAATTCAGGGCATTTGGGAAGAATGATAGTACGTTTTTATCTTCACATGAATTCTACTCCAGAAATGTTTCTTGTTCGATTGTGACCCCATATTGCAAAATCTTATCAATTGCATCAACAAACAGCGTATGTCTTCCCGCATTCCGCTCTTCCATCAGCTTCTTCAGATACTGCTCCGGCCGCTTCAGGCCATTTTTGTGGTACTGTTCCACAAAGCGCCCTTCCATACGCATGGGTTCAAGCTGTGGAAACACCGTTTGCAGGTTTTCAAACATACAAAAACCGCCCAGATCAATATCTGCCCAGAATCGAATTTGCATGGTTTCCCCTGCCGCAGCAGCCAGTTTTTCAAAAAGTTTTTTCTTCCGCGGGCTCAGAAAGCCGCCGTGATAAACAACAAGTTCTTCCGGCTGTTTTTCCGCCAACAAATATTCATCATAGTTCGTTTTATTTTCGATAAAGGTAATGCAGCAGATGTTTTTCAGTCCAATGTCCACAATCTCTGACACAAGTGTACTGGGCAAAGCCAATCCATAAGGTTCTGCTGCGCTGAGCCGTAGTTCTCCCTTCTTCAAGCAGATTGCGCAATCGCCCGAGAGTTCGTAAAGCTCCGGGCGGGCATAGATTCCCAGAAATGCAAGCTGATCCCGCGCACCAAGTTCCGCTTCTGTACAGGCCGCCGCCAGTTGGGTATTGTACTTTCGTGCAATGGTAAGAAACAGCTCCCGTACATTTCGCTCAAAATACTTGGTATCGTGAAAACACTGGCTGCTGAATGCACGCATCGTCACACTGCCGGACAGCTCCGCATATCGTTGAAACGTGAGCAAAAGCTCCTGCAGCAGACCGTCGTTTCCCCTGCAATACGTCGGCACTTTCATGCTGTTCCGCACCTGAGCACATACAGCATCCCTCCATGCCGCGATCCATGGAACGGGATTGTCTGCCAGCTTCTGCATGATGATGTTTGCAACCTCTTCTGCCTTTTTTCGCGGATGCACTCTGTCGGCGCATTCATAGCACTGTGCGACCCGTTCCAGATCCAGCACAATGCAGGAGAGAACGCTCTGCTTTCTCGCCCATTCCAGACGCACCAAAGCCTGCTGCTCCAGCTCCCGCGCTGCAATATTGTAAGCATCCCGAACCACCGCATCTTCGTATTGATACTCCGGCAACTCCCTTTTATCAATGCGCAGCATTACCCGACGTCTGGATGTGTTGGGTTCAGAAAGATGCTTACTGTTTTCAAACTTATCCAGCAGACGATTCAGGATCACCTGTGCTTCCTTCATTCTGCATCTCCTTTCCAAATGGAATGATATGCATCCGGTATCCGGATTTGTCCACTAATAATGTGCGGTCTGCAATGGGCATAATGTCCGAGACCTTATCCGGCGGCGTACAGATGATTGCCTGCAGCCCCATCTTTCGGAGAAGGAGTACACTCTCCGTGATCCGGTCACTATCCATTTTATTGAAAGCTTCATCGAACACCACCAGACGCACCGTATTACCAAAACGGGTAGCATCGTTGACGCGGTACAGCTGGGCAAACGAGGCCAGCACCGCAATATAGAATGGCGTTTGTGTTTCGCCACCGGACTTCATATTCAGTGTTTGAGAAAGCAGCTGCTTGGAACCGTTCTGGTCGGTCGTTTCCAAATCAAACTTCAGATACGTCCGGAAGTCTGTATAGCGGACGATATTCTCCTGCAGTTCGCTCTGTTTGCGGGCATTGAGCTGCGTATCGTCTGCCATTGTGATCTGGCTGAACAGTTTTTCGATCAATGGGCCGTATTTTTGCTGAAAGGGCAGTGCGAATAGACCGGATTCGCCTTCCATCAGTTCATCTGCCGTGATCATGTTATAGTAATCCAGATAATCCGGGTTTGGCCCTACGCGGAATTGGTACTTGTCTGTGCCAAATTGTGCCTGGCGCAGGGCCTTGTTCAGATTGTGCACCTGTTCTTGCACCTGGTCGATGCTGGATTTCAGTTTGGCAAGGAAATCGTTCTGGAATTGCTCCATTGCGCTTTCCCGTGCCGCCCGAATTTTTTCTTTGTATCGGGGCAGCTCGCTTTCCTGCAGAGTACGCCGTTCTTCCTCGTATTCGGTGTTATCCATCACCTCGATCTGGAATGCACAGGGTTTGAACCGTTCTGCATATTCTCTGCGTGCTGCAAACAGTTTCTTCTGAGCCCCGTCCATCGCCTTTATGCTCTGCGCCAAACTGTCGCCAAAGTTCTTGCGGATGACATCTGCCTTTTTCAAGCGGACAAGCTCCTGCCGATAGCGGGGAACGCCGATGGTTTCTCGGTATTCCTTCGTGAACTCCTCGTTCAAAACATCTTCGATGGCCTCATACCGTTGGTATTTTTCCGGCAAGATCTCATATTCCAGCTGATGGATGCGGTCTTCCAACTTCCCTTTTTGCACATTTTTCGCATCTTTTTCCTTATTGAATGCAAGGATCTCTTCTTTCAACTGTTCAATGATGCGTCGCTGCTCATCCAACCAGAACAGATTCAACTGAGAAAGCTGATTTTTGACTTCTGCGATTTCCTTGATGATCGTCTGGACGCGCTGGTAGTCCTCCTGCTTTTGCGCCACATCGATTCGGACGAATCTTTGGGTAAAAAGCGGCTCCTGCAGGCCGGTCAGCTGCTTCTGGAGCGGCTGCCAATGCCGCAGCTCTTCCTGCAGACAGGCCAGTTCCTTTTCCAGATGGTCGATGCGGAGCTGCACCGCACGCCGCCCGATGAAGGCGTCTTCCATCCAGCCCTTCCGAAGTGCGCGGGCCACATAGCCCTGATACAGCATTCCCTCTGCCGTAATTGCCGTCTTATAGCAGCGCAACTGTTCTGCCGTGTCGCAGCATATCACCCGACCCAAAAGATAGTCCACATAGCTGCGTGCCAGCTTGTTTTCTGTCTCCACCTTTTCTGCCAGACTGCCGGGCAGCGGTCGAAGTGTTTCTTTTTCCCGCAGTTTTCCGATATCTACCAGACCAAACGCACGGTACTCTGCTTCCTGCTTCAGCCGGTCGTAAATGTTAAGTGCATCCTGATAACGTCCCGGCTCCACCAGCAGATAATATTTCTGGTTATTTAGGTAGCCTTCTACCGCTCCACGCCAGCGCTCATCTGCCATTTCCAGCACATCAGCCAGAATATAAACGGGAACCGCATGCCCCGTTTTATCCGCCAGATCCTTTTCCAGCCGGTCTTTGAACAGCAGAAGTCCATGGGGATAATCTTTTATGTTCCTGCGCAGATTTGCAAGCACCGCACTTTTCTGGTCGGCTTGCTTCTTCAGCTCTGCAATACGATCCTCTGTTTTATGAGCCGCACTGCGGACAGCATCCGACAATTCGGCCACTGCCTGCTGCCCCGTTTCAAACAATTCCACAGGCCGGGCAAACAATCCCTTCTCGTCACCAGTAAATACAGCATATGCTTTCTGCGCCGTGTTCGCCGCTTCCTGCACCGGTATGAGAAGTTCTTCCGGTTCCAGTTCTTGTATCTCTCCACAGAATCTCTGCAAATGCCGTGCTTCCCGCTTAATCTCCACTTCAAGATTTTGCAGACCCTGTTCCAGCTTTTTCTGCTCATCTCTCAGAGCCTTTTCCGTGTTGAGCAGACGCTCTTCCTCCTGGAAAACGTTGCTCTGCCTGTAGGCCAGCTCCAACTCACTGCGGCGCGTTTCTTTCTGTTCGATCTGCCGCTCAAGCTCCTCCCGTTGCTCATTCACATTTGCAAGGTTCTCCTTGCATTCAGTTCGTTCCAATTCCCTCTGGTCGATCTCTGTCTGCGCAGCTTCTTTTTCGGCCCACCGTACCAGAAACTTCTGGATCTGGCAGCGGTCTATGGCTTGGTTCATCTCCTGATACAGCCTGCTGATTTGCTGCAGCGCATCCAGCTTTTCCTGCTGACGCTGCGCCAGCAATTCGTGCCGTTTATAATCCCGGATGTTTTGCTGCATCAGCTCAATATTGGGTTTATCCGGAATATCGCAGATGTTCTCCGTAATAAATTTTCGGATATCCACAATTGGCCGGAACGAAACAGCCTTCTTCATCATCCGTAAGACTTGCTCGTTGTGGACGTTCCACTTTGCAAGCATGTTGTGGCGATACTCTTTTTGAGTATCGTAAAATTCTGCCCGTGCATAGTTCTGCTTCAAAAAACGGCGAAGTGCAGAAGTCTCCATTGCCTCGCCCTGCTCAATAAAGCAATTTTCCGGCAGTGTCCCCGTGTAAATAAAGAATGTATCACGGTAACTTCCATCGCTGCGGCAGTCAAAGGTAACGCCCGTCACAAAGCTGCTGCCCTCCATCTCATCCTGAAATTCGCAGACAATATAGGTGGAAAAGTCCTTACCACGGCGGGAATACGGGCTGTTATCATCCATGTCGGCGCGCAGATAGCCTTCCAATGTGCGCTGCGATTTTTCGTTGGCTGCCTGATTAAAATTGCGGGAATTTGTCTCGCCCAGCAGCACGATCTGCAGTGCATCGATGACCGTTGACTTTCCGGCGCCGTTCTTGCCGGTCAGGAAATTGATGTCGCCCACTTCAATCAGTTCCTTACTGAAATAGAGCCAGTTGATCAGCAGGATCTTCTTCAGCTTCTTCATCTGTTTCCTCCTTTTTCAAAACAGACACCACCAAGTTCAGCTTTTCGCTGGAGACCGCAGAGAGAATGGTGGGCAATATTGCGATCCTGCAGCTGCCCTGGTTGAATTTTCCTTCCAGTCTTTGAATCACAGAATGGTTTTCCAGTACCGTAAACGCGCGTTTGACCTCTTCCATATTCGGCTTAGCCGGAAAAACGGGATAGTCGGTCACCACTTTTTCCAGCACATCCCGCACAGTACACACGGCATCCTGCTCCAAACCCAAACGCTCCATATTTTCTTCGTAAATCAGCCGTAATGCCAGCAAAATCGCCGTTTCTTTTTTATTGAGGTTGCAACGATTAGCCTCGTCTGTGTTCAACACATAAAAATATCCGTTCAGTTCATCCCTGCGCAAATCCCAGTCCAGCAGGCTCAGGTACTCCTGTACAGCCTCATAGTGCCGTGATAGAAAAAGATAGTCTGGGTTATCCACCCTGCCTTTTCCCGGCTGGTAGATGGTTCGCACAATGTATGTGCGGCTGAGCAGCTGATTGCAGACAGATTTGAACTGTTCCAGTTCTTTTGCCGTTGCATTGGTAACAAAATCAAAATTCACGGCTTCTTCTCCTTCCTCCGGATCTGCATTTGCGGGATCGAATAGCCATTTTTGCAAAAAATGCCATCGAGTTCCTGGACCACATAACCGGCAGATGCATCCTTGCTTCCAAGGATTGCCAGTAAACTCATGATATAATCCTTGTCCTCTTCAAGCGAGAGCTCCTCCGAGCAACGAATGTCAGCGTCTCCCAGCCATCCCTGCACGTAAGCATTTACTGCTGCCCGGCCATATTTCGATTGCAGTAACTGTGCCGCTCTGACCTGTTCTTCCGTATTCGGTGCCTGATCATCTTGTATCAGCACCGACGCGGTTTTTGTCCGTTTTTCGGGGCGCTTACGGTACCACAGACTTTTTTCTGACAAAAAAGACTGCTCATACAATTGAAATGCCGGTTGTATCTGGTCCACCAGCTCAGCCGCCCTGCGGTTTCTGGACAGTGCCGTCAGCAAAACATTCAAATTGCCGCGCACGCTTTGATCTCGGTTCGTCAGGTTCTCGATTTTCTGTGTTGCTGCCCTGGTATAGCGCCGGACCTGCGTATCAATTTCCTCAAGATAGTCCTTCTCTAAATTGTCATAGCGTTCTTCGATCCAGAAAATTTTCCTCAGCAGATCGGCACGGCAGTCTTCCAATGTCTTGCCCCGCTTATCACGCAATGCTTCATTTGCCATCGCCATCAGCAAGGTATCATCCTCTTCCCAGCGCCTAAGCACAGACTGAATGGGCACACGATACTTCGGCACTGAATCTTTGATTTTCAGCGGACGGATATATGCCTCCACAACCTTTTGTCCGAAGTCGTTAAAGTGTGCAGCCAGCACTTGGTTGACATCCTGCATATCGATCTGCGTCTGAAAATAATGCTTCACATTATGATAGACCATTTGCAACAAGCTAATCAGCGCCGTTGTGTTATCGTAGGCACTATAGAGAGCCGTCATTTTATCGTAAGCATTGTTGCTGTCGTCGGCGGTCTTTAAGACTGAGAAAGTTCCGAACACATAGGAATATCCACGAGCCGGACTATCATCCCTGAGTTGATGAAATAGTTCCAGCAGGCGACTGCTGTAATTAGGAATCGTGATGTACTCTTCAAAGTCGTCCCCGCGTTCTTTCTCAAACCACCCCTTACTACACAGCTTGCGGATCAAAAAACGAGCGCGGCCAGAGATATCCCTCAGTTCCTCTTCGTCAATGTCTTCATCTTCAAACGTAGCATCCGCCAGTTCCTGCTCCAGCCTGCCGCGCAGCATGGAATACAAGACATCTTCCCGTATTTTCAGGTTTTCTTGGTATGCTGCGTACAGTACGTCCAGTGCATCCGCATATAAAATACGGTTGGGCGAAGCCAGCGGCGAGAAAAGTTCGCTTGGAACCGCTTCAAAAAACTTCATAGGCCTACCACCTTATTCGACTGATATACGCTTTCTTTTCTATTATTGTAACCTCTTTCCTCTTACAAAACAAGATGCAAAAAGCTCTTGGCCTCCATTACAGAAGCCAAGAGCTTTTATCTTCTTTGTCCTATCAGATTTTATTTCCGGGGAGACTTAATCGCAGCCTGGGCGGGTGCCAAAATTGCAGAGCGTTCGGAGTAACGGTGATACGTTATTTGTGATTTTTCAGTTCGCCTTACTCCATCTCCGCAATGATCTTCTCCAAATTTTCTTCCTGCAAATAGAATTCCGGCAGTTTTGCCTTGTCATACCGCATATAGGGAACATCTTTCGTTCGCTGTTCCAGCAAGTTGGTGAAGAACCGCTCCCAGCTGAAGAATTCGCTGCTCTCGATGAAATCTGCCGGGTGTTCCAGAATTTCAAGAATGTCCGGCTGTCCGAGCAAATCCGCTTTCAAGAGCAGCCATTCCAGCGATTCCGGCAGGTACAAGCTGAACTTTGCGCTATCCTCCTGCATCAGGCGATAAATATCGTTCATCTGCGGGCCAAACGCTGCACCATCCGCAATTACCAGAACCTTCTCGGATTTCAGCAGAAGAATCTTTTGTTTGATGTTATCTTTTCCTGCCGCAGAGATACAGACAACGCCGTATTTCTCGCCGACTTTTGTAAACAACTGATACCCGGAATTTGCATCTTCTGTCAACAGCTTTTCAACTCCTTTAAGCTGCACATTGCTGGCTGTCAGCGAATCATAGACCGGGTACGCTTTATTATAAGTCCGTTTGAAGCGGCTGGTGGTCTTTTTCAGTTCCAGAATGGCGTTTACGCTGTACGGCAGGGTGCTCAAATCTTCTCTTGTGACCAGCACATAGTAGTTGTCCGAATGCTGGATCGCACGGGCAAAGTCAAGACTTGAAACAAAGGTACTGCCTTCATCCACAAACACGATGCTGTCATGGGTCGCATTCAGCTGCAACTCCCAGTTGACACCCGACAGCACCCGGCACGTTTTATCACAGCTCACTGTTACGCCGCTCTGTCGGCCATAGGTCTCGTATGCTTGCAGCATCTCTACCAGCGTTGTTTTTCCGGTGGCGCTGTCCCCTCGCAGAATCGTAATGTTCCGTTCCAGTTCAATTGTGAAAACGACCCGTCCGCTTCGGACTTCGATTTTATGTTTTCCCTTCATCCTATCGCCTCACACAAACTGAAATGCAATCGGCATCAGTTCTTCCATGCTGTGCACCACATCACCGGTGTTCAGGACTTTCACATCCACCGGGAATTTCTTCTTGCCAAAATCCATGAGATGCCGCAGGTTGATGGTCAAGTCCTTCTTTTTCGCCAGCTTCAGAATAAAGGGCGCACAGTTGTCGCCACAAGTTGAAGCATTGAATACCTTTTCCGGGTCGTTTGCCATCAGCAAAAGCGTTTTCGTGCCGCCAGACAGTTTTTCCGGCGAGATGACCCCCAGAACCGGGCTTTCCACCGCATGAGGGCCTTTGACATCGGACTTATCAATTTTCTTGATGACCTCTTTGGCAAAGTCAGAAGTCAACCACTCATCCTCGTAGGTATAGTTAAAATAGACCGAGGTGTTGTAAACAGCCTCCGGCATATCTCCAAAGTAGATGTTCAGCATGGTATCACCTCGCAGATGTGAGTCACTTGCTATTATTGTACCTTCTTTCCACTCACAAAACAAGACACAAAATGCCCGCTGGCTCTTGATAAAGAAAACCATACCTGTCTGATCGGACGAAAACCATCCCAAATGTCGAAACTGGATTTATTGCAGTCTGTAATGATTTTTCTATTTGTCACAATGAAATTGAAGGGCAGAGATCAAAAATACACTACCTTTGATCAAATCGCCCTATAAGAAATCCCAAAAAGCAGTTTATTATCATCCTATTAGATTTCGATCTATGGATAACAGTGTCATAAATCACCAGATAGAATGCTATGCGTTTTTATAGTAGTTGTTCCTCCTGATCCATTTCTATTTGATTCATAACATCCTGATAAATCACAAAAAGAGGTGTTTTTATGACAATGGCAAAGAAGCTCCCACTTTTAGCACCTTTCCTTCATACGTTTGAAGTGAATGGAACGTATACCGATTGCGAAGCGAAACGCACAGTATTTATGGCAATTCAAAAAATGGTATCCGCTGGAAAATACTATCGGATTCCGTATCATGGCTCCTCGAAAAAAGGCTACTCTTATAAAAGAAAAGATGGTGGTTTGACCATCACATTGGCAGATTACCCAGATTTCAAGAAGAGATACATAACGTTATCTGGCGTGAACCTCGCTCGGATCGCAGGTGATCCATCTCGTTTAAGCTTAACAGATTTATCGCCAGAAGGTTTGGCCATGCAAGAGCAGGCATTTCTGGATGAATTGGAGCAGCTTGGACTCCTTGAAATTGAGAATTCCATTAAATGGAAAATGCACCGGTTGGATATTACACAAGACTTCTATGTGAAATGCGATCCCTCGCTGATGGTAAAAATCATTCGTTATGCAGGAAGCGTTGACCCGTACAGGAAAGGTCGCGCACTGCACTATAACCAGCACAATGAGATCCGAAGCTGTAAATTTGAAAAAACGTGGTACGATTTTGAACTCTATGACAAGCATCAACAGCTCTTAAATTGTGAAAAGGAGAGCTATCCGATTTCTCCAGACGATTTGGAACGCTCAAAAAATCTGGTTCGATATGAAATCCAATTAAAGCGCCCCAGTCTGAAAGAATTTGAGTACGATAAGTTGGAATCGAAATCTTCAAAGCTCCAGTTTGGAAATCATGCGCTGTTTCATTATTTTGATAAAATCAGTGATGATATTCCGCTCTTTCTATATCGGTATGCCGTCGATTATTTTGGCAAGCATTCGTGGTATAACGTTCCAACTGCCTTGAAAGCCGTACAAACGAGCAACCTTGATGACGATACCAAGGAACTTGTCGCTGCGTACATCGAAGCGCAGGATGAGCCGGAACTGACCGATAAGATACATCATAAAAAGAAAATCGCAAAGGCTTTGGAAAAATTAGAGATCAACGATGTAATCATCCCTTGCCGCATCCTGAACGATCGTCAATGCGGCCGATTTCCATGTGCGCCCTTATGCACAAGGGTACAAGGGCTTTGAGCGAACAAAAAATGATCCGTGCAAAACAGAACGAAAATTCACCAGAATCACAAGAATGGAGTTGATTTTCAATGCTAGACAACTATCCAGATGTCCTGAGTTTCCGGCAGGTAATGGAAATCACGCATGTTGGCAGAAATCTACTGCTGCGTCTTCTAAACAGCGGCGAAATTCCCGCCTTCAAGATGGGAAAGCTCTGGAAGGTTTACAAGCAAGACCTGATCCAGTATATGAGCCAATGTCAGTAAGCCTTATCTTTCGTTTGGGGCAAAAAGAATCCCGTTGGACTCCGCAGCAGGAATCCAGCGGGATTCGATTCTATCGATCTTTTAATGTGCTCGTCTCAAATTTCAAGAAGGATTTTACGCTCTTATACTTTTACCAAATCTGTATTTCAGCGCCGCTCTCTTCTGCAATTTGGATCACATCATCCACGCACAGGGCTGCTTCTTCCTCTGTAGCGGGGTCGTATGCGTAATATACGTCATAGAGCGCCGGTGCCGGAGCTAGCTCATTGTTATAATCCACCACCTCGTCATAAAATACCATATACTCCGTAAAACGCTCCCACGCAACCTGATTGCTATACTTTCCGCTGTACTCATATACGTCCGTATACAATGCGTTCAGCCATGCAGTATCAAAATCACTCCCATAGCTGAGATAGTATTCTTTTACGTTTTCCGGCATTTCTCCGATTTCATAGTGGCTCACGTCCACAGAGATCTCGCCAGAAAGTTCCGAATAGGTATCCATTCCATTCGTGCTAACAACTTTACGGTCTGATCTGGTAGCCGTCTGGGCAGAATTGTCGGAATCCGTATCCTCTGTGTAGGTTTCGCTCTCAGGTTCTGCCATGCTGACGCTGGAAGATGAATCCGCAAGAGCATCATCCAGTGCATTTTCCAGTTCATCGAATGCACTGTCCAGCGCATTGCTGCTGGCAAGGCCGTGAGATTCCCGGTAGCTGTCGTTCAGAGCTGAGATCACGCCAAGCTGTTCCAAGGTATTCATGGTATCGCCGTTCCATGTCATCCGGTCGATGCCAAAGGTTTTATCGCTGTTCAGCTTGAAATAAATGCCAATCACGATCTTCTCACCGGTCTGCGTATTCTGCCCGATGCCAGTATAGCTGACATAGGTCACGCCGTTCTGCTCGTAGTTGTCCCATTTGCCGTCCGCAAAGAAGTCATCCAGCACTTCTCCCACGGTAGCTTCCGACGGGAACACATTCAGATAGCTGTCCGAGATACCTTTGGAGCGGGCACTATCCGAATAGAGCGTGGTATAGAGCACATACGCCGCGAATGCAACAAATGCTGCTGTAATCGCCAGTTCAATGACCAGAGGCATCTTGTGTGCGCCGAACAGCTTCCGGACTGCCTCCTTTTCTTCTTCCACCTGCTCCGCAGAAATTTTTTCAGGGTACAGGATGGCGATCACCTGCGACAGCAGAACGCTGCTGAAAACTGCATACAGATATTCTTTCTTACTGCTTTTGGACGGTTTGGTCAGGATGGTCATTTTCAGACCATCGGCTGTGTTTTTCAGTTGATAAGTACCACGCTTTTTGCTGTAAAAGGTCATGGCATCCGCAGTATCTGTGACCTGTTCAACGTCCGGGTTGGCAAATCCACGGCGGATGCGGTCTACGGCTTCCTCCCAGCTCATTCCTTCCGGCAACGGCAGCTGGCCTCTGTCATGCTCCGGGCCGTATACCTTCTTGTAGACATCATCCCGGAAGCCAAAATAGATTACTGCGGCGATCAGAACCCCTAAAAGGACCGACACTGCTCCAGCACCGGTTGCAACACCTGTCACCACGCCTACAACGAACCCCAGCAGCAGCCAGATCTTTAAGGAATCCAGCGCAATGCTTCTGCGGGCAGCTGCGGTAAACAGCGGATGAAAGCCGCTCAGATTTTTGGATTTTCCTTTGGCTTTTTTAGCTTCTGCACTGCCATCATAGATTTCAAATAGCTCTTTCATGGTTTTTCCTCCCATATCAATGGATGCGTAACCTTTTTCCGTTCGGAATGATTCAATTGAATCATTTTGATGCTTTTATTATAAAGCGTTGATTGGACACGAATATTGTCCATCCGGCAAACTTCCATTGGGATTTTTCTATATGGCTTTGCGCAGAAAAACCGCCCCGGCTTCCTGTATCGGAAACCGAGGCGGTTCGTTTACTTTATGGGTTCTTTTTTCAGGCGCTCAACACCGATCAACTAGCGTTCAGTTTTTTGAAGTTTTAGTCATATCTGTATTTAGAGGACTTTCCGTACACCTTCCGGAGCGACTTTTTCAGGCTGACCACCGTTTCTTTGATGATCTTTGCCTCATCGGCAGAGCAATCTGCAAGCTGTTCGGTCATCCAGCTGTCGAACACCGGCTTTGCTTTTTTGATCTCGATGCACAGCAGCTCGTCTGCGGAGCAGTCCAGTGCGTTGATGATGTCGATCAGCGTTTTCAGGCTGGGCACGGAGTTTCCTGTCTCGATATGGCTGATGTGCGTGACCACCACGCCGACCTCATTGGCCAGCTGTTCCTGCGTCATACCCTTTGCAAGGCGGCAGGCACGGATGCGTTTTCCGATGTCGGCGTAGTCCACCATAGTACAAGTACCCTCCGTTTTGTGAAGTGATACTTGTATTGTATGTGCAATCGACTGGGATTGTAATAACCTGAAAGTGCAGTAGACTCAAAAAGCAATTCAAAACAGCTGATTTTTCAAGGCATAAGGTTTATAATGAGCAGCGCCACTACCCCCAGAAAATTCACGATTCCAAAGGAGAGGGATACTCCCAGCAGCACCTTATATTTTTGCATTGCCGTTTCCGTCAGGTCACTTTTTCCATTTTCCATTTCTGTTTGAAGGTTCTGTTGGTACTGGGTCAGCTGTGTGCTGCTGCTCGCCGCATTTTCCGTCAGCTGCTGCACGATCACTGCCAGTTGCTCCAACACTTTTTCCTCGTCAGCATCAACCTGTTGAGAAAGCGCGTCCAGCTTTTGTTCCGCGCCGACAAATCCTTTTTCTATTACATCGCGCGATTTTTCATCTTGTTTTTCCAGCTTTTCACCAAACTGCCGGAAATTATCGTCCATCTTTTCTTCTGTTCCGGCAAAGCCCTTTTCTATCGTCTCATACGAGTTTTCCCCCTGCCTTCTCAGCTCTTCCTGTATTATTTTCTTTGCTGTTTCGATTTCTTGCTGAGTTTTCTCCATTTCTTGCAGCAGAGTCTGATTTGCCTGAGCCGCGGCTTCGTTGTCCGTTTTCATCTGATCCATGATGGTCTTTCTGGCACCAGTCACGCCTCGAGTGATATTATTTTGCAGCGTTTCCAGCTCATCCATGATTTCCGTTTTTGAATCCTTCAGAGTATCCTCTTTTGCCGTTTTTCCCATGCTTCTATCTGTTCGTGTCACAGCCTGTTTGACGGTTTCCAGCTCCGCTTTCACAGCTTCATACTGGCCGTTTTCATCGGATGCGGCCTTTTCCAGCTTCGTCTGCAATTCCTCCGTCAGCGGCTGCACAACGTAGCCCTGAAATAGTGCGCCCACCTCACTTCTTGTTTTGTTGTCTATCGTCTTATGATTTATGTCCATCACTCGTTCTCCTCAAATTCTCAAAGTCTTGTTCCGTCAGTGCCAGCAGCAAAAACAGTTTCATTTTTTCTTCTCCTGAAACACTCTGCTCCATCTGTGCCACGATCTCATCGCGCTGCTGTAAATAATGTCTTTGTGCCACTTTCAGATAGCGGGCCAATCTTTTGCTATCCTCTTGTCGAATCATCTCAATGGCAGCTTTCTGCTTTTTCAGCGCTTCCAGCTGCATCTTGGGCGCAATTTGTTCATTCAATGATTTATCACGAATAGATTTTTTCTTATTATATAAATTCATCTGCTCCCTTTTCTGGTTCTTCAAATTGCTGAGTTCTGTTTCGATTTCGTCGCACCATTTATTACAGCAACCACTTTGCAGCATCTCTTGAACGTTTACTGCCATTTCGCAGTTAAACCTTTCCAAATCTGTACATTTCACCTTCAGAAAAAATCCGCCCGGATAATACTTGGGATAATATGTTTCCCGCGACTGTTCCAAAATGTCCAGTATTGGCAAATCGGTTTTGGCTGGCTCCGCCAGCTCAGCCTGAGCAAATGTTTCACAGACCGTCTTCCAGTACAAGTCAACTTCTTCTTTCAGTCCTCTCAATACCGCTGCCAGCACCTTTCGGTCTGCGAGTGCTTCTTTTTCACTGCATCGTTGGTCTTTCAGATACCGTCCATCCGATTTATCCCGGTACAGCTGTTCCTGATTTATCGTATCCTCCGCAATCGAGTTGAGTTTATCGCCTGCGCTCCTGAAGTTTGCAGTCTGATCCTCCAGCTGACTTTTGGCCCATTCCAACTGTTTGATTTTTCGGTCCAGCGTACTGATCATATCGTCTTTTTCGAGTTCTTTGCAATCATCCCTTGCTTTTCGAAATCGCTCATCTGCACGCCGGATCTCCCCTTCTTTTTCCCTGATCTTCCGTTCCGTCTCTTCCAGCCGGTCGCTTTCGTAAGAATCTACCCGGCTTTTCAAATCTTCGATGGCCGCTCGGAATCGCTGTCCCTCCCGAGCTGTAATGGACGTTCTCAACGCTTGCAGCGTACTTTCCACGGTTTCTTTCACTTCTGCTGCATCTTCTTCGTCCAGGCTTTTCTGCATCGTATCCAGCGACTGCCCTAAATCTACTGGAAACAGCTCCATCTGTGTATTCTCGCCCAGTACGCTCTTCAGCGTCCGGGCATAAATTTCGTCGATATACTCATGAAAATCCTTTTCACGGGCAGCACGCTTCGTCCTGAAGTAACTGCGGATATTCTCTGCACTGTAGGAGCCTGTGCTAACGACTATAAAGCGCTCCGGTCGATTTTGCCACGAAACTTTTCCGGGCAGTTCCATCGACCCCAGCGACTGAATATCCGCCGCATTGCACGCTACGATGCAGACCTGCGAAAACGGGAGATATGCGTTTATCAGGTTTTCCACATGAGGCCTTTCCCTGTCATTCGCACTCTGCACACCCGGCATATCAATAATGCGAATTGAACCGACTGCGGACTCTTCCATAAAAAAACTCCGCGGAATATCGATGAACAAGATCTCGTCCGTAGAAGTTCTCTGGCCACTTTCCACGTCCTGCCGTACCTGCTGCAAAGCTCTGACCATCTCTTTCGCATCGTAATATTTCTTTTCCGGCGTCGGTTCGTCGAGCTTTGCAAAGGCCAGTGCATACTTATCCGTCGCCGACTTTGCATAAATGATCGCGGTCACTGTAGAGGAATTACCCTGCGGTGAGCCTGCACGCAGAGTGTTATAGACGTCATTGAAGTTTTCATCCCGGATGCCGATCATCTTCAAAATCAGCGTTGACTTTCCGATTTGTGACTTCCCGCATATCATGACGAGATACGTCTCATTTTCATCCTGATATTTCAAAAAGCGGTTGTCCTTTGTGGCTGTCAGGTCCTCCTTTAACTCATTGAACGCCTTTTCCTGCCAGTCTGAGCGTCTCTGAAAAAGCTGGCCGCAGTTTATGTCTTCTATCATAAGAAGTTTTCCTCCAGTTTTTCTGTACACCGGTCTGCCAACTCGTCCAGCAAATCTCTGGCTGCATTAATTTGCTTTTTGACATTGTAGATCTGCTGCGTTTTCCGGCTGCTGGAGTCCGTATCGATCAGATTTTCTTCCAGTCTCCCCCGAATCATCGCCATCTTCGCCTTATAATCTTCTACGGCGTCTTCTTCCAACTTATCATAAATCGTATCCAGTGCTACTCTGGCACGGCCATAATCATCACACTGTATCCTCGTAATGTCACGTCCAATGGCAATGGCCGCACCAGCCGCAAGCGCTCCTCCTGCAACCGTTGCCACAACGCCTACACTGACGCCAAAAGAACTCGCAATTTGCGGAATCAGATTGAGCTGTGCATCGCCGATCAGATCCATACCTGTCATACCCGCAAGGCCGACCGAAAATTTCTGCACCGAACTAGACTGCTGATAATTGTCGTACAACATTTCACTCGTTTTTCTTTGTTCTTCTGTGATCTCGCCGCCCGCCTCTTTGCTCGTACGACCTGCATCATGCAGTCTGGCCGCTGCTGCGCCAACCCCAAGAACAAAATCGCTTGCACTCTTTGCACTTTGTTCCACTCTTTCCCACGAAATCTGGCCTTCGCAGGGTTTATATTCCTCAGCGCCAATATCTTTTGCCATTGCATCATAGCACGACATACTGTAATAATACGTGCCAATTTCGACAAGCGAGGCCATCAACCGACGGCTTGAAACATTTTCAGGCACAAAATTCGGCTCATTTTTACCGCTCGGCTTTTGGAGCAGGCTATAGAGCGACTTCGGCACCTCCAAATTTTGCTTATCATCAGTCAAATGGCGCTCTTCATCTATTGACAGCAGCTTGGGCAGCGATGCATTCTGCGGATCTTCCAACGTCCGAAGAGATTTCTTCAGTGCCTCCATCCTGCACCGTTCTGGCACCAGGACGCGTTTGCAAGTATAACCCTCTTCATGTTCATACAGCGAATCTTTTACGATTTGCTCCGCTGCTTCCATATCTGCTTTGCTCACACCCAGAATCGCTTTGCGGAGGCTATGAAGTTTTCCGTTTCGCTCATCGAATTTATGGCTCAGCATATCTCGGCTCTTCTTTGCGCCCTTCCCATACTCCTCTTTCAGTTTTGTCTGATACTGCTTGACTTGGTTGGCCAGTGCCTCATCAAACTGCCGCAGAAATTTATCATTCGCGTGGCTGACAATATCTCCGTCATCCGTTGTTTCCAGAATTTCTTCGATCTCACTGAGTTTTCCCCGGATAACATCTATTTCATCCTTCAGATAATCGATGTTATTTTCCTGCGACCGCATGCTTTTACAGCCGTATAGAATGATTGCATTGTGCAGCTGCTGAATCCACTCTTCGTTTATTTCCGGCTCCGCATATGCACCTGTGCAGACTACTTGATTTTCATTTTCAATTTTCATCTCCCGCATAAAAGTCTCTCGAACTGCCGCGTTCCCATCCACAGCACTATCCGAACGGGTAATTGCGTAGATGATGTGTGCTCCAAATTTTTCCGCAAGCTCTTTCAGGTGGCGATAATTATCCTGCTGAGAAAGCAGTCTCCCATCAAACGCAAATATTGCCGCATCGGAAGAGCTGATAGCAAAGTCCACCAGAGTTTCCCGGTAACTTTTCCGTGCCTCAAAACCAGGCAGCAGGACAAACGAGGTCTTTTCGTTTTCTGTATGTTTATAAGGGACCCGCAATTCCAGATACAGCGTTGCTGCATTCGTACCCTTGGAAGCCTCCCGAAATTCTTCCGGCGACATTTCTAATTCCTGCTGATGATATTCTCCATTTGCGTCCTTCATGATCTGAATTGCGTACAATTCCGGCTTTTTGTCAGCCGTCATATCCTCTTTTTCGGTAATGAATACCGGTATCTCCTCACCGCGTTCCAGAGAAATATTCAAGCAGTCATCATCCAGCCCATAGAAGTGCTTCATCAGAGTCGTTTTGCCCGCGCCCTGCATACCGGAAACGCAAATCAGTGTTCTTTCATACATCAAGGAAGCAAGCTTTATCTTGCGCACCGAACCCATCAGTTCCCGAGCCATCCGGGCTGCGTGTTGCATATCGTTGTCTTTCCCGGGGTCATCATCTTCCGGGGCGCCGTTTTGGACATGGCCTGCCAGACGATCCATCAGCGACATGATCGTCAGGCATCGGTGGGTCAACTGATCCAGTTCCGAAAGGGAGATCAGATTCTTCTTTTCATTGCTCATTTCAACGTCTCCATTCATCGTTCAGCCATTTTATTGTGGAAAATATATCCTGCCGCAGCTCCGGCACAAGATACATTACGACAGCAGCCATTATAGTACCGCCCACCAGCCTGCGCAGGACGGTCACAGATCGGTGCTGCTCTTTTGCCTTTTTATTTAGAGTCGCAATTTTTTTCTCTTTTGCCAAAAGTCCGCTCGGAAGTCCTGCTTTCCGTCTGAACCGCTTTGGTCTGCCTGCTTTACGGTTTATCTTTTTCATACGCATAATAACACCTTTCTTTACCGTTTTTTGAAACGCTCCAGAAAGCCCTTTTTCCGCTCTACTCCCAGCTTCACATCAAGTTCTGAAACCGAATTCAGGATTTTTTCTTCTTTTACTCCACCTGTGCGGGCGTGTTTTGCTGATGCCTCCGCGCGCTTGTGCATGCTGGCGTACCAAGCATCTGTGGCCTTGAGTGTCTGCATGAATTCTGCTTCGCTACCTTCCACCTGCACACAGAACAGAAGATACTTCTGGTCCAGTGACAGCTGATAATTCCGCAATCGCTCATCCATCTTCTGGATGTTCTGACGCTCAAGCGGCGTAGAGACATGGAGTACTTCGTCATACAAAGCATCCATCCGCTTTTCCAGTTCGATCCCCATTCGAACGTCGAACTCGTGCAGCACCAGATAGGCCAGCTGCAGTGCAGCCGAAAAGTTGAAATTCAGCACGAACTCTACCGGCTCGCCGCCGCTCTTCAGCGCAGCATTGCCTGCATCTACCATGCACAGGGCACCGTTTCCCACCAGCTGCATCATGCGCAGGCTGCCCTCGCGCTCGAGCGGAACACATTCCGTCCACGGCCTGCCGTCCAGATAGTGCCGCTTGAATGCCCAGCACACTGCTGTTGCCGCTTTCTGAAAACCCAGCACCAGCCCTTGTGCAACACCAACGCGGAAATCGTACCCCCGGCGGAAGGCTTCTGTCATCACGTTACCCAGCAGTTCTTCCTCTTTGCCCACTTTTAAGCCGCTGAACATCAGCACCTCAGTGCCCGGTATGGCCAGACCCATACCGCGGCGACCGTTTCTGGCGCTGCCCTTGCTGCCTGCCACATCGGACATGCAGTGACCCAGCCAGTTTGCAAATGCCGCCACCAGCTTTTCCTTTACGCCTTTTCCCTGGACATGAATCTCGTCGCCGCTGGTATTTATAACGTAAAGTTTTCCGCCGGAGAACATCGTGCTCGTATCCCGCAGCTGGTCAATGATGGAAAAGGTAAGACCCACCAGACTCGGTGCATGTGCAAGCGATTTGATGTGATGATCTATCGCGGACAGCTCAAACATCCCACTTACATCTTTTCCGCTACGCTGGTCATAATTAATCTTGTATTTTTTCTCCAGAAATGCAATGGCACCGCTCAGGTCATTTGCTTTGCCGCCCAGCATCCGGGAATACGCCATTACGACCTTTTCCACCCGCTCGTCCGAAAAACTTTTCAGCACCGACTCAGATTTGGCATTGCTGACATCGCCAAGGAGAAATGCATCCACCAGCCCTGCCGCAGCACCGCAGAAAGCCGCCATCGCAAACTCATATCGGTCACACCATTCCTTGTTGGGGTCAACAGCCTTCATCAGGCTTTTATCCGTATAGCGTGACTTCATCAATTCCTGTCCCATCCAAGTACCCCTTAGTTTTTCAGCGAGACCTTCTCCGTCACCAAGCTGGCCAGTGTCTGCGCATTGTTCAGCATCAGCCGCAACTGCTCCGCCTCCCGATCCGAAAATTTGCTGTAATCGCTCTTGTGTATCCGCTTGACCACTGCAATATTTCCCGCAACGGTCTTACTCTGTGCCTCCGTCTTGCGGAGCAGCGAATCCACATTCTGGTCGATGCAGTTCAGCCGGTTCAGTGCTTCCATCCGTCTTTTTGCATCCTTCTCCGCATTCAGCGCCTGGTTTTTGTTGTCGATGTTCACCTTGACGCCCTTTGCCACTAGACAGACGATCGCACATCCAATGCCCACAGGCCCCACCAGCGACAGCAAAATTTCTCCACCTACAACGCCCGCACCGCCAGCGGCCAATGTGCCACCACCTAACCATGCAAGGATCGCATTGGTCGCAGCAGCACCGCTTAAAGAACTGATAGACACGCCCGCTGCGGTCGTGCCAAAGGTCGTTGCCGCCGCCAGCATAAGGTCTGCTCCAAACAGACCCGCGCCTGCACCCGCTGCAGTGCCCATGGTCAGCGCCTTATCCACTGAGCCTTTTCGGCTCTTTTCGACCTTTTTCTGAATTTTTTCCAGTTCCTTTTCAAAGTCTTGATAGCCCTTCTGTATCGTTTTGCCCGTTCGACCAAACTCTGCCGGACAGTTCGTGAGGGCCTGCATATATGCGTCGCACGCCTTCAGCTGCTCCATTGCTTCCTGCCGTGTCTTGTACAGCACCTTCGAATGTGCCAACACCTCATTGCAGCGCTTTCTGTACTGCTCATCGGCTTTTTTATCCACTTCTTCTGCATGCTCTTTTTCCAGCATATGAAACATTCTGATTTCCTCCTTTTTCAAAGAACCTTAATGAAATCCCCCTGACTCCGCACCCACATCTGGATACCCGTTCCAAACACTTCCGCTTCTACGATCCAGCCCTTTTCCGTCACCTGCAAAACCTTTGCAGTAGGCAGTCGGTCGAGCACGGATTCCAGACTCGGCCCGGTATACTCGAACCGGATGGTCTGCAACTCGCCGCCGTACATAAACTGGATGCGCTTGCGCATCTCGCCCTCCTGAAAGCGGTCGGTATAGCGCTGGGCAAAGTGCCGGTCGAGGGTCTTATAGTTCTGGATGCGGTCGATGCGGTAAATCGTCGGGGAGTTGTCCTGCGGGTTCTGGAAGTGCTTGTCCTTGTCGATGCCCTCAATAAACGCCGCTAGATAAAAATAATACTCGCTGAACAGGATGCCCACCGGCTCAATAGTGCGCACACGGGTCTCGCCGTCATGGGTGCGGCAGTAGGTAATTTCCATAACATTGTGGTTTTCTATTGCCGTACCGATCTCCCACAGGCTTTCAATAAATTTCCGACCGTGCTGCGGCTCAACATAATGGAAGCGCTCATTGCTAATGAGATCTTTGACCTGATTCAACCGGTCCAGCGGCGTGCAGGCCAGAATCAGCTTGTCCAGAATCGGGAACATTTCCTCCTTGACCATGGAGCGGCTTTCCAGCAGAATCTTGCATACTGCCAGAATCTCGCTGCTGGTGAGAAATCGCGAAAGCGTGTCATCCAGCAGATAGCCGCCCTTTGCGGAGTTGTATAAAATCTCCCGGCGCGGCTCGCTGTCCGCAAAATAATTGCGCAGGGTATCAAGGTCGCGCTGGATGGTTTTCTCACTGACACCGAAGCGGTCAGCCGTCTGCTGTTTGTTCAGCACACCACCCTGTACCAGCACCTGCTGAATGTAGAGTATACGGTCTAATCTACTATTACGCACAGTTCATTCTCCTTCTAGCTCATTGTAACACAATACAACTATCGCTGCAATTCTTTGTGTGAAGTTTTGTCGTTTTACAGAATTACAAAAAATTTTTGTCTCTTTTGCACAACTCCAGTATACAAAAAAAGATGGACAGACTGCCTGTCCATCTTCTAAAAAGTCAAGGTAGACTATTCTTAAATTGCCAACCTCTTTTGAACCGATAGGCACTGTTCATCAGCTCGTCTGTGATGGTGTAAAGCGCCCGGCGTGGCGAACCATATCCACCTATCAACCCAATCACAATTGCAAGATTCAGCACAAATGCAATGCTCAACAGTACCATCAAAAATTTTTTCATACGCTCTTCTCCTTCTTTCTTATGATTCCATCACTTTTCTGCCCCCATTATACAGATTGGGCTGGACGGTATGGTTGTCCATCCTACACAAGCCACAAAAAAGGAACACGGCATTCTCATTTTGAATGTACCGTGTTCCTTCTGTCCGCTTTTTCAGCACTTCTTCTACATAAAAGTCAATCCTTCATTTCAGCATACTCTGTTTTGCAGTAGAAATTCTGCAATAGCCATAAATGCTCATAACTCTTTTCTTTCTGTATCAAAAATGCCGTTCGTCATTTTAGCGTTGCCGATTTGCTGACGCAACTCTCTCAAATGATAGAGAATTTGATACTCTTTTACCTCTACGGCATTTTTAATACTTTTCCGGCACAAGTTTTCTGTCATTTCTGCTTCACATAGGTCTTTATAAATTCTTCCACTGTGACACATGGCTTTTGATTTTTCTCTGTTCCTCCAAACGGAGCATAGTTCCAGTCGGTATCCTCGTCAATATATCGCCGCCCATCATCGGGCAGTTCCAGCGGCTCTGCAAGGATGATAGTTCCCCAGTGGTTGACCATCACAAAGGGTGCGATCTCGCAGGGAATACCCCGGCACTCATCATCATGCCGGACATCATAGGCGTACAAGCCGTCCGGGGCAGTATCTCTCTTGATGCGGATGCTGGTGAACAGCGCAGGCTTTCCGCAGACGGCGATTTCCTCATAGTGTTGGGTTATTGCATCAAAAGTCATAGAAAAGCCTCCTTAAAGTGCAATCAAAAATGCCCGAAATTTTTTAGCGTAATAGTCAATTTCTTGCGGTGGCAACGAAGTTAAGTTACCTTCATCATCGGTTCCTGCAATGAAACCGGCTCCGGCAAGATAATCTGCTCCATCCCAGAGCAGGCGGCTGGGAGTCAGGTTCAGCAGTTTGCCTTCATCGTTGCCGACCAAGGTGACTTCAGAACCGGTATCGGTCAGCGGAATGCATTCGATCAGCCCACCAACAAAGTTCTGCATGGCTTCAAGGGTGTTGTCCAGTTCGACTTCCTTAGGCAGTTCCATCGGCAGGAGCGCAAGGACTTTGATTTTTGCTTCTTTCACTTTAGAATCTCCTTATGCTACGTTCAATCTGGTGGCTTTATAGCAGTCAGCGCACATTCCCTCATGGGTAGCTGCAAACTCTGCCGCCTGCATGATGGAACCATCCTTCAGCTTGACCCTCTTGATGGGCTGGTTGCACCGTGCACAGATGCAGGGCACTGGCGGCTGTTCCTGCTTTTGGCTGGTGGATCTCGGCTTCGGCTGCTTTTGCGGCTCTGATTCCGGCTGCGGTGCGGCATCTTCCGGCAAATCCTCTCCGGCATAAACGTACAGGCCCAGACCAAACATAGCAAGGTTCTTCACCAAGCACCGCATGATAGCCTTATTCACATCGAACATGGAGGCTGCTTCTACGGTGCGTTCTTCCATGCCGATTTTTTCACGGCGGCAGGTCTGCGGATTGTAGTCCCATTTCGGGGTGGTGTAGGTATAAGGCGTGGCTTTCATCGCTTTATTTGCGCTATCCAGTACAGGCAGCCACATTTCGTGTGAAACGCCCTCAATCGTGACCGAGGTGTACACCATGAAGCCGGTTATTGGGTCATAAACATATGGTAGGCCGTTGAATTTCTTGACTTCGTAGCTGGCAGAGGGATATAGCTTCTTCACCTCTGCCCAGGCATACGCCCAGCTTACATATTTCAGCTCGGTATTGCCGGACTTCTTGACTTCCAGATGATCTTTGAAGTCAATAGCAAATAATTTTACGAATGGATTTTCCGTAGCCATAATCGAACCTCCAAGAAAAAAGGTAGCAGAGAATTTACTCCCTGCCACCTGATACAAAATTTATGCCGCATGAACGATGGTGAACCTGCGGCTGCTTACATTTTTGCTGTACTGGTTGAAAATGTCTGGTTGCTCTTTCCGCAAACGCTGGGAATCCACACGCTTGCTTTCGGAGGACACCCACGATACTTTGTAACCGGGTGCTGTGCCATAGGCAGCATCCTGCATTTTCAGCTTGACCTGCTGCTCGATGGCCGTTTTCTCCTGTTCCATCTGATCGATTTGGTCGGAAAGCTCCTGCCGCTTATCCAGAAGTCCATGCAGGGCACTCAGGTCAGCAGTCTTGTCCCGGTTGTCTACCTCATAAAGCTGGTTGATCTGCTGGGTGTCACAATCGCAACCGTTGGGTGCAGGGGGAATCTGGGGCACAACATGGTTCGTCCAGAAACGTTCTTCCTTATCAATGAGGTCAGAAAGCACCTGCTTATCCGTCACGATTTTGTGGATCACCAACTCTCTGCCGAAAATCAAAGCCGCCACATACCAACAGTCGAAACCGCTGACGGCCAAGTAGTGGTCAACCTGCGCCAGATAATGAGCTGGGATTTTCCCATCTGCCCACTTGTCCGCAGAGAACGGCGAAACCGTTTTGCACTCCAATCCAGCTTTCTGCCCAACGATCAGACGGTCAAAGTCTGCCAGAAGCAGCGGATGTTCCTCGCTCTGGTAGATAGCGTTTGCACGGCGCACCTTAAAACCCGTTTCTTCGGAGAACCGCTGCGCCACATAATCCTCCAAGTCACGGCCCTGCCGCATGGCCTCGTTGTCGATATTTTCAATGGTATCGCTGATTTTATCGTAGTACACCTGAAATGCGGAGCGATAAGGATTCAGGCCCAGGATAGCCCCGGCATCCGTGCCGGTAATGCCGCATTTGCGGTAGCGGAGCCAATCTTCTTTGGACAGGTTCCGTGTAGATACAAGTCGTTTCATGCAATGTTCAACCTCTCTTTCATCTGTTTTTCCGCAATAGAAAAATCATATTCCACCAAGTCTTTGATAATGGTGGAAAATTCATCCACCAAGGTACGATCATCGTCCAGCCACAGGGCATACAGGAAATCCAGAATATTTCGCTGCACTCGGAGATGGTTCCAGAAACGCTCGTCCATCTGCTTTTCGGTGTCCAGCGTAATCAAGGCACAGACGATGGTGCTTTTCATCGTGATCTCGTATGCCGTGGTGCAAGTAGGCTTTGGAAAATCGGCTTCGATGCTGTTCAGGAACTCAGAAAATTCCCGGACAGCCCGGTTGCTCACATCGTTCATACGTCCTCCTTTATGCTGCTGCCAACACCATCTTGTAGGCTTTGTCGATCATGGGATTGCCCTCTGCGGTGCGCAGGAACAGATTTTCGTTGTAGTTGCGAGTTTTACGGATGGGGTCTGCATGGGTAGCAAAGTCCGAAACAGCGTTTACGAACCGCCAGCCGTTCTTTCCGACCCACTCCAGATCGGGCGCATTATAATAGCGGGCCTTCAAATCTTCCTGCAAGCGCAGGTTATTCTTTCGCTGGCCATCAGTCAAATCTTCGGTGATAGGGAAGAACTCATTGATGAACTCCTGAACCTTGCGGTCAGACAGCTTGATGGTGGTCAGCTCATGGATACCCTTGCCCAGTTCGCCCATGTAGCTGTTGGCAAGCTGTAAGGTTTCACGGGCATCCTGCACCCGGAGCAGAACATTTTCGGTATGGCGAGCAGTCCAGATGCGCTTTGCAGTACCCAAAGCCAGATTCAGGGTGTTCTGGCAGACTACACGAACCGGGGTCATGGCTACTTTCACACCAGAGCTACCATCGTGACTGTTGAAGAACACAAGATATGGTGTCACTTCGTCTCCGGCGATGATGTATTTCTCCGGCAGCTTTGCCAGCATCCAGACCTTCTTGCCGCCCTGCAAAGAACCGGCAGTTTCATAAGTAACGCCCTCACCCAGCAGGTCATCGGTAAACTGAAATGCTTCTTCGTTCTGCACAATGCGGTAGCGGTCAGACACCACACCCAGAACAGCATCATCGGTGCTGCGGACATTGGCGCGATAGCCGGGGATCATAGCACCCGTGCCGGAATAGATGTTGCGGCTTTCCACCTTCCAATCCAGACCAGCCAGCTCCAAGGCCTCACGGCTTGCAGGGGCATCCATCACGATACGGCCAAGGCCGTGCCAAGGGGTTTCGCGGACAGAGAACATGGTTTCAACGTTTGCGGACATAATCTTTACCTCCAAGATTTTATTTCTGATTGATATTCTTACTTCTTTTCGATCTGATGCGCTGTCCAAACAATGATCTTTGCAGCACCCTTTCCAACTGCTTTCACCACCTCCACTAACACTTTTTCCAAAATTTCAGTCATTGATTTTTCCTCCGTTTTTCTGTAAAAAGTAAAGACCTGTAATCTTCAGAATTTGCTTACAGGTCTTTCTATGCAAGGTTATAATATATAATTATATCTGAATCAGATACGCTTAGCTTGTGCCAAGTGTGTCAGACGTGTCAGTATTTTTACAAATCAGCCCTATATTTTCATGTTTTTCGGGCGTTTTAAGGGTGAAAATATAAGTATATATATATGATTTATTTTGAAAATTTCTGACACAACCGGCACAGCCGACACACCCTCTTACCTTTGAATTTTCGACCGGATACCCACAACTACTGTGAGATCGTGCCATTCATTTTTACGGATCCCCTGATTCCGGGAGGCCTTGAATGCTTTTGCCTCCTCGAATGAAACCGAAAAGCGAGCCATTTCGATAAAGCCATCCATCGTATATACAGCGGTATTTCTCCCCTGCAACTCTGACAGCTGGAAATCAAGCACCCAGCGAAACTCTTCGTTCGTCACCGGAGTGATCTGCGCCACACAGCTGTTGATAAGTTCCCGGTTGACATCGTTCTCCGATGCCTGCTGCCACTCATCCAGCTTCTGAGAAATCAGGTTCATGTCCAGCGCTCCGCTGCGTTCATCCTCCTGTTCTACGCTCTCATACTGGGACTGCAATTCTGCGATCTGCTCGTCCAACCCCTTTCGGCGCTCCACAAGTTCCTGTTTGGTGATAATGCCATCCGCGCACAGGTCGATGTATTTAGCCAGCCTCTCCTTCTGCCGGGCAATGCTGTTTTCCAGCATTGCCTTCTTGGAAATGCGGACGCTTTTCTCCTCTGCCATACAGCGGTTCAGGATTTTATAGACTTCTTTGACAGTCTTGCCTTTGTCAAAGGTAAGATGCTGGAGCACCTTCTCTGCCATCAAATCCAGTTTCCACTCACAGATTGCTTTGATCTGGCAGCTGATGTTCAAATCAAGCCCATGTTCCTGCAAGTAGCTGATGCTGGGTTTTCGGGTGCGGCGGTAGCACTGGAAGCCGTGAATTACAGCACCGTCACGATTTACGCGCCACTTGAACTGGATAAATCCGGCACCACAGTTGCACCGCAGCTTTGCTGTCCAGATGGATTTAGGCGTATTCCGCATATACTTGTGCTTCTTTCCGTTTTCATCGATCACTCGTGCCGACTTCGATAACAAGATCTGCTGGCACCTGTCCCACATTTCCTCTGATACAAGCGGCTCAAAATCGCCTTTCACATAGACGTAACTGCTCTCATCCAGATTTTTGACACGTTTTTGCGTCAAATAGCCGTCACTGTGAGACTTGTTGTAGCAGATGCAGCCTTTATAGGTTGCATTATGTAGCACCCGGCTCACCTTGGAAGCGTCCCACGAAACATGACCGCTTGCGTCCAATCTGCCTAGCCTGTATAATTCTGCTGCCACCTTTTGAAGCCCAACCTTTCCAGTCGAATACATCTGGTAAATCAGTTTTACGGTCTGTGCCTGATCTTGGTTTGGAACATAGGTTCCATTCTCCCTGCGGTATCCCAAGATATTTCCGTTTCCATACAAAACGTGCTTCTCCCGACTGATTTCTTGCCCCGCCTTGACGCGCTCTGAAATTTTTCGGCTTTCGTCCTGTGCCAAGGAAGACATAATCGTCAACCGAAGCTCACCATAATCGGTGGCCGTGTTGATACCATCGTTGATGAAAAATAGATTCACGCCCACAGCCTTCAACTCACGGATATAGGACAACGTATCAACTGTATTTCGTGCAAATCGGCTCACCTCACGGGTAATGATAAGGTCAAATTTACCTTTCTTTGCATCCTCTATCATATGCAAAAACTCTGGCCGCTTCTGCGCCTGTGTTCCGGTGATACCTTGATCTACATAGACCTCCACGATTTCCCAGTCCGAGTGCCGGGAACCTTCAATTTTATACCATTCCAACTGGTTTCCCAGTGCATTGATCTGTGCCTCATGTTCGGTTGAGACACGCGCATACACTGCTACTCGCATATTTTACCTCCACATTTTGAGATTTCAGGATAAAAAGAAAAGCTCTGGCAGAATCCTCTACCAGGGCCTTTCTCTGTCGCTTACGAAGCCTTTGCAGGCGGTTCTTCCTCCTGCTCACGCTTCATCCGAAGGAAGTTCTGATAGGTGGGCAGGTTCAGCAGTCCTGCCGCAAAAAGAGCTTCGATCAGACAATAGGCCATCGCCTTTTCGTCAACGTTCAGCATCGTAACACCTCCATAGTGCTTGTGATTGTGCTGGTGATCAGAGATATAACATATCACTGAGAAGTCAGACGTTACGGACGAAGGCGGATGCCTCGGAATGCTGATACAGGGTTCTTGCGGACAATCATGTCATTGCCCGGACATCTGGAACGTGTGTGTTCCAGTTCCATCATAGTCAGCGCCTCTTTGAAAGCCGATCTGCTGCACGCCCAAACATCCTTCTCCTTGCAGAAGTCCAGATAGGCGTTGTACAAGTCTTCCAGCGCCGTCACCACATCCGGATCACACCGCTCACAAGACTCCTGTACAAACTGGCCGGCACTCTTGATAGAAGAGTTTTGCACAACGTACTCCGCACTGTCCACCTGTGGAATCTTCGGGAAGATGTAGTTGAGCTGTACGAGCTTTCGTGCATAATGCAGTGCCTTTGTGACAATTGCATTTCGCTCAGCCCAGATTTTATCACCCAAATATGGGTCTTGCTGATCATCCGGAACGGCTCTGTCGAACGGCAGATATACGATGCGCTTCTCAAACGCATCATCCTCCCCGTCCAGACAAAGAGGGTGATTACTTGCAAAGACAAACTTGATCTGCCTTTCCAGCGTCACCGAGCTGAGGTATTTGCGAGGAACGTCGATGGAATCGCCGCCGGTGATCTGCTTAAGGCGTGAGACAACTTCTGCATTGAGCTTTGTGTTTGGCATGTCCAGTTCAAAGTTGATGACTGCGCCAAGCAACCGCATCAGACCAAAGTTTTCCTTCATTGTCCGAAGACGAATGTTGCTGACAGACTCCTTGGGGTAAAGTCTCTGGCAGAAGTTGCCGAGGACACTCTTACCGCTGTTCGAAACGCCCTCCATGAAGATGAAGAATTTTCCTCGTGTAGGATAGATAAACAGCGATCCAAGCGCCATCCAAAACCGCTCCAGCAATTGAGGATTCCCATGCGTTACCCAGAAAAGGAAACTGTCGAACACCGGGCACTTTGCCTTCGGGTCATATTTTGCCTTAATGCAGGTAAAGGTCAGCCGATCAGGGCTATGTGGGTAAAGTCGCTGCTTTTCAAGGTCAAAGATACCATTTTGCAAAGGCGCATAAATGGGTTCATTCTCCGCCTCGCTGCGCTGGAGCTTTGGGTCTGTGACACAGCACTCATAGAGGTCTTTATACCCATACAGACTCGACTCATAGTTGAGTTCATAGTCCACATGCTCTCGGTATAGCCTGATCAGGTGCTCTGCATCCAGGTATGCGTAGTAATACCCATTGTGGTAGTATAGCGCATTTCCATAAGAAATGATGCTGACACGCTTATTCAGTTCACTTGTCATTCCAACGATGTATTGTGTCTTAGGAGCTTTTTTGAGAACAGGTGCAGGGTGTGGTGGATTTCCCGGCTCAGACAATGTGCATTCCTGCACATTGTCTGGTACGCCATCCTGCACCAAGATGGGTGGCGATACTGTGTCTCTCGCATTGAGAGAGTCCGGATAGTCCGAAAGCTGTTCGGAGAGTATCGGCGCATCCAACTTATGCCGTGCCTTGTTCCGTTTCTCCTTAAACATCTCGCTGGTCTTCGGTCTATCCTCAGGGACAATCGGCGTCATGTTCTCTAATAGCTCAACCTCATCAGACTGGAGAACTTCATTAGAACCATTGAAATCGCAATCCCATGCGGGCACAGCTTCTGGCCCTTCAGTCGGCCGGACACGCTGCTCAAGCAATTTCTTTCGTTTTTCCTTGAATTCGGCTTTATTCATGCTTTTCTTCCTCCTTAGAAGTTTTCTGAACGTAGCTTTGCGCGATAAGATTCTCGATGAAGTTCTGCTTACCTGTCATATCGCCAGAAATGAGGTAATCAATTCTCGTCAGTCCACCATCCCGGTTATCACCAACCCAGATGTATCCAGTTTCTGTATCCCAAGCATGAATCAAAAGCTCATAGTGAGTCTCCTGTTCAACATCTTCGGCATGACCAACGATGATTGGTACATCTCCTCTGAGAATAAGGCAGAAGAAGATTTTCCCAGATTTGTCGGTTTTCGTGCTGTACAGAATCCGAAAGTTCTTAGTTCCATCTTCAATTTTCCAATTGTAGGCTGTGATCTGTTTTCCATCCTTGAAAACAAAAACCTGAAGTCCCTCAAGAGCGGTGCTATATCCCCCGTCACAAAAGGTGACCTTACCATCGGATCTCCCAATAGCCGCATAGTTTTCTTTTAGCTTGAAAGCTTTATTCAACCATCCAACACTTTTTTCTGACAGAGTGCGTTCCTCTTCCTTCAGTGCTTTGTAGATTTCTTCGTTGTTTTTCTGCGTCATAATTATAGCCTCCTAAAATAAATGATAATTTGCTTCGACAACGTATTTGTCGTTTGCAGCTATAGCTTATCACTCTTCCCTCATTTACTCACGACTGGTGATTATCGCAGAAAACCATCTTTTCATCCGACATTCATTAACAATTTATTCATATCAAGGATTTCAGATCAACTGATTCGTCGTTTTGTCGTCATTTTATAAATTTCATTTTATTTTTTGCATTAAATCATGGAATAAAATTTGAAATTTAAAAAAAAAATCCAGAGATGCCGCTCCACATAGCATCTCTGGATTTTCCCTTGCAAAATTCTTCTTTTTACGCCATCTCCTGATCTCCAAAAAGTCGTTCTATTTCTTCATTTTCATCCTCTTCCTCGTAAAACTCCATGTATTTGGCTACCTCTTTAAGTTTTCCCATACACTCATTCAATATCTCGCTCATCTTATCATATATAACTAAATTTGCACCTATATCATGTGGACAATTATATTCATAATATTGTACCATATCAGATAACTCTTCAAACGTTACTATCATACAAGATTTGTTATCTCCATCCTCTTTCGGAAAATGCCGTTTTATAATAAGTTCTAACTTCTCTTTTTCAAGCCCTAACTTACGGTTCATTTCTAAAGATCGTATGCCTCTGACTATAATCTCCTTTAAAACTTCATCGCTAGCTTTAATTATCGAAGTTTCTATGGAGCAGTCTTTCCACCAGTAATCTTCTACGTCTATGCTTGCTGCCTCGTTTAAAGTTCGTACCATAAAGTTTTTAAATAGCTGCACACCTTCTTTCTCTTTAAATAATAGAAGCAGATCAAAAAATGTTGCATTCTGCGCTGTTATACTTGTTTTGGCTCCCAATCTTAAATCGTGATTTACAAATTTCGTTCCAAGAATCACACTTAACCTAGCTACAAGCCGCTCATTCACACTCTTTAATCCATTTCCAACATCCGGTACATCATCCCACACATCTTCCTCTCTTTGTTCGGCATTCAATTTTTCTTGCCATACTGCATCAGTCTCGTCATCGTCTGGCACACTTTCTATTCCAGCCTCCGATGCCCACTTCTTTCTGCAATACTGATGGAATGTCATACAGGTTTTATCTTCTGCCGCCTGTTCATATTTTGAAATGACTTTTTCTTTCTTTTCCGCAAGCGCTTTAATCTGTTTTGAGGCTTCTCGTCTTGCCTTGGCCTTAGCTCTAGTTTGCTTTTGTAATTCAGTATATGCATTTTTTTCATCCATCATTGTTTTCCTCCTAAAACACAAACCCTCCCCGGTGAAACCATTCAGTTTCACCGGGGAGGGTTTATCATACGCTTATCTTCCCATGTTTTGCAGGATTAGTGCATCTTCATGCAACAATCTTACTTTCTGGGATTTTTGATAGCAGCCTGAGCAGCAGCCAGACGTGCGATAGGCACACGGAAGGGAGAGCAGCTGACGTAGTCCAGACCAACATTGTGGCAGAACTCGACGCTGGAAGGATCACCGCCGTGCTCGCCGCAGATGCCCAGACCCAGGTCGGGACGGGTCTCACGGCCGTCATGTGCAGCCATCTTGACCAGCTTGCCGACGCCGACCTGGTCCAGATGCTGGAACGGATCGCTCTCGTAGATCTTGTTCTCGTAGTAAGCGCCCAGGAACTTGGCAGCGTCATCACGGCTGAAGCCGAAGGTCATCTGGGTCAGGTCGTTGGTGCCGAAGCTGAAGAACTCAGCTTCCTTGGCGATCTCGCCGGCAGTCAGAGCTGCACGGGGGATCTCGATCATGGTACCGACCAGATACTTCATGTCAACGCCGGAAGCCTTGATGAGCTCGTCTGCGACCTTGACGACAACGTCCTTGACGAACTTCAGCTCCTTGACCTCGCCGACCAGCGGGATCATGATGTGCGGAGTGATGATATAACCGGTCTCAGCAGAGACGTTCAGAGCTGCCTTGATAACAGCGCGGGTCTGCATTGCTGCGATCTCGGGGTAGGTGACAGCCAGACGGCAGCCACGATGGCCCATCATGGGGTTGAACTCGTGCAGAGAAGCAACGACATTCTTCAGGTCATCGAAGGTCATGCCCATGTCGGCAGCCAGCTCCTTGATGTCCTCGTCCTTGCTGGGCAGGAACTCGTGGAGAGGCGGGTCCAGATAACGGATGGTCATCGGGCGCTCACCCATGATGCGGTACATCGCCTCGAAGTCACCCTGCTGGAACGGCTCGACCTTGGCCAGAGCAGCCTCGCGCTCTTCCACGGTACGTGCGCAGATCATCTCACGGACAGCCTTGATGCGGTCCTCAGCAAAGAACATATGCTCGGTACGGCACAGGCCGATGCCCTCAGCACCCAGGTCAACTGCCTGCTGTGCGTCGCGCGGGTTATCGGCGTTGGTCATGACCAGCAGCTGACGAGCGGCGTCTGCCCAGCCCATGAAGCGGTTGAAGTTCTTGTTGCCGGTGGCGGCGACGGTAGCGACCTGCTCACCGTAGATGTTACCAGTGGAGCCGTCGATGGAGATCCAGTCGCCCTCGACGAACTTGTGGCCGTTGATCTCGAAGGTCTTAGCCTCTTCGTCGATCTTCACGTCGTTGTCGTTGCCGCAGCCGGAGACACAGCAGGTACCCATACCACGAGCAACAACGGCTGCGTGGCTGGTCATGCCGCCGCGGACGGTCAGGATGCCCTGAGACACCTGCATACCGACGATGTCCTCGGGAGAGGTCTCCAGACGGACCAGAACGACCTTCTTCATCTTGCCGGACTTGACCATCTCCTCAGCCTCTTCGGCGGTGAAGACGATCTGGCCGCAGGCAGAACCGGGAGAAGCTGCCAGACCCTTGCCGACGACCTCAGCAGCCTTCAGGGCAGCTGCGTCGAACTGGGGATGCAGCAGGGTATCCAGCTGCTTGGGCTCCACGCGCAGGACAGCCTCCTGCTCGGTGATCATGCCCTCGTCCACCAGGTCACATGCGATCTGCAGAGCAGCCTGAGCGGTACGCTTGCCGTTACGGGTCTGCAGCATGTACAGGTGGCCGTCCTCAATGGTGAACTCCATATCCTGCATATCGCGGAAGTAGTTCTCCAGACGGGTAGCGATCTCAACGAACTGGTCGTAGACCTCAGGCATCTGCTCGTGCAGGTGGCTGATGGGAGACGGAGTGCGGACACCAGCAACGACGTCCTCGCCCTGTGCATTGATGAGGTACTCGCCCATCAGCTTCTTAGCGCCGGTGGCGGGGTCACGGGTGAATGCAACGCCGGTGCCGGAGCGGTCGCCGGAGTTACCGAAAGCCATCTGCTGGACGTTGACAGCGGTACCCCACTCGTAGGGGATCTCGTTCATCTTACGATAGACGTTTGCACGGGGGTTGTCCCAGCTGCGGAAGACGGCCTTGACAGCCTCGATGAGCTGATCCTTGGGGTCCTGGGGGAAGGGTCTGCCCTCGTTGTCCTCATAGATCTTCTTGAAGGTGCCGACCAGTTCCTTCAGGTCGTCAGCAGTCAGGTCAACGTCGTTCTTGACGCCCTTGGCTTCCTTCATCTTATCGATCTCGACCTCGAACAGGCTCTTCGGGACCATCATGACGACGTCGGCGAACATCTGCACGAAGCGGCGGTAGCAGTCGTATGCGAAACGGGCGTTATTGGTCTTCTTGGCCAGACCCTCGACAGCCTCATCGTTCAGGCCGAGGTTCAGGATGGTGTCCATCATGCCGGGCATGGACTGACGTGCGCCGGAACGGACGGAGACCAGCAGCGGGTTCTCGTTGTCGCCGAAGGTCTTGCCGGTGATCTTCTCGAGGCCCTTGACGTGCTCGAAGATGTCAGCGGTGATCTCGTCGTTGATCTGACGGCCGTCTGCGTAATACTGGGTGCAGGCCTCGGTGGTGATGGTGAAGCCCTGCGGCACCGGCATACCGGCTGCAGTCATCTCAGCCAGACCAGCGCCCTTGCCGCCCAGAATGTTCTTCATGGTGACCTTGTCGCCGCCAAAGGCATCGTTGCCTTCGCTGAAGTAGTACAGATACTTTTTGCTCATGCGTGTTTACCTCCCAAATGATGGCCCCCGGCGTGAAGCACGGCGGTCTTATCGTTGCTCTGTCTTGTCATACGATAAACATTTCTCTGTGAATGCTAAACTATTATACCAGAATTTCACGTCTATTCCATCGGGCAAATCACCGAATTTGTTTGATATTTTTTGTGCAAACTCTTGCATTTTACTTACTTTTTCGGTAATATAAAATGGGAAAGATTTCGAGAGGTTTTTTAAGGTTTTAAGCCATTTTTAGGGTGATGGATACAACTTTCCATCCATCAAACCCTTCGCCCTGTTTTTCCGGGGTGATTGCTCCCGAGTTTGTTCTTTCTTGGATACAACAAAACCCTTCTCCGCAGGGGCTCCGCCGCCGCTGCGGGGGCCGTTTTGGGAGGAGGTTTTTTTATTTATGCAAAACATTGACACATCCGCACTGGCTGCCGCAAAGGCAAAGCTCGACGCTGCCGAGGCCCAGCGCGAAGAGGTGCTGCTGCGCCACATCGCAAACGGCGTGGACATCCGCAGCCGCAATGTGGAGATCGGCTCCGAAGTGGTCATTGCCCCGGGAGCCGTCATCCTCGCAGGCACCATCCTGCGCGGCAAGACCACCATCGGCGCAGGCTGCGTCATCGGCCCCAACACCCTTATCGAGGACAGCACCGTGGACGAAGGCACCACCGTCAACGCCAGCCAGGTCTACAGCAGCCACCTCGGCCCTCACAACAACATCGGCCCCTTCACCCATGTGCGCATCAACACCGTCACCGGCTACGGTGTGCATCTGGGCGCTTATGTCGAGACGAAGAACTCCAACTTTGCCCGGGGCAACACCGTCAGCCACCTGACCTACATCGGCGACAGCGATGTAGGCAAGTACTGTAATTTCGGCTGCGGCACCGTCACCTGCAACTACGACGGCAAGGACAAGTTCCGCACTCAGATCGGCGACTACTGCTTCATCGGCTGCAACACCAACCTTGTCGCCCCCGTCACCATCGGCGACGGGGCCTACACCGCCGCCGGCAGCACCATCACCAAGGACGTCCCCCCGCAGGCTCTTGGCATCGCCCGGGAGCGTCAGACCAACCTCGACGGCTGGGCTGAGCCGAAGATGGAGGCGTACATTATAAAGAAGCAGAAACTCGAAAAAGAGCAGGGCTGACCCCCGCTCCCCACGCCGCCGTGCCGCCCGCACGGCGGCTTTTTTGCTCTTTTTGTGTATCTTTTTACGCGCGCGTATGTTATAATAATATACTGTTCGAAAAACAGCTCAGACACAAAAAGGCAGAATACAGTATGAATACCAATGACATCTGGCTCATTGCCGGCCTCGGCAATCCGGAGCCGAAATACGACGGCACCCGTCACAACGCAGGCTTTGCCGCGCTGGACTATCTGGCCGGCAAGTGGGGCATCTCCGTCTCCAAGACCAAGTTTCAGGGTCTGTGGGGGCAGGGCGAGGTGGACGGCCACAAGGTCGTGCTCCTGAAGCCCCTGACTTATATGAACCTCTCGGGCGACTCCATCGGCCCGCTGGCGGGCTTCTTCAAGATCCCTGCCGACCACGTCATCGTCCTGTGCGACGACATCACCCAGAACCCCGGCAAACTGCGCATCCGGCCCTCCGGCTCTGCGGGCGGCCACAACGGCCTCAAGAGCATCATCGCCCGCCTCGGCGGCGAGAACTTTCCCCGCATCCGCATCGGCGTGGGCGCAAAACCCCGCCCGGACTACGATTTGGCCGACTGGGTGCTGGGCAAGTTCCCGCCCGACGACGCCAAGGCCCTCGCCGACCGCTGCCCCGACATCGCAGCCGCCGCAAAGCTCATCATGGACGGCAAGCTGGGTCTGGCGCAGAGCAAGTATAACGGGTAAGGCTCCGCTTGACGCAACCTCTCAGTCTCGCTTCGCTCGACAGCTCCCCTACCGAGGGGAGCCTCTGGCGAAGAGGTAAAGTTTTCCGGTATGCCAAAGCCTCCCCTCGATAGGGGAGGTGGCACGGCGTCAGCCGTGACGGAGAGGTTTTCTATAAAAGCTCAATCGAACATCAAAAAGGAGAACCAATTATGAAAGCAAGAATGCCCGCAGGCTTTGGCCGCCCCGATATGAACGCCCTGATGCGTCAGGCTCAGAAGATGCAGGATGACATGAAGGCCAAGCAGGCCGAGCTGGAAGCCGCCGAGTACACCGGCAGCGCCTCCGGCGAGATGGTCACTGTCCGCATGAACGGCAAGCACGAGATCCTTGGCATCACCATCAAGCCCGAGGCCGTTGACCCCGACGACATCGAGATGCTGGAAGACCTGGTGGCCGCTGCCGTCAACGCCACCGTCAAGCAGGTGGACGAGACCGCCGAGGCCGAGATGGGCAAGCTGACCGGCGGCATGAACATTCCGGGTCTCTGATCCGGCTGGAGGGAAGAACATGGGCTACAATGCTGCCCCGCTGGAAAAGCTGATCGAAGAGTTCGGCAAGTTTCCGGGCATCGGGCGCAAAGGTGCGACCCGCATGGCCTATCAGGTGTTGAGCATGTCCGATGAGGACGCGGCGGCCCTGGCTTCGGCCATCCAGAACGCGCACACCAAGCTCCACCGCTGCCGCATCTGCCAGAACTACACCGAGGCCGAGATCTGCCCCATCTGCGCCAGCGCCAAGCGGGACACGTCGGTCATCTGCGTGGTGGAAACGCCGCGGGATGTGCAGGCGTTTGAGCGCACCCGGGAGTACCACGGCCTGTATCATGTGCTGCACGGCCTGATCAGCCCCATGGACGGCATCGGGGCCGAGCAGCTCAGTGTGAAGGAACTGCTGGCCCGTCTGGGTGACGGCAAGGTCAAGGAAGTGATCATGGCTATGAACCCCACCGTAGAGGGGGAGGCAACCGCCATGTATCTGGCCAAGCTCATCAAGCCGCTGGGCATCAAGACCACCCGTCTGGCCTACGGTCTGCCGGTGGGTGCAAGCCTGGAGTATACCGACGAGACCACCCTTTACCGTGCGCTTTCCGGCCGCGGAGAACTGTAAACTGCCTTAAGTGAACAGAGAACACCCCGTCTGTCAGACTGCAATATCTGGCGGATGGGGCGTTTTTGCGTACAGAAAAAACTGGATGCTTTCGCAAATCTCTACTGGGGTGAAATATCTGGCAAAATTCTATTTATAACGCTATTTCGTAAAAACCAGAACTTTGCCAGATAACACTACCCCAGTAGACATTCCGGATAGTTGGGACTGGGACCCGCGCACGCAGCAACAGCCCACTAGGCTGATTGCTGCCCCTGCTGCGCAGGGTCGTGCTGTTTGCCTCCTCATCGCCGGGACCACAAAAACAAGAACTCCCCCACCGCAGCGCGGCAGGGGAGTTCTGTTTTTGGTGGAGGCGATGGGAGTCGAACCCATGTCCGAAAAGAGTTCAGTGTAGGTGTCTCCGGGTGCAGGCGATCTACAACATTCCCGCCGCGCCACGCCGATCGTCAGGCTAGCGCATTGGTAGCTTCATGAGTTCCTGCCGGTCCGCAAAGCTTAGGTCCGTTCAGGTGCTGTGTCTAAAGGACGCCCCGGCCCCACACGACACAAGAGTGGGCGAGACGCGCAGCACTCAGGCTGCGAGCAACTGATAATTGTTGTTGTCAGTTAATTGTTTGGAGGAGTTATAGAGCAGTTCCCCCGCTGCTACCCGCTGCCCAGACCTCGCTCCCCCCGTCGAAACCTTTACGCCCCCATAAAAGTGCACCTTGCGATGCACGAAAAACAGGAGAAGTTCCGCTTCAGGGAAACCGTCTGAAACGATCAATAGTATTTGCCGTTGGATTTCATGGCGCGGTCGATGGAACGCTTGGCGTCGCGCTGGGCGGCGTCGGCACGCTTGTCGTAGAGCTTTTTGCCCTTGCAAAGGCCCAGTTCCATTTTTACGCGGCCATGTTTGAAATAGAGCGAAAGCGGCACCAGCGTGTATCCCTGCAGCTTGCACTGCTGGTGCAGCCGCCGGATCTCGTTTTTGTGTGCCAGAAGCCGCCGGACACGCAGAGGGTCCTGGTTGAAGATGTTGCCGTGGTCGTAGGGCGTGATGTGCATGCCCTTGACCAGCAGTTCACCGTCCTCAATGTCCACCCAGCTGTCCTTCAGGTTGACCCCGCCGGCCCGCAGGCTTTTGACCTCGGTGCCCTTGAGCTCAACGCCGGTCTCCAGCGCTTCCAGAACGAAATACTCGTGGCGCGCTTCGCGGTTGGTGGCGATGGTTTTAGTCGCCGGGCGCTCCTTGGTGGGTGCCATGCTGCGCGCCTCCTTTCTCCGTTCAGTTCGTTGTATTAGTATACCATTTTTTTGTACTTTTGCAAGGGGCATCTTTGAAGAAACTGTAAATTATTGCACTCTGACCGGCCGCGGACCGGTCACCCTTGACCTTCCCCCTTGTGGAAGGTATATTCTAAGGGCAGAGGGGCGCACTGCCCCGGACAAAGGAGGGCACTTTATGCTCAACATCGAACACCTGACCAAGACCTACGGCGGCAAGGCGGCCGTGCAGGACCTCAGCCTGCACATCCGCCCCGGCGAGATCTGCGCATTCATCGGCCACAACGGCGCGGGCAAGACCACCACACTCAAGTGCTGCTGCGGCATCCAGCAGTTCGACAGCGGCCGCATTACGGTGGACGGCATCTCGGTGCAGGATGACCCGCTGGAATGCAAGCGGCGGCTGGCCTATCTGCCGGACAACCCGGACCTGTACGAATACATGACCGGCATCCAGTACCTGAACTTCATCGCGGATATCTTTGCTGTGGGGGCACGGGAACGTGCCGAGCGCATCCGGTCCTACGGCGACCAGTTCGACCTCACGCGGGACCTGGCCCAGCCCATCAGCGCATACTCCCACGGCATGAAGCAGAAGCTGGCCATCATCTCGGCCCTGCTCCACGAGCCGAAGCTCATCCTCATGGACGAGCCCTTCGTGGGGCTGGACCCGTTGGCGGCACACCAGCTCAAGACCCTGATGCGCCGCTTCTGCGACGGCGGCGGGGCCATCTTCTTCTCGACTCATGTGCTGGAGGTGGCCGAAAAGCTCTGCGACCGGGTGGCCATCATCCGGGCCGGACGGCTGGTGCGGGCCGGTTCCATGGACGAGGTGCGCGGCGATGACAGTCTGGAAGAGGTCTTTCTGGAACTGGAAGGCACGGAGGCGCAGGCATGATGATCCGTGCATTGCTCCGCAAGCAGCTGCGGGAGCTGGGCGCGGCCTTTCTCCGCAGCAGCAAGACCGGCAAAGCGCGGTCCCGGGCATCGGCCGTGGGGTATGCGCTGCTGTTTGCCGTGCTGGTGGTGATGCTCATGCTCTGCTTTGCGGGCATGGCCCTGCCGCTGGCTTCGGTGCTGCTCCCGGCCGGGCTGGACTGGCTGTATTTTGCCTCTATGGGGCTCACGGCGCTGCTGGTGAGCGTGCTGGCCAGCGCCTTTACCAGCTATTCCGGCCTGTTCCAGAGCCGGGACAACGAACTGCTGCTCTCGCTGCCCATTCCGCCGGCGGTCATTTTCGGGGTGCGGGTGAGCACCGTTTATCTGGCCTGCCTGATCTACCTGTTCATGGCGTGGGTCCCGGCGGTGGTGTGTTACGGCCTGCTGGCAGCCCGTCCGCTGGCCGGGGTGCTGTGCAGCATCCCCATGGCGTTGGTGCTGGCCGGAGCGGCCTGCATTCTGGCGGTATTGCTGGGCTGGGCCGTGGCGCTGGCCAATGACCGCGCCCGGCACAAAAGTCTGGTCACCGTGGTGTGCTCGCTGGTGTTTTTTGCGCTGTATTATGCGGGTTTTCTGCGGGTGCAGGAGATGCTGGACGATCTGCTGGCCGATTTCGCACAGTCGGGTGCGGCGCTTGCCCGTGCAGCCTGGCCGCTGCGGCTGCTGGGCGGCGCGGCGGCAGGGAAGCTCCCGGCGCTGGTCGGCCTCGTGCTGGGCACAGCGCTGTGCTTTGCAGTCTTTTGCAAGCTGCTGGAAAAGCCCTACCTGCGCCGCATGACGGCCCGGAAGGGTACGGCCCGCACGGCATACCATGCGCGAAAAGCACGCCCCGTCAGCCTGCGGCAGGCTCTGCTGCGCCGGGAACTGCTGCATCTGGGGTCCAGCCCGGCCTATATGCTCAACAGCGCCATGGGCACGCTGGGCCTGCTGGTGCTGGGCGGCGTGTCCCTGTGGAAGGCAGACCTCTTTGCCCGGTTTGCGCAGGCCGTGCCGGAAGGGGTCCCGGTGCTGGTGTGCTGTGCCGTGTGTGCGGTGTCGGCAGTCAACTTCCTGACCACGCCCTCCGTCTCGCTGGAGGGCCGGACGGTCTGGCTCCTGCAAAGCCTGCCCATCCCGTCCTGGCAGGCCCTGTGTGCTAAGCTGGAACTGCATCTACTGCTGACCGGCGTCCCGGCGGCATTGTGCCTTGTGTGTATGCAGGCGGCGGTGCAGATGCCGACGGTGTATTTCTGCCTGACCCTGCTGGAAGCAGAGCTGTTCGTGCTGCTCAGTGCGGAAATGGGCCTTGCACTGGGGCTTGTGCTGCCCAACCTGCATTGGACGAGCGAGGCTGCGGTGATCAAAATGAGTGGCTGTACCTTGCTGTCCATGGCGGCCAATCTCGTTGCTGTGCTGGTGCTGACCCTTGCGCAGACCAATCTGCTGACGATTCTTCCGCTTCCGGCGGTCATGGCGGCGGCCCTTGTGCTGCTGGCGGGTGCGGACGGGCTGCTGGGGCACTGGCTGAAAACCAGAGGAGCCAGACGCCTTGCAGAACTTTCCTGAAAAACCATAAAACAAAGCAGCGGCCTGCTCTCCCAAAAGGGGGGGAACAGGCCGCTGCTGTTTGTGCGGGAGGGGCTTACTGGATGCCGGTGACCTTGTAGTCCTGATCCTCGACGGTCTTCTTCAGCACATCGTCGGAAACTTCGGCGCTCAGGGTGACAACGGCGGTGCCGGCCTCGTGGCTCACCACAGCCTCGGTCACTTCGGGCAGGGCCTCCAGTGCCTTCTTCACACGGGCCTCACAGTGGCCGCACATCATGCCTTCTACATGCAGAGTCTTTTTCATGGTCGTATCCTCCTTGATGGTACTCTCTTTATCCTCAACCGCTGCGGGCTGCGTGAGGGCAGCGGGCAGGGCAGAAGCGTTTTTCAGCGGGTGGTCGTATTTGGTGCTGTGCAGATCGAACAGATTCAGCCGCAGGGCGTTGCTCACCACGCAGAAGCTGGACAGGCTCATGGCCGCTGCGCCGAACATGGGGTTCAGCGTCAGGCCGAAGGGAATGAACGCACCGGCTGCCAGCGGAATGCCGATGGTGTTGTAGAGGAAGGCCCAGAACAGGTTCTCGTGGATGTTGCGCAGGGTGGCGCGGCTCAAGCGGATGGCGGCGGGCACATCCGAGAGCCTGGAATTCATCAACACCACATCGGCGGCGTCGATGGCCACATCGGTACCGGCGCCAATGGCGATGCCGGTGTCGGCGCGGGTCAGGGCGGGGGCGTCGTTGATGCCGTCACCCACCATGGCTACCTTACCGGCGGCCTGCAGCTGGCGGATCACGGCTTCCTTGCCGTCCGGCAGCACCCCGGCGATCACGGCGTCCACACCGGCCTGCTTGCCGATGGCGTCAGCCGTGCGCTGGTTGTCGCCGGTGAGCATGACCACTTTGATGCCCATGGCCTGCAGCTCCCGGATGGCCCGGGGGCTGTCCTCCTTGATGGTGTCGGCCACCGCGATGACACCCAGCAGACGGCCTGCGCCGCCAAAGAACAACGGGGTCTTACCCTGCGCCGAGAGCTCGGCTGCTGCCTGTGCCAGCTCGGCCGGGACGGTGACCTTGGTGCCGGTAAAGGCTGCATTGCCGCCAAAGATCTCCTTGCCGTCCAGCTTGGCGCTCAGGCCGTTGCCGGGCAGGGCCACAAAGTCAGTCACCTCCGGGGCGTCCAGCTGCTGTGCCTCGGCATAGGCCAGCACAGCGCGGGCCAGCGGGTGCTCGCTCTTGCATTCCAGCGCGGCGGCCAGGGTCAGCAGTTCGGTCTCGGTCACGCCATCGGCGGGCAGGATGTCGGTGACCTTCGGCTCACCGCTGGTGATGGTGCCGGTCTTGTCCAGCGCCACGATCTGGGTGCGGCCGGCAGCTTCCAGCGAAGCGGCAGTCTTGAACAGGATGCCGTTTTTGGCGCCCATGCCGTTGCCCACCATGATGGCCACCGGCGTGGCAAGGCCCAGGGCACAGGGGCAGCTGATGACCAGCACCGAGATGCCGCGGGCCAGCGCATAGCCCAGCTCACGGCCCAGAAGCAGCCAGACCACGGTGGTGACCACTGCAATGCTGATGACCGCCGGCACAAAGAAGCCGGACACGGTGTCGGCTACCTTGGCGATGGGAGCCTTGGTGGCGGCGGCATCGCTCACCATCCGGATGATCTGGGCCAGGGTGGTGTCCTCGCCCACGCGGGTAGCTTCGCACCGCAGGAAGCCGGACTGGTTGGCCGTGGCGGCGCTCACCTTGTCCCCGGCGGCCTTGTCCACCGGGATGCTCTCGCCGGTCAGGGCGCTTTCGTTCACGGCGCTGCTGCCTTCCAGCACGACGCCGTCCACCGGGATGTTCTCACCGGGGCGCACCACAAAGATGTCGCCCTTCTGCACCTGCTCGATGGGCACGGTCACCTCGGCACCGTTCCGCAGCAGGGTGGCCGTTTTGGGGGCCAGCTTCATCAGGCTCTTCAGTGCATCGGTGGTCTTGCCCTTGGAACGGGCCTCCAGCATCTTGCCCACCGTGATCAGGGTCAGGATCATGGCCGCCGACTCAAAGTAGAACTCCATCATATAGTGCATGACCAGCTCGTCGTTGCCGTCCACCTGTGCGCGGGTCATGGCAAACAGGGCGTAGGTGCTCCACACAAAGCTGGCCATGGAGCCCATGGCCACCAGCGTGTCCATGTTGGGGGAGCCGTGGATCAGCCCCTTGAAGCCGTTGATGAAGAACTTCTGGTTGATCACCATCACGATGCCGGCCAGCAGCAGCTGGACAAGGCCCATGGCAACGTGGTTGCCGTCAAACCAGTGGGGCAGGGGCCAGCCCCACATCATGTGCCCCATGGAGAAGTACATCAGTACCAGCAGAAAGCCCAGCGAAGCGATCAGCCGCCGCTTGAGCTTGGGCGTCTCGTGGTCGGCCAGCGCGTCCAGGTCGGCGCTGGGGGAGCTGGCGGCGGCAGCACCGGCCGTCTTGGGGCTGGCACCGTAACCGGCTTCCTGCACGGCCTGAATGATCGCCGCGCTGGATGCGGTGCCCTCTACGCCCATGGAGTTGGTCAGCAGGCTCACTGAACAGCTGGTCACACCCGGTACCTTTTTTACGGCCTTTTCCACCCGGGCAGAGCAGGCCGCGCAGCTCATACCCGTTACATTGTATTGTTCCATCGTATTCACTCCTGATAAGTCCAGTATGTCTGCCGCAGGGTCACTTCATGAGCCGGGGCAGCAGCTTGATCAACTCGTTCAGCTTTTCGTCGCTGCCGGCACGCAGGTCATCGGCCACACAGGTGCTCATGTGCTGGGCCAGCAGCTCCTTGGCAAAGCTGTTCAGCGCCGAGTTCACGGCGGCCACCTGTACCAGAATGTCCACACAGTAGGCATCCTTTTCCAGCATGCCGCGCACGCCGCGCACCTGCCCTTCGATGCGGCTCAGCCGGTTGACCAGTGCTTTGTATTCCTCCGGGCTGCGGTCCTTGTGGCGGCAGCAGGAGGGAACGGTGTCCGGCGCGTCGGCGGGGGAAACCGCGTCCGCCGCAGGTTCTTCGGTGCTGCAGCAACAGCAGGGCTTCTTTTCGGTGGATTCCATGATGCAGGCTCCTTTCGCAAACCCCTTGGGGGTATCTTTTGCTTCCAGCAGGAGTATACCACACTATATCCGACAAATCAAGTAGGAATTTGAAATAAAAGAAAAAAGAGGGAAAACCCGCAGGCTTTCCCTCACACAGAACCGTGATAAAGTTACTTTTCCAGAATGCGCGGAGCAAACAGGCTCCACATCTTGCCCCACCAGTACCAGTCGTGGGACACGTCGCCGCCCCACAGTTCCAGATGGGCGGGCAGGCCCTGGGCCTTCAGCACATCGGCCAGTGCCTGGGTATCGGCCTTGGCGTCATCCTCGTAGGCACCCTGACCGGCGCAGAGGATGAGGCTGTTTTCCTCGGCCTTGGCCAGTGCCAGCTTGTTGGCGATGCCGTTCTCCTGCAGGTACAGCAGGGGAGAGCAGCGTAGCACCAGATCGTCGTTCTCGGCACCCCAGAAGCGGCTCAGGTCGTAGATGCCGCCCATGCCCACGGCACCGGCAAACAGATTGGGGCGGCGCAGGCGGCAGTTCACGGCCTGATAAGCGCCCAGATCCACACCGGCGCACCAGATCTTGGTGCCCTTCTCGGCCTTGTTCAGGGCCAGGATGCGGGGAGCCAGCTCGGCAGTCAGGTAAACAAAATACTTCTCCTGTGCCTCGGCCCGGCGGCGCAGCGGCAGATCCCCGTTCAGCACACCTTCACCGTCCACGCTGTCGGCGCAGAACAGCTGGATCTTGCCCTCGTTCAGCAGCTGGGCAATGGCGTCCGGCATGCCGTTGTTCTCCCAGTCGAAAAAGCGGCCGCCGCGGGCGGGCAGAGCCAGCACCGGCACACCGGCGCTGCCATATACCTTGAACTCCATCTCGCGGTTCAGCACACTGCTCCACTCTTTGTAATAGGTACCCTGCATCATAATCAATCAAGCACTCCTTTTTTATCATGATCCGGCCCCGGCGCACAGTCGCTGCACGTCCAGCCGGCAGTAGCGTTTCAGGATAAATCAGACAAACTGGTTGCGCTGTGCGTCGTACTCGTAACCGACGGCACGCAGCTTTGCACACAGATCGGCCTTGTCGGCGTCCAGATCTTCGCACAAAGCATCGAGGTTTTTGAAATAATCCCGGAGTTTGAGGTTCACCACGCTCAGCAGCATGATGGGATCGGTGGGAAGAGCCATGCGTTCATCTCCTTTAAGGCAACAAAAAAAGCCGGCCACTCGACAAAGTGACCGGCCACATACACCAAATTAGACAGCGCGGGTAACTTTGCCAGCGCGCAGGCAACGGGAGCATGCGTAGACATACTTGGGAGAGCCCTCCACGACCGCCTTGACACGACGGACATTCGGCTTCCAGGTACGGTTGGAACGGCGATGGGAGTGAGAGACCTTAATACCAAAGGTAACGCCCTTGCCGCAGCATTCACACTTAGCCATGGTACTTGCACCTCCTAGAGTGAAGTAAGGAATCAAAATAATCAGCTTGACTATTTTACCAGAGACGCGGGCAAAATGCAAGTCTTTTTTCAAAATTTCCGTCATCTTTTTCCAATCTTTTGCAGCAAGGGTTGCTCAACCGGCCAAAAGATAGTATTATAATAGAAAATGTTGTTTTTCAGGAGATGCTTATGACACGGGCAACCTATTATCTCGTCCGCGCGCTGGTGGCACTGGTGGCCATCCCGTTCCATGAGGCTGGTCATGCGCTGGCTGCCTGGCTGCTGGGGGACCCTACCGCCAAGCGCGAAGGCCGCCTTTCGCTGAACCCCTTTGCTCACTTTGACCTGCTGGGCACGTTGTGCATGGTATTTGCGGGCGTGGGCTGGGCAAAGCCGGTCTCCACCAACCCCCGCAACTTCAAAAACCCCAAGTGGGGCATGGCCCTCACCGCATTGGCGGGCCCGGTGGCCAACATTGTGCTGGCCTATCTTGCCATGGTGTTGTGGAAGGTACTGTACTATTGGGCCCCGGTAAACCAGGCCACTTATTACCTGGCCTACTTCCTCCAGTATATGGTGCTGATGAACGTGAGCCTGGCGGTGTTCAACTTTATCCCGGTGCCGCCGCTGGACGGCAGCCGCATCCTGCTGGTGGCGCTGCCCCAGCGGGCGTACTTCGGCCTGATGAAGTACGAGCGCTATATCATGATCGCGCTGCTGGCGGCGGTGTGGATGGGCCTGCTGGATGCCCCGCTGTATTACCTGAACAATGCTGTGTGGGATCTGCTGAGTGCGGGCACCGGTTACATTGACCGGATCGCCTATTCGGTCTACTACGCAGCAGCCGGGACGGTGGTCTGAGCGATGGCAGAGGAACTGACCTTCCATCTGGAAGATTTTGACGGCCCGCTGGAATTATTGCTGGCTCTTGTGGCCAAACATAAGATGGACCTGCACAACATCCCCATTCTGGAACTGATCGACCAGTACACCCGCACGGTGGAGCAGGCCGACCCGGACCCGGAGACCGCCAGCGCCTTTATCGAGATGGCGGCCCATCTGGTGGAGATGAAGAGCTATCTGCTGCTGCCCCGCAGCGAAGAGGGTGAGCGGATGAAGCAGGAATTCACCGGCCAGCTCATCGAGTACGACCAGTGCCGCCGTATGGCCGCGCTGCTGCGGGCAAAAGGGGAGCAGGCACCGGTATTCGTGCGGCAGCCGATGGAGATGGAGTGGGACAACACCTATACCCTGCACCATGCACCCCAAATTTTGGCCGACTACTGGAACGCCCTTGCCGGGCGCACCCGCCTGCGCCGGGAGCCCACCCAGCAGCAGTTTGAGCCGCTGGTCACGGCCCCCATGGTGTCGGTGACCAGCCGGGTGGTGTACATCCTGCGCAGCCTCATCAGCGGGGCCGCGGCCCGCATGGGCCAGCTGTTCTCGCCCCGGCAGAGCCGCAGCACCAACGTGGCCACCTTTCTGGCCCTGCTGGAGCTGGTGCGCGGCGGCCGCGTCACCCTGGGGGAGAACGGGGAGCTGACCATGCAGCGCACCCGGATAAAGGAGAAAAAATGAACCAGAAACAGATTCGTGCCGCAGTGGAGGCCATGCTGTTTGCCTGCGGGGAGCCCATCGGCTCCGACAAGCTGGCGCAGGCCGTGCAGCTGCCCCAGACCAGCGTGGAAAATGCGCTGGAAGAGCTGCGCACCCGCTACACCCGGGAGGACAGCGGCCTGTGCCTGCTGCACCTGAACACCCGCTGGCAGCTGGCCACCAAGACCGAGTGGGCCGATTGCGTGCGCCGTGTGCTGGACAGCCGCCGCGCCGTGCCGCTGGGCCCTGCCGCCATGGAGACCCTGACCGTGATCGCCTACAATCAGCCGGTGTCCCGCGCTTTCATCGAGCAGGTGCGCGGGGTGGACTCCTCGTCCAGCGTGTCCGGCCTGCTGGAAAAGGGCCTGATCGAGGAAGCTGGCCGTCTGGACCTGCCGGGCCGCCCGGTGAGCTTCCGCACCACCGACACCTTTTTAAGAGTATTCGGCCTGTCCAGTCTGGCGGACCTGCCGCCGGTGCATCAGCCGGAAGCTCCGGCAGAAAGCGAGGAATGACCCATGACCACCGTTCTTGCCGCTGTGGGCGGGGTGCTGCTGTTCCTGCTGAAGGTCCTTGGCATCCTGCTGCTGGTGGTGCTGGCTCTAATGGTGTTGTTGCTGCTCATCCCGTTCTGTGCGGATGTCAGCTGGGAGCAGGACACTCTGACCGTAAAGGCCGGGGCACTGGGCATCACCTTCCCGGTGTTCCAGTACCCGAAGCCGGAGCCGACGGAGGAGAGCAAGCGCAAAAAGAAGCCGAAAAAGGCAAAAGCGGCAAAGAAGCCTGCCAAGGAGAAAAAGCCCGCAGAGCCGCGCAAAAAGGCAAAGCTGACCCTGAACATCCTGTGCACCATCCTGCGCGGAGCCGGGACGCTGATCCGGGCTGTATTCGGCGCGCTGTGCATCACCCACATCCGGGTGTGCCTTGGCGTGCGCGGGGAGGACCCTGCTGCAGCGGCCCGCAACTACGGCAAGCTGCAGGCATGGCTATACCCGGTGCTGGGTGTGCTTGACCGCTTCATTTACCTGCAGTTTGACGAACTGCGCATCGTGCCGGACTTTGGCAGCGCCGAACCCACCGTAGAGGACCGTGTGTCCCTGCGCATTTCGGCAAGGGCGCTGTTTATCGTCGTCGCAGCGGTGCGTGTGCTGGCGGAGTTCTGGCGCGAAAAGGTGCTGGACGTTTTCCTGTAACTGTGGTACACTGAATAAAATTGTGTGACGAGTGTGACGGAGCCTGACAGTCTGCGATCTCCCGGTAAAACTCCGGGGACACAGGCCTGACAAAAACGATCAAAGGAGATTTGCATTATGGCTGAGCATCCGATTCAGGGCATTATGAACGTTACCATGGACAAGATCCACGAGATGGTGGACGCCAATACCATCATCGGCAAGCCTATCACCACCGAGGACGGCACCACCATCCTGCCAGTGTCCAAGGTGAGCTTTGGTTTTGCCTCCGGCGGCACCGACTTTGACGCCGCCGAAGCCCTGGGCATCCGGGCCGAACACGCCCTGGCCCTGCCCGGCAAGTGCGCCCCCGATACCGCCGGGGCGCTCATCGCCCAAACCGTACTGACCATCCTGCAAGAAAGAGGTGATCTGCATGATGAACCGGCCTGACGGCCCCCGCACCGTGGCCTTTGCTTTATGCGGCAGTTTTTGCAGCTTTTCGGCTGTGCTGCCCCAGGTGCGCCGCCTGCGGGCGCTGGGCTGGCGGGTGCTGCCCATTTTAAGCTGCAGCGCCGCCGCGCTGGATACCCGCTTTGGCACGGCCGCTGCCCTGCGCGCCCAATTGCAGGAGATGACCGGCGAAACACCGCTGACCACCCTGCAGCAGGTGGAACCGCTTGGCCCAAAAGGGATGGCCCAGGCGCTTATCATCGCCCCGGCCACGGGCACCACCATGGCCATGCTGGCAGCGGGCCTCAGCGCCACGCCGGTAACCCTGGCCGCCAAAAGCCTGCTGCGGGGCGGACGGCCTGTTGTTCTGGCCCCCTCCACCAACGATGCGCTCTCGGGCAGCGCCCCGGCTATTGCCCAGCTGCTGCAGCGGCGGAACTACTACTTTGTGCCCTTCGGCCAGGA
>ERZ773204.149-NODE-149-length-53838-cov-17.094249_pt1 | contig 53838 bp, 43 predicted proteins | sample MGYA00581007_ERZ773204 | MGnify/ENA primary metagenome ERZ773204 (study PRJEB29015, sample SAMEA2737757) | human gut metagenome | biome: human gut; feature: human-associated habitat; material: faeces | place: China | collected 2012 ... | reverse complement strand
ATTTTTGCCAGGAGAGGAAGTAAGGAAGAATTTGTTTATAAAGTCAGTGGAGTAAGAAGATTTATGAAGAGTGCAATTGTAACAGGATGTACTGGAGCGGTTGGAATAGCACTGATAGAAGAGTTATTAAGAGAAAACTGGTATGTGATTGCGGTGTCAAGGAGAGCATCTGCCAGAATGTCTGCAATTCCAAAGCATAAAAACATAGAAATTGTGGAATGTAATCTGGATGAGATGGAACAGCTTCCTCAAATAGCAGGACGTGAGTGCGATGTGTTTTATCATCTGGCATGGGATGGAACTTATGGTGAGGATAGGATGGATTGTATTCGCCAAAATAGAAATGTGGAATACACGTTACAGGCTGTATATGCAGCAAAGAAGCTGGGGTGTCGCGTTTTTATAGGCGCAGGCAGCCAAAGCGAATTTGGACATGTGGATGGTGTGCTGACACCAGAACTTGTATGCAATCCAGATAATCCATATGGAGCCGCAAAACTTTCGGCAGGTCATAATAGCAGAATACTATGTAAACAACTTGGAATTCGGCATAACTGGTGCCGAATTTTAAGCTTGTATGGTCCTTATGATGGAAAGTATACAATGGTTATGAGTATCATCCAATCTCTGTTAAAAGGAGAAAAACCGGCATGTACACTGGGAGAACAGATTTGGGATTACATATACAGTAAAGATTCTGCCAGGGCTTTTCGGCTTGTGGCAGAGCATGGAAAAGACGGAAAAGTCTATTGTATTGGTAGTGGGAAAGCAAAAAAGTTACGTGAGTATATAGAAGTTATAAGAGATTGTATTAATCCAGATCTTGCTATTGGTTTTGGAGAAAGAGAGTATTTTCCAAATCAGGTAATGCATTTAGAAGCAGATATTTCAGAATTAAAACAAGATACAGGTTTTGAAATCCAATACTCATTTGAAGATGGAATAAAAGAAACAATTGAGTGGTGCAAGGAGAATTATTTGAGATGAAAAAAGTTAGTATATTGATTCCGTGTTATAACGAGGAAGAGAATGTTGTGCCAATGAGTGAGGCAATTGTTAATTTGTTTGAAAAAGAATTAACGCAATATGACTATGAACTTATGTTCATTGATAATGATTCTAATGATGGAACAAGAGCATTGTTAAGAAACATATGTGCCCAGAATCCAAAGATCAAAGCAATTTTTAATGCTAAAAATTTTGGACAGTTTAATTCTCCATATTACGGCATACTCCAGACAACAGGTGATTGTACTATTTCAATGGTATGTGATTTTCAAGATCCAATTGAGTTAATACCACGGTATTTAGAAGAATGGGAAAAGGGTTATAAAATTGTTATTGGAATTAAGACAAGCAGTAAAGAAAATAAGATTATGTACCATTTGAGAAGCCTGTATTATAAATTGATCAAAAAATTCTCAAATGTGGAGCAGATAGAACATTTTACCGGTTCAGGGTTGTATGATAGGGACTTTGTGAAAGTATTGCGTGATCTGAATGATCCGACACCGTTTCTTCGTGGAATTGTTGCTGAACTTGGGTATAAGCGAAAAGAAATTCCATATGAGCAGCCACAGCGCAGAGCAGGAAAAACACACAACAATTTTTATACTTTGTATGATGCGGCAATGTTAAGCATAACTTCATACACAAAAGTTGGTTTGCGGTTGTGTACTTTTTTAGGACTTGGATGTGGAGTTATCAGCTTTATTTTTGGTGTAATTTATCTGATTATGAAACTCGTATATTGGAGTAATTTTGCAGCCGGAATGGCACCTGTTACAATAGGAATGTTTTTTCTTGGATCAGTGCAGCTGTTTTTCCTAGGATTTCTTGGTGAGTATATACTCAGTATGAATCAGAGGATTATGAATCGTCCACTGGTGATAGAGGAAGAGAGGATTAATTTTTGAAGATGACTGATATGCAGGAACAGAGAAAAAAAAGATTTTTTGTTATTGCAGGAAGCCTTTTTGTTATTGTAGTTTTAGCTGTTATACTGAATAGTACTAATACAGAAACAAATATAAAAGATTTGTTTTTCGAATGGATATTATTTACGGGTATGTATGGTGTTTGCTATTATCTTTTTTTTCATAGAGAAAAATTTATTCATGAAAAATCAAGGGTAAAACAATTTTTCTTGCCAGTCCTGTTTGTAACTGTATTCTGGAATATGGCATGTCTGGCTCCAAATACGGATAAATCTAATTTTATTGTTATTTATGGATTCATTGCATTAAATCTGTTAACTGGAATATTGTTGTGGTTATTGTGTTTAAACAAAACGGATGTAAGAATTCCTTTATATAAAAAGATATTAGAATATTTGAAAAATAATAAGTGTTTAATGCTTATTTGTATTTTGTTTGTTGTTGGATCTGCACAAATCTTTTCAACTTGGTTAAATCAGGATGGAATAGAATATTACAATTGCCTTGCAAAGTTGAATACATGGAATTTTACAGATTTGCAGGCCTTGCAAATGGCAACACATCACACAGAGTTATATACGATGATGTTGATGATAGGAGAATTTTTACTGCCAGGTCATGCAGAAGGTGTACGTCTTGTATGTGTTATGCTCGGAGTTCTTACAATAATTGCATTTGACTCCATTTTGAAAATCATTTTTAAAGATAACTATAAGATAGAAAGAATTATTTTAACAGGCATATTTGCTTTTTCACCATATTTATTTGGATTGTTAGCAGAGCTTAATACAGATTTCCCATTACTTTGTTTTTTTGTATGGATGGTTCTTTTTCACTTGAAAGAAAGATATGTTATGCAGGCATTTTGTGGTTTATTGCTTTGTTTTACGAAAGAGCCTGGATGCTTGCTTTACGGAGCTTATATCTTGGGAATAGTGGTAAACATTATTTATAAAAACAGAAAAAATAGATATAAAATGATGGATGAACTGATCGGTAAGCAGATGCTTATTAATTATAGCGCAGGAATTTTATGGATATTTTATTTTGTTGGAATACAATTTCATGTATGGGCACCAACAGCGGACAGTACTGCAGCCATAGATAAAACGGCATATAAACTCAATTCATTTTCATTTTGGGGTACATATATTTTACATCGGTTAAAGGAATTGTTTGTTTTTAATTATGCATGGATCTTTTGGAGTGTAATTATTGTTGGAGGATTATGGGGTATTTTGCACTATAAAAAAACATTGACACTTCAGACGGGGAAATACTATGTTCCGCTAATTTTTAGTTTTGTGGCATTTTTATTTATAAGTACTGATTATATTACATATCCACATATTCGTTATAATATTCCGGTGCTTTTTTTTCAATGTTTGTTTTTGGGAATATCGGTTATTTATACATTAAAATGGACGGCCGTAAGAAAAACAGTTTTATTAGGATTACTGATGATAACAGTCTTATCTAATTATGTGACAGACCCACTTACTATAAATCAGTTTTTTTGTTATGAAGCGGGAAATGGAAAAATATCCTGTCCGCGGTTGTTTTATTCCGTGGATGGATATTGTTATGAGTTTGAAGAGAATAAAATTAATTATTCGCAGTTGAATGAAGGGACTGCGTATAACCGTCAATATTTGGGGAGAGCAATGTGTCTGGAACAGTTGTTGGAGCAAGTGGATTACAGTGGAGCAGAGGTTATTGTTATTCCAGATATTGCAGAGAGTACAGATATGCTTTACAGGCACATTTTGTTGAGAAAAACAGCGTGGACGGAAGGCAGGATGTATTGGAATACGGAACAGAAAAGGACAAATGCAAATTTCTTTTTTGATGAAAAACTTTATGAAGGTTCAGAGTGGAAAAAAATTAATACTGTTGTAGTGGAACATGTGATACCAGAACAATTGTTTGATCAATATGAAAGAGTATTCTATTTACAGTTACCTATGAATGAAAATTATGACCATAAAAGCCTTTTGGAAAATTATGTTGTTGATAAATGTTATACAGCACAGAATGGGGTGTGGAAATTTGAAATGTTGGAATTGAAAGAAAAAAGAGTTTGTGATTAGGAAAGGAAATTAGAAAATGCGGGACTTAGAAGAAATAAAAAGAGTTCAAGAAATTAATAGAAAAATACTAAATGAAATTGCGAGAGTATGTAAAAAGTATGGAATATGTTATTACCTGGATTGTGGCGCATTACTTGGAGCAGTTCGTCATCATTCATTTATCCCATGGGATGATGATGTAGATATTAGTTTTACACGTACAGAGTATGAACGATTTGAAAAAGTTATAGAAAAAGAGTGGAAGGATAGTAACTTTTTATTGCATAAACCAGAAGATTTTTTGAATGACAAATGGTTGGATTTTATCGTAAGAATTATTGATACAAGTGAGATGGTGGATATTAAGCTATATGATAAAGTTGGAAAAGAAGCTGCATCAAATATTTGGAACAGACCAGGAATCGATGTGTTTATCTTGGACTGTGTACCAGATGATCCAAAGTGTCAGAAGAAACTGTGCAGGCTTATGACAATTGACTATGGGTTGGCATTAGGACATCGGTATTCTATTGATTATCAAGAGTATAGGGGAGTTGAAAAGATTGTTGTCTGGATATTGTCCCATTTGGGGAAAATGTTTTCCGTAAAAACTATTGTAAATAGATATCGGGCACATTGTACGAAATATAGAGATTGTGAGGGGGATTATTATTTTTATAGTAATTTTTCACTGAAAGATATAAAGAAACGTAATAAGCGTGAATGGTATCAGGGAGGAACAGAAGTGTATATTGATGGAGATGTATATAATGCACCAGTCAATTACCATGAAGTGCTTAAAATGAATTATGGTGATTATATGAAATTACCCCCTGAACATGAGCGTGTGCTAAAGCATGTGAGAAATTTGTAGGAGAGAAAAGTTTATGAATATTGCACTGTTGTTAGCGGGAGGAATTGGAGAAAGAGCTGCCTGCCAAATTCCAAAACAATTTGTAGAAGTAAATCATAAACCGTTAATTATACATACGATGGAGAAGTTTAGTAAATGCGAGGAAATTGATCGTATTTGTGTTGTGTGTGTGAGTGAATGGATTTCTACATTGGAAAGATATGTAAAAGAGTTTGCGGTTGAAAAGGTTGATACTGTCTGTGGTGGGGGAAAGACTGGTTTGGAATCATTAAAGAAAGGACTAGATAAATTAAATTGTGAGAAAGATGATTTGATACTAATTCATGATGCTGTACGTCCTTTTGTTGATGATGAGGTTATTAGAGAGAATATTTCTGTTGCCCGGAAACATGGCGTTGCAATGACTGCTGTGGAATGTGTAGAGACATTGGTATATATGGAAGAGAATGGGTATGCTGAAAAAATGATTTCAAGGGATCACTTGCAGAGAATTCAGACACCTCAGACATTTAGATATGGAATTTTAAAAGATATATATCAACAAATTGATTTAAAACAGATTAATGAACCATCTATTTTTGCATTGTACATGAGTCTTGGAAATTCAATTTTTTGTTCAAGAGGAAATGAGAAAAATATAAAGATAACATATCCGGAAGATATTGAGTATTTCAAAAAAATGTTTTCATAAAAAAATGAGGCTGATATGAAAGATAAAGAAAACAATATTTATGCAAAAGTGAAGATGTTTTGTAAAGATTCTATTTGGAGTATAGCAGCACTGGTGCTTATGAATATAGTATCGCAGTTTGTGGTCTACCCGATATGGGCACAAAGGTATGGCAGCGAAGTTTATGGAAATATTGTTTACGCAATGTCGCTGATTAATATTTTTGCTGTATCAGTGGGGGTTTCCACAAATTATGCGAGAATGTCTGAAAGTTCAATCCGGAAAACGGTAAATGGAGATTATAACCGTCTGCTGTGCGCAGCAGGTATTATTTCTGGGATTTTCTGTTTCCTAATGCTTTATTATGGGAATATGCAAATGTCAAAAAGCGATGCAATATTAGCAGGTATATTGTGTTTGCTTACATTGTGGCGGTATTATGCGGATGTTGAATACCGTATGAAATTGAATTATAAAGGATATTTTTTATATTATCTTATTATAAGTAGTGGATATTTGCTTGGTATTCTGCTTTTTTTGGCAACTGATCGCTGGCCGCTTGCTCTTATGCCAGGGGAATTCTTTGGGCTTTTTTTAGTGTGGAAAAGAGGCAGTATCTGGAAGGGCAAGCCGTTTCTGCCTGGAAAAAATGTTAGGGAAAATACAAAGACGGCAGTGCTTTTAATTTTAACAAATCTAATTAGTAATATAATTTTTAATGGTGATCGCATACTTTTACAGAATCTTTTAGGTGGGGTGGCGGTTACGGTATACTATTTGGCATCACTGATGGGTAAGACAATGAGTTTGATAACAACACCTTTGAATAGTGTTATTATTGGTTATATTAGTAAATATCAGGGAAAATTTACTAAAAAAATGATTTCATGGCTTTTTGCAGGTTCAGTAATTTTGATATTGGCAGGAACAATTGTCGGTGTAGTGGCATCGTATATTCTGATTGCAGTATTGTATCCTAAGAATTATGAAATGGTAAGAGATTATTTTTTTGTTGGAAATCTGACTCAGGTTTTTTATTTTGTGACAAATATTATTACAACAATTTTATTAAGGATTGCAAAAGCAGATTGTCAGCTTAAAATAAATATTTGTTATGCTGTATTTTTTATATTTTTATGTATTCCCGGAGCAATTTTAAACGGGATAGACGGCTTTTGTTATTCTTTACTGATGGTTAACATGGTACGTTATTTGTTGGCGGTGTTTTATTGTTATAGGAATGCGGATAAAGAAATTTAATGTGTATTCCTTTCTGTCACGGAATCGTTATGAATGTAGATACGGATAAACATGGAAATTTGTATGGATTTATTAAATTCAGACCCAATAATATCTATTTTAACGAGTTAGATAATCCGGGTATGAATATATCATACGAAGGCAAGCGGGTTTCTTACAGAGTAGTTGGAACTGGTACGGAGGCAAGAGCTGTTAATGTGAAACTGGTATAATCCATTATCTGGTGAAGAGTCATTTTAGAACAAAGGGAGGCTGACTTTAGTCAGTCTCCCTTTGTCGTTTCACAAATCAGTGTATATACCAAAAATACGAAGCAGAAAAGCATAAAGGCAGATGCTACATAAGGGAAAACAAGCTGCGGGGTATAATCAGCATATGGATATAGCATATAATCTCCCCAGGTATTCAGAAAGAAACCTACCGAAAATAGGACAGAGCAGATATAGCGGTTTCTGGAAGGTTTTATTGCGTAGCCGAAATACAGCAATGCAAGTGCCGGGTAAAGATAGCGTGCCATCATACGAACGGAAAAACAGTAAATACCGGCAACCATGAGTGCTGCAAGTAATGGATATAAAGCAGTGTTGCGATTTCCTTTTATAAAAAAGAAAGTACACAATCCGACAATGAGGATAATAAAGATAATTCCCCAGGTCAGACAGGAAAATGGACCAAATTTTCTGGAATCGTAAATCAGGTTTTTGCCAACCAGAGTCCAAAAATTATAAGCGTTTGTGGAAGCTCTGCCGAATCCGGAAACAGAAGAAGTAAAGTTAGTGACAAATGGCTGTTCGTCGACAGAGCGGGTATCTGACAAATTCATAAAAGGCAGGTAGCTTAATATCATACAGGCAATTGCAGACAGGCCAACTATTAGGTGTGAAAAAAAACGCTTCCAGGAAAAATCCTTTAATATGACAGAATCTATGATCGCAAATATGAGGACAGGTCCGATAAACAAAGCCTGAAATTTGAATAAAATAGCTGCTGCAAATGCAAAGTAGGATGCTTTTAAATGTTTACCAACAATAAGATAAATTGTCAGTAAGACAAAGAAGCTGTATAGGGCATCAAACTGGCAGATGTAAGATGTAACAAGAAAATATCCTGGATTCAGTAAAATTAAATATAGTGCAAGTACACGTTTGTTTTCGGGCAAACATTTTTGTGCACTTTTATAAATAAGAAGTGCCATAAGAAATACGCAGCAGATTCCAGGGAGCTTTACAACAAAAATAAAGGAACGATATGCCCAGGAGATTGGAATATTTAAGAGAATCAATATTTTCCCAATTACATAATAGAGATAATTAAAAAGAGGTGGATAAATAATCAGTCCATGATCATAAAATCCAGAAAAATCATTATCGGTTAAAACGGGTATGATAGTTGTTAAGAAGACAGAGTCTCCATTTGGTACAAGAATGGAAAGATATAAATAAAGGTAGATAGATATAAAAAGAATAATTAATTCTGCAGCGAATATTTTTTTTGAAGATATGTTAGACGAAGAAAAATAGCGGTAAAAAAATATTGCAGCAGAAACATAAAGAATACAAAAAAAGATTAAATAGTACATATGGTCACATTCCTCCACAAAATAACAATGATGAATCGCATTATAAACGATAAAAACAAAAAAGTCAAAAATAAACAGAAAATAATCGTATGATAATTGACAAAAATCGCATATGAGAGTATTTTAATAAGTGTATATCTTAATTTAATGAATAGGAACAAGGAGGAAGAGTGATGAAATTCAAAATTTTGTCCAAAAAAGGAGTGGCAGTTGTTTTAGCCGCAACCTTAGCAATGGGTAGCTTTGCGGTATCTGCAACCGGACTTATAGACGAGCCTGTGTTTACTGCATATGCAGGCGGAAGCAGCGTGCCGGGTGGAAGCAGTGTACCGGGTGGAAGCGTTGTACCGGGTGGAAGCAGCGTACCAGATACTGAGGAGCCGACAGAGCAGCCAACCGAGCAGCCGACTGAACAGCCAACCGAGAAACCGACTGAGGAAAAAGATGTTAAAGCAACAAGTATTACTTTGTCTAAGAGTACACTTGCATTGAAAGTTGGCGGAACCGAAACACTGACAGCAACAATTGCACCTGCAAATGTTACAGATAAGACTGTTACATGGAGTACATCCAATGCAAAGGTTGCAACTGTTTCAAACGGAACTGTAAAAGCGGTAGCAAACGGAACTGCAACAGTTACAGCTAAGACAGCAAATGGTAAAGTGGCAACTTGTACAGTAACAGTTACAACAGATGCTGCAAGCATCAAATTAAACAAGAAATCTCTTAAGCTTGAGTATAAGGGCACAGCTACATTAAAAGCGACAGTAACACCAGATACGACAACTGATGCAGCAGTGACATGGTCATCAAGCAATGCAAAAGTTGCATCTGTTAATGCAAATGGTAAAGTAACTGCAAAGAAGAACGGAACAGCAATCATTACAGCGAAAACAGCAAATGGTAAAACGGCAACCTGTAAGGTAACTGTAAAATCTACTGTAAAGTTAAACAGTAAATCAACAGTACTGCAGATAAAGAAGAGCAGCACAGCACTTAAGGTTGCTTCTAAGTCATCATCAAAAGATGCCATTGCTTCTGTAAAATCGTCAAATACAAAAGTATTAAAGGTATCGGTAAAGGGTAACAAGATTACCATGAAGGCTCAGAAAAAAACAGGTACTGCAAAAGTTACTGTAACCATGAAGAGTGGTGCAAAAGCAACCTGTTCTGTAAAAGTACAAAAGGGTAAAGTTGTTACTAAAAAACTTACATTAAGCAGCAAGAAACTTGCACTTCAGAAAGGTAAGAAAGCAACTCTTACAGTTACCAGAAATCCAATCACAGCAACTGAAAAACTGACATGGACTTCTTCTAATAAGAAAGTGGCAACTGTGGACAAAAACGGTAAGGTAACTGCAAAGAGAGCAGGAAAAGCAACTATTACAGTTAAATCTGCAAATGGTAAAAAGGCAACCTGCAAGGTTACAGTTTCGTCAATTACTTTAAAGTCAACAAAGGCTACAATTAAGGTTGGAAAATCAACTACTATTAAAGTAAAAGAGACATATCCGAAGAAGGAAAAAGTAACTTACAAGAGTTCCAATACGAAAGTTGCAACAGTAAACAGTAAAGGTAAAGTTGTAGGTAAGAAAGCAGGAAAAGCAACCATTACTGTAACTACAAAGAGTGGCGCAAAAGCAACATTCAAAGTAACAGTAAAGAAATAACAAAAAGATATACATAAATAAAAAATCCGGTCATCTATTTTATGATAAAACTGATGATCGGATTTTTTTGTGCAAAACTAAAAAAATTTATTTGCATTAAATCTGAATGATAGTTGAACAGATATGCAAAAGGTGTATTCTAAATAATATTAAGTATGGTATAAAATAGTACTAATCGAAAAAATGGAGGAGTGAAAATGGCAAAAGAGAAAAGAGAAAAAAGAAAAAAATAAAAAAGCAGGAAACAAACAGGGCATACAGTTTCAGATCTAGAGCAAGATCGGTGCCTCCATTATCGTGGTTATGGCAGTGATCGCTGTACTGGTAGTAGTGGTGGTTTACAACCTGCTGATCAAAGCCAACAACACAGAGTTGCAGCAGGATTTCTGACCACTACCAAAGCTGGACAGAAAATGACAGAGAACGAGGTATATCCAGCGGTACTAAAGAAGCTTGTTGCAGTGGCAGGACTTGACACGGAAAATATTCAGGGTGTATTCACGGCGGATTTGGACAGTAATGCATCCATTACATCAGCAGGCGGTATTTCCGGCGATGATTATGACTGTACGACCCGCACATGGTACAGCTGTACGCAGACAGGAGAAACTATGCTGACAAAGACCTATGTTGCTGCAAGTACAGGAAAAACAATCTTAAGTGCGGTAACACCTGTATTTGACGAGAAAGATACGGTTGTCGGTGTCGTTGGAATAGACGTAGGGCTGGACACAGTCATGAATATGATGGGGAATTATACGATCGGTGCAAATGGATATTCCATGCTGTTGACAAGTGATGGAACTTTTGTATATCATCAGAATGCAGATCTGATTGATACTATGATTCAGGATATGAATATTTCAGACAGTGTAAGCACTGCGATCAGCAATCAGTCAGAACAGCTTTTGAAATATAAGGTAAACGGTGAACAAAAAATGGAAGACAGCAAGAAGCAGATGGCACAGATGCGTGAGGCAATGGACAAAATTCAGGAATCCTCGAAACAGGTTGTCGGTGTCATCAAGGCAATTAAAGATATTGCAAGCCAGACAAATCTTTTATCATTGAATGCATCTATTGAAGCTGCACGCGCAGGTGAGGCGGGCAAAGGCTTTGCAGTGGTTGCAGGAGAGATCGGCGGTCTTGCAGATGAGAGTGCCGATGCGGTAAATACGACACGTAACCTGATCAACGTATCACTCGATGAGATTGAAAAGGTAAATACGATCGTAAATGATGTCATTGCATCTTTGGACAACGCGGTAGAGCGTGTTCGTATTGCAAACGGAATGATTCAGGAGACAGCACAGGTGGCAGATGTCCAGATGAAGAGTATCGACCAGATCCGTGACGGCATCAGGGATATGTCACAGGTGGTTTCTGATAACTCTGCTATGTCAGAGGAGACTTCAGCAACAAGTGAGGAGCTGGCAGCACAGTCAGTTACATTAAATGAACTTGTACAGAAATTCGAATTAGAATAATATTTGTGGTTCTAAAATAAAAAATTCTGGCATCTATTTAGTAATTGAATAGATGACCGGAGTTTTTTTATTTATGGCGGATTGCAGGGAACAGGTGTATTCTGACGAATTTTTTGATTTTATTGTATCTTATGAGGAAACGAATGAACAGACGATCGCAGGGTCGTGTATCCAGAGAATTGATGAGGGATATGATATTTTTTATTATCCAAGGGAGGGACTGCCTCCGCTTAGTGTAGGCAGTTATTCTTATTCAGAGATTCCAAAGTGTTATGGGCTGTTGGATCAAACTGCACTTGAGGTGTCCGGTATTTTAAAAATGCAGAACCAGCCCGTTCTTGCCTTAAAGGGAAGAGGTGTATTGATAGGTTTTATTGATACCGGTATTGATTATACAAATCCGGCATTTCGATACAGTGACGGGAGCAGCCGGATCGTCCGTATCTGGGATCAGACCATACAGGATGGAACGCCGCCTGTTGGTATTTTGTATGGAGCAGATTATACAAGAGAACAGATCAATGCGGCATTGCTTTCGGAAAATCCGTATGATTTGGTGCCGTCGCGTGATATGAACGGACATGGCACATTTCTTGCAGGAGTGGCATGTGGAAGTGAGAGTGAAAACGGTGACTTTATCGGGGCGGCGCCGCAGTCTGAGATCATCATGGTAAAGTTAAAGGAGGCAAAACAGTATCTTCGGGATTTCTTTTTTGTGAAAGACGGCGTTCCGGCATATCAGGAAAACGACATTATGATGGCGGTTTCCTATTTAAATGGAGTTGCAAATATTTTAAATCGTCCGCTTGTCATCTGTGTGGCACTTGGAAACAGTGCAGGAAGTCATGCAAGCGAGGGATTTCTGCCATCTTATCTGAATTATATCTGTGGAAGAAGAAAGCGTGTGGTCGTGACTGCAACTGGAAATGAGGCCAATGCAAGACATCATTTTCAGGGGCGTATCATTGGAGAGATGGAACATGAGGATGCGGAGATCACGGTGGAGGAAAATACAAAAGGCTTTTTTGTGGAATTGTGGGCATCTGCACCGGAACTGTATGCAGTCACCATAATATCGCCTTCGGGGGAGCAGATTCCACGGATTCTGGTGCGCCGTGGAGCGTCAGAGCAGTTTAATTTTATTTTTGAGGGAACAACAATTACGGTGGATTACCGGATCGATACAAAAGAGACGGCAAGCCAGCTCATATTTTTCCGTTTTATCCGACCGACACCGGGATTGTGGACGATACGCATTTTCCCGCAGCTGACAGTGACGGGAAACTATCATCTCTGGCTGCCGCTGCGGGAACTGACGGATGGAAATAATTTTTTTCTTCGTTCCAATCCGGAGATTACACTGACTTCTCCGAGTGCGGCAAGGCAGGTAATCACGGTGGGCGGTTATCAGGCATCAAATACCAGTATCTATGCGGATTCCGGCAGGGGTTATACGATAACCGGGGAGATCAAACCGGATTTTGTGGCACCGGCAGTGGATGTCTATGGTCCCGGGCTTCTTGGTAACTTTATCACCTTTACGGGAACAAGTGCAGCTGCTGCGATCACGGCAGGAGCCTGCGCGCAGATCATGCAGTGGGCGATCGTGGATCAGAACAATACAGTCATGTCGAATACTTCCATCAAAAATATGCTGATCCGCGGCACGGCTAAACCGGAAAACCGGACCTATCCAAACAGAGAGTGGGGATATGGGACACTCGATGTGTTTGGGGCATTTCAGAATCTGAGGCTGTGATAAAAGCAACGGAATATTTATTTAGAAATTGTTTAGAAAAAACAGCAGGGGTGTCACTGAGAATTGATGAATATTTGAGTTACTGTGGAGAAGTATCTGAGTTATTAAAAAATCAGACAGCATCACAGAATGTTTCTACACAGGATGCAGACGGCAAAGATGCAGACAGTTATGTATCGACGATCGGAAGTTCCGATGCAGTAATGCCAAGTGAAAATTATAATGATATCTTAAAAGAAATCCAGAAAACAAAAGCAGAAGCTGGTCAGTCCCAGAGTTACTCAGAAAACGCAGGACAGACATCCGGAACTGGTGCGGCTGGAAATACCGGAGGCGGTGGAGACAGCGATGATGAGACCACAACAACAAAGACAGTTGTGATCAATGGCGTTACTTATCTTGAAACAACGACTGTGGAGAACGGTGTCAAAAGCGTACAGAGAACTGCAATCAGTGGAGTTGGTGAAGAGTAGTGACTATCAAAAAAATCCGAAGGATTAACGTGAACCTTCGGATTTTTTTGCTACAATCAGGAAATACCATTGTATGAAATTTTTTGCATGATATCAACAAATGTTAAAATAGCATTGTATGAAATTCTTTATATGATATCAGCAAATGTTAAAATAAAATTGCTTGCAATTTATTACATGATATGATAAGATGTCTATTGTTCGAGCAATTCGAAAACAGAATAAGCCGGCGTGGCGGAATGGCAGACGCACCAGACTCAAAATCTGGCGGTGGCAACATCGTATGGGTTCAAGTCCCATTGCCGGCATTGAAAAAAGATTCAGTTTTTACTGGATCTTTTTTCTTATTCATGATAATAGAATGTTCACGGAGCGCGCATTCTATTATTTGCTCTTGGATGAGATAAAAATTAAATATGGGCGAAATATATAGAAGATAGAGATGATTTCATCCATTTTATAATAGAAATTCATTTAACATACAAGAAAATGGGTGAAAAAGGATGAGATTTCATTATAATAGCCCACGAAAATCAAAAAGTCAGGGTGAAAACGGCAGAAATGAAGGAGTTTCGCCCAAAATGATAGAGGAAGAAGCTGAAAATAGAAAATAATGGGTGAAAGTGGTTTGAAAGATGGAAATTTAGCCCGTTCATCTGGTGGATGTCTGTTATGTGTGGATCAGAGTGAAAGCAGAGTAAATTTAAACGGAAACCCCATTCACAAATTCGCAGGAAAGCTTTGAAAAAGCACTGTGTGATCAGTAAAAAAGTGTAATTAATTTTTACATTGCAATAAAAAAAATGGAAAACCTTGTAAACCAAAGTTTCCCATCATTAAGAGAAGAGCGCGAGACGGGACTCGAACCCGCGGCCCCGACCTTGGCAAGGTCGTGCTCCACCAACTGAGCCACTCGCGCATATGTAAATTGTTTTGTATCTGTCTGTCAGACACATTTGATATCATACTATGGGAAACAGGATTTGTCAACAAATTTTTTGAAATAGTTATAATGAAATCTGAAAATCATGTATTTTGGAGAAAAAACCATTTTTGGATTTAAAAAAGAATTAATAATATTCATCTATATATTAAGTAGGAAAAATGCTATAATACGGGATGTCTGATGAGCAGGATGCAGACAGTGGACATTTAAGGAGGAACTATGGAAAAGAAAAAAATAATTATCCCGGTTGTAACCATTGCAGTGATTGGAGCAGTTGGAGGAACCGGTTATTATTATCGTGACAATGTGATAGATGTGGCAACAGAGGCATTTGATGTAGTTGCAGAGAAGATTCCGTTTTTACAGTCGGGAAAATCGGATGATAAAGTGTATGTTGAAAAAGTTTCCAAGATTATGAATACATATACAGGAAACACCAACCGGTATAATGGTGTTGTGGAGTCACAGGACAGTTATGAGGTAAATGTGGATTCGTCACGTACCATCAAAGAGATTCTTGTAAAAGTGGGGGATGAGGTAGAAGAGGGGCAGACACTTGTCACCTATGATACCAGTGAGCTTGAGATGCAGGTAAAACAGGCAAAGCTTGAACTCGAGGGGATCCAGAATGAAATCGACAGTTCCAATAAAAAGATAGCAACGCTGACGGATGAATTAAACAAGACTACAGATGAGGATGATAAATTTTCCCTGACAACCGATATTCAGTCGGAGGAAAATTCCATCGAGGAAAATAAACTTGATCTTGAGAGCAAGAACCTTGAAATATCAAAATATGAAGACCAGATCGATGCATCGTCTGTTGTCAGCAAAAAATCCGGCGTGGTAAAGGAAATCAACGAGAACGGTACAGACAGTAATGGCAATAATGCTGCGTTTATGACAATTCTTCAGACAGGTGAATACCGTGTAAAAGGAAGTATCGATGAGCAGAATGTATGGATGATCTCAGATGGACAGGCGGTCATCATACGTTCGAGGGTGGATGAAAGTCAGACATGGAATGGAACGATTTCAAAGATTGATACAGATAACGTGCAGAAAAGTGATGACGATTCATCTTCAGACAGTAGTGTCTCTGCAACAAAATATCCGTTTTACGTAGAGCTTCCGTCTGCAGAGGGACTGTTGTTAGGGCAGCATGTTTATATTGAACTTGATGAAGGTCAGGACGATCAGCAGAAAGAAGGAATCTGGCTGTATTCCAACTATGTTGTTCAGGATGACAGCGGTGCTTATGTCTGGGCGGCAAATGATAAGAAACGTCTGGAAAAACGTTATGTAGAACTTGGTGAATACGATGAAGATCTTGCAGAGTATGAGATTTTATCCGGCCTTTCGCTGGACGACTATATCACATGGCCGATGGAAGGACTCTATGAGGGTGTAACGACCGTGACAGATGTGAGCGAGGTCGATTATTCTTCGCCTCTTTATAATCAGGATGGCACCGAGATGCTTGATTATGGCACTGAGATGCTTGATTACGGTACGGAGATGATGTATGAAAACGGAATGTACGATACGGAAATGATGATCGATAATGGTATGCAGAATTATGTAAATGGCGATATGGAAGATGGATCAGGTTATGATGGAGCTGACGATGGCGATTCTGCGGATGATGCGGAATATGATGACTCTGATTACGATGATTCTGACTATGAGGATTCTGATGATTCCTATGATGATTCCAATGATATGGAGGTAGGGGAATGATACTGAATCTGCAGAATATTTACAAGGATTATCAGCAGGATAAGCTGGTCGTTCCGGTATTAAAAGATGTCTGCCTTACCGTGGAAGAGGGAGAGTATGTTGCGATCATGGGACCGTCCGGTTCCGGAAAGACAACACTTATGAATATCATAGGCTGTCTGGATAAGCCGACGAGCGGGACTTATGAGCTGGCAGGAGAGGACGTCTTAAAGTTAAAAGACAAGCAGCTGTCAGATTTAAGACTGCGCAGTATCGGGTTTGTATTTCAGAGTTTTCATCTGATGCCGAGAGAGACTGCGGTGGAAAATGTATCACTGCCGCTTAGTTATGCCGGCGTGAAAAAAAAGGAGCGCAGGGAGCGTGCAATCAAAGCACTGGAACGTGTCGGACTTGGTGACAGGGTGGACTTTCGTCCGACGCAGCTTTCCGGTGGACAAAAACAGAGGGTTGCGATTGCGAGAGCAATGGTCAATAATCCAAAGATCTTACTTGCGGATGAACCTACCGGAGCACTTGATTCCAAGTCAGGAGAGCAGATCATGGAACTGTTCCAGAAACTCAATGAAGAGGGTGTTACGATCGTTATGATCACACATGATCCGCATATCGCATCCAATGCAAAACGCATGGTGAAAATCATTGACGGGGAGATTTTTGAGGGCGATGAAAAGGAGGATGCATCATGAAATTAAAAAAAGTAATCGCAGTCATTGTCGTACTTGCCGTCACTGTTGGTGCAGTCACCGGAGGAATTTATGGTTATAAGTCGTATCAGAAGAAGAATCTGGTGGCAGAAGTACAGTCTGTTTCCAGTTTAAACTATGGATATTATGGGAACTCTGAAACAAGCTATGGTGTTGTGACGAATGATTCTTCCCAGGAAGTATATTTAGATGATTCCAACAAAGTGCAGGAGGTTTATGTTTCAAAAGGCGATACAGTGAAAGAGGGAGATCCGCTGATCCAGTATGATACATCGGAGGCAGAGATCGATATCCAGAGGAAAAACCTTGAGATCAGTACAACAGAAAACAGTCTTGCGAAGGCACAGCATTCTTTAGAGTCATTAAAAAACACAAAACCGGTGGATAAGACACGGCCTTCTACTGCCAGTACTGCATCCTCGTACATAAATAAAAAGCTGCAGGAATTAGAGCAGAAGAAAGCCTACATAGAGTCACTGCCGGAAAAGGATGCGAAGGATAACCGCATTTATAATTATGTGACGGAAGATTCGGAGCCATATAATAAAGACACGGCAGATGGGACAGCAGAGAATCCTTACATTTATTATTGTAATAAAGATGTTTTTGCATATGGAAGTTTTTACAATTCGCTGCGACCGCAGAAAAAATCAGATGGCACCTATACGGATGGAAAATATGTAAAGTTTATTATCTGCAAAAAAGACAGCGATGGGAAAATGGTGTTTGAAAGTGTGGAAACAGGAGATGAAGTGGTGGATGACAGTACTGAGTCGAATGGTGACACAAAAGAAGTTACAGTACAGAAATATGAGCCTGTGGCAGATGACAGTATTTCACCGAATGTAAAAGATGTCGATGGAAGTACCATGCCTATGGACTATGATAAAAGCCGGTCCTGGTATGTTTTTTCAGGAGAAGAAGTTGGAAAAAGTCTTCAGGATTATCTGGATGAACTTGAGAATGAAGATAACTGGAACGATGAAGATGACTGGGAAGAGCCGGAAGGATATACCGAAAAAGAACTTGCAGAGGCAATCAATGACAAAGAATCAGAAGTAAAAAAACTGGATATACAGCTTCGCAAGTTAAAACTGGAGCTGGAAACGTTACAGGACAGCATCAATGATGGTGTGGTTTATGCAAAACTTGATGGTGTTGTGAAATCTGTGGGAGATCCGGATCAGAAACAGGATGATGGGAATGCCTTTCTTGTGGTAACCGGGGATGACGGACTGTACGTGAGCGGTACGATCAGCGAACTTTTGTTAGATGAAGTCAAACCGGGAACGGTTGTTACCGCAAATTCATGGGAATCAGGAATGACATTTGAGGCAACCGTAACGAGCGTATCGGATTATCCTGTGAGTGGCAATTCCTGGGGAGAAGGAAATCCGAATGTTTCTTATTATCAGTATACTGCATATATGGAAGACAGTTCTGCACTGAAAAATGGAGAATATGTGGATCTTGCAATTCAGACAAATCAGTCAGAAACAGGCGGAATTTACCTTGATAAGGCATATGTGAGACAGGAAGATGGAAAATCATATGTTATGATCGCGGATGAGAGTGATCATCTGAAAAAACAATATGTTGTAACCGGAAAAACAGTATATGGTACTGCAGTTGAGATCAAATCAGGACTGACAGAGGATGACAGGATCGCCTTCCCTTATGGAAAGACAGCAGTCGAGGGAGCAGCAGTAACAGAGGATGAAAGTATTGAATATTAATCAGGAGGAACAGGATGTTTGAGAATATAAGATTATCTTTTCAGGGAATCTGGTCCCACAAGATGCGTTCCTTTCTGACCATGCTTGGAATTATCATAGGTATCGCAGCGATCATTGCGATCGTATCGACGATCAAAGGAACGAATGAACAGATCAAAGAAAACCTGATCGGCTCCGGAGAGAATACAGTGGAAGTGTCTCTTTATCAGGGCGAGTGGGAATACGAGATGGATTACAACGGAGTGCCGCAGGGAGTGCCGCTTGTAACGGATGAGGTCATGAGTGACATCAAAGATCTCGATCATGTAGAGAATGCATCTGCATACTTAAGCAGACAGGATTACAGCGGAGTGTATCATTTAAATACGGCTTTTTCCGGTGGATATGTGCGCGGAATCGACAACAGCTATTTTGATACCTGCAATTACATTATGAAAGAGGGACGTGCTTTTACGGATGAGGATTTCAAAAAGTATAAGAAAGTAGCTATATTGGATACGGATTCCGCAAATGCCCTGTTCCAGGGAGAAGATTCGGTCGGAAATACGATCGAGATCCAGAAAGAGCCTTATACGGTAATTGGAATCGTGACAAAGGCGAAGGTGTTCGAGCCGGTCATCAATTCCATTGATGATTATTATACCTATGCACAGGATACGGCAGGTTCTATTTATATTCCAAATACGACCTGGCCGATCATCTATCAGTATGATGAACCGCAGAATGTTGTGATCCGTGTGGACAGTACCGATAATATGACATCCGCAGGAAAAGCATGTGCAGATGTGCTCAATAATTATCTGTCACCCAAAGATGATACGATCCAGTACAAAGCAAAAGACCTGTTAGAGCAGGCGCAGCAGATTCAGGAACTCAGCAGTTCCACTAATACGATGCTGATCTGGATTGCGGGAATTTCCCTGATCGTCGGTGGTATCGGTGTCATGAATATCATGCTGGTATCCGTCACGGAGCGTACACAGGAAATTGGATTAAAAAAGGCGATCGGTGCAAGAAAGTCAAAAATCCTGAATCAGTTTTTGACGGAGGCAGCGGTGCTTACGAGTTTAGGCGGTGTGCTTGGTGTGATCGTAGGTATTATATTAGCGGAGATCATTTCCTATGTGACAACGATGCCGGTTGCGATCAGTATTCCGGCAGCGATCGGTTCTGTACTGTTTTCCATGGTCATCGGTATCGTATTCGGAGTTTTCCCGTCCTATAAGGCGGCAAACTTAAATCCGATCGACGCATTGCGCCACGAATAAGCACTTTGACAGCGGTGCAGATCTGAAATGGAGATTAACGTGAAAAAAATCGTGATGTTTGAAGGGGGCGTGGAGACGCTCGCATATTTCTCAAAACAGATGGCAGAACAGTTTGTAAAAATGGGATATGCAGTGTTCTTCTACAACCTGAAAGATGAAAAGGGAAGTGCCAAAAGGCTGAGAAAATTTATAAAACCCGGTGAGACCGTGATGATCACGTTCAATTTTCAGGGACTCGAAAAGGAAGATGGCGTTTACAGTGAAAAAAGCGGTTATGTGTGGGATGAGTATAAGATCCCGTGTTACAATATAGCGGCGGATCATCCTTACTATTACGATAACCGCCTGCATGATCTGCCTAAAGGATATCATCACATCAGCATTGACCGGAAACAGGAGGCATATTTCTTAAAATATTATCCCGAATATCAAAGTTTTGGATTTCTTCCGTTAGCGGGAACCGGGCTTGACGGGGCACTTGAGGTACCTTATGAAAAACGGGATATCGATGTGATCATGACCGGAAATTATACACCGCCTTCGTTTTTTGAACAGCATATCAATTGGATCAATGATGAGTATGCGGCGTTTTACCGCGGGATCATTGAGGAATTATTAGAAAAGACGGACCAGACAGTTGAGGAGGCAGCACTGCGCCACTGTGAGCGGGAGATGGGAGAAGTTGCACCGGATGATTTCCGGCTTGTGATGCACAAGATGATCTTCATTGATATGTATGTCCGCAACTACTGGCGCGGAATGGTCATAAAGACACTGGCAGAGGCGGGAATCACCGTGGATGTCATTGGAAAAGGCTGGGAGGAACTTGAATGTTCTGCCATGCAGAATGTGAGGATCCATCCGCAGACTGATTCCCTGACTTGCTTAGAGCAGCTTTCGCACGCAAAGATCTCGGTCAATGTGATGCCGTGGTTTAAGGACGGTGCGCATGACCGTGTGTTTAATTCCATTTTAAACGGGGCAGTCTGTGTCTCGGATACCAGCCGGTACCTCAGTGAAGAGTTAAAAGAGGGTGAGGGTGTTTCCTATTATGATCTGAAGCATTTAGAGCAGCTCCCGGTAAAAGTCAAAGACTTGCTGGCAGATGAAAAGCAGATGAGAGACATTGCCATGCGGGGAGTGGAAAAGACAGCAGAAAAGCATACCTGGGCACAGCGTGCAATAGAGCTGGAAGAAAAAATCAGGGTATATTAGACTTGCATTACGGAAATAATGAGTGTATAATAACGTCAGAAATTGGCAGTGATGGAAGCTGCGGCAGCAGGAATGTTTCAGAGAGCCGGTGGATGGTGAGAACCGGTACAGGAAAATGCCTTTCCACTTCCGGAGTCAGTGATGAAAGTCACGGGGTCGTATCCCATAGCATACGAATCGAGAGGTCATTGCAAAAGGATTTCCACAAAAAGCTTTGGATAAGAATGCTGCAGTGACAAGATGGGTGGCAACGCGGAAGAGTGATTTATAGCCTTTCGTCCCATGTGCAGGATGGCACACAGGGCGGAAGGCTTTTTGTGTTATCAGGAAAAATGTCAGACAGAGATTTGCTGTCCGGCAAAATCAGAAATTTACAAAAAGAAGCGGCAGGTTCCGCAGAAAGAGGAGAACGATGATCGATTTAAAATTTTTAAGAGAGAATCCGGAAGTTGTAAAACAGAACATTAAAAATAAGTTTCAGGATCACAAACTTCCGTTAGTAGATGAGGTAATTGAACTTGATGCAAAGGCAAGAACTGTACAGCAGGAAGCAGACGATTTGCGTGCAAGCAGAAATAAACTGTCAAAACAGATCGGACAGCTGATGGGACAGGGCAAAAAAGATGAGGCAGAGGCAGTAAAAGCACAGGTAAATGCCAATGCAGCACGTCTTGCAGAGTTAGAGGAGCAGGAAAAAGAACTGCAGGAGAAAGTAACCAGGATCATGATGACGATCCCGAACATCATCGATCCGTCCGTACCGATCGGAAAAGATGACAGCTGCAATGTAGAGATCGAAAAATTTGGCGATCCGGTCGTACCGGATTTCGAAATCCCATATCACACAGACATCATGGAGCGTTTCAATGGTATCGATCTTGATGCGGCAGGAAAAGTTGCAGGAAACGGTTTCTATTATCTGATGGGCGATATCGCGCGCCTTCATTCTGCAGTGATTTCCTATGCGCGTGATTTCATGATCGACCGTGGATTTACGTATGTCATTCCACCGTTTATGATCCGAAGCAACGTTGTTACGGGCGTTATGAGCTTTGACGAGATGGATGCGATGATGTACAAGATCGAGGGCGAGGATCTCTATCTGATCGGTACTTCCGAACATTCCATGATCGGTAAATTCATCGACACGATTAACGACGAAGAAAAACTTCCATACACACTGACTTCCTACTCTCCATGTTTCCGTAAAGAGAAAGGTGCACACGGTATCGAGGAGCGTGGTGTATACCGTATCCACCAGTTCGAGAAACAGGAGATGATCGTGGTCTGCAAACCGGAAGAATCTAAGATGTGGTATGATAAATTATGGCAGAACACGGTAGACTTATTCCGCAGTCTGGATATCCCGGTTCGTACTTTAGAGTGCTGCTCCGGTGACCTTGCTGACTTAAAGGTAAAATCCTGTGATGTTGAGGCATGGTCTCCAAGACAGAAGAAATACTTTGAGGTCGGAAGCTGCTCGAACTTAGGAGATGCACAGGCAAGACGTTTAAAGATCCGTGTGAAAGGTTCCGATGGAAACAAATATTTTGCACATACCTTAAACAACACGGTTGTTGCACCGCCTAGAATGCTGATCGCATTTTTAGAGAACAACTTAAATGAGGACGGAAGCGTCAATGTACCGAAGGCATTACAGCCGTACATGGGCGGAAAAGAGAAACTGGTTCCTTTGAAATAAGAAGAAACAGCTGTGGGGACGAGATCCTGAAACAGTGAAAAATATAAGTTATAACAAAAGAAGTGTATGTTCGGTGATTCCCGACATACACTTCTTTGTTTATGACAATAGAATGATTAGCATTTCTCCGGTTCCGGATAATCTACACCGAAAGTTTCAACGGTAACAGTTTTCATGCGCTGTGGCTCTAATGGTCTGTCACTGTAATCAGTTGCTGTCTCTGCAATCTTATTTACGATATCCATTCCCTCAGTGATCTTGCCGAAAGCCGCATAAGCTCCATCTAAATGTGGAGAAGTTTTGTGCATGATGAAAAACTGGCTGCCGGCGGAATCCGGATGCATAGCTCTTGCCATGGATAAAACGCCCTCTGTGTGTTTCAGGTCATTTTTGAAACCGTTCTGGGAAAACTCACCTTTGATGTCATAGCCAGGCCCACCCATGCCGGTTCCGTCCGGGCATCCGCCCTGGATCATGAATCCTTTGATCACGCGGTGGAAGATCAGTCCGTCATAATAACCGCTTTTAATTAAACTGATGAAGTTGTTGACAGTATTCGGGGCGATTTCCGGATACAGTTCCGCTTTCATGATATCGCCATTTTCCATTTCAATCGTAACGATTGGATTTGCCATAATTGCGTACCTCTTTTCAAAATAATAGTGCCTGCAGATGCTTGTAACATCATTACAGGATACCGCTTTATTGTAGCCGAAAAAAAACGAGTAGTAAAGTAAATAATTTAAGAAAATCTTTGCTTGAATTAAGACTTCTTACAGGGTAACATAATATAGAGAAGTTTCGTACGAAAATGGGATAAGATATTTTACGATATAAAACAGTTCAGAATTGGGAGGATTGGATATTTGGGTCGTCAGAAAAGAAAGGAGTACGCATTTTATGCAGTGTTAGCCGGAACATTTCTGCTGATCGCAGGAGCGTATGGTTCCGGTGAAAAGTCTGTGCAGCAAAATGCGAAAGAGATGGGAGCGGTGGCAGAGAAGGCAGTCGCCGAACCGGAGTATGTGCCGGCAGTCAGACTGTATGCCGGGATTTTTACAAAATTAGACGGGGAAGAGTATGCCGTGATCGAAAAAAATAAGGACATTCTGGTGGCTGCCGCAAACCGGGGATATTTTGATGAGTCGGATGTTTATTCATTTTTACAGGGACCAAAGTCCTGGGGAGAGGGACGGGCATGGTCCGGTGAATGGAGCAATCAGTATGTGCGCGGCAATTATTTTGGCAATTTCGGGTGCGGATTGTGCTGTATGGCAAATATATACAGTACATTTTCAGGTCATACCTGTTCGCCGTGGGACATGTTTTTGTATGCAAGAGAGGTCTCCGGTTACACACCGACGAAAAAGATCGGTGCGATCGGCTGGGGCGATATGAAAACTGTCATGCGCAAATGTGGATTTGATGCGGAGCTATACACAAAGCCGCAGGATTACGAAACTTTTCGGGATCAGGTCAAATCTGCAAAGAGTGTAGTTGTTTTGGTCAGCAGCCATGATGACAATACTTACTGGAAAAAGACGGGTGGTCATTATGTAAATATCAGTCTTTATAAGGAAGATACCGATGAAGTGTTTCTTGCAGACCCGGCGGATCCGGATGGAAATCGGAATTATATACCGCTGCGCTATGTATATGATGCTTTAAAAACAGTCAGTAAATATCAGTATTTGCTGGTAAATGGATATTCCGAGGAACAGAACCAGTGGAAACAGGATGGAATTGATGAGGCGTGGGTTGCACCGTGAGAATGACATCTGTTATAATGGCGGTGAGTTTGTGAAAAGTGAATTTTGGTTACAGATTTTGTTAGAATGGAGAAGATATGAATCAGGAAGAAAGAAGGCAGAAAAGACAGGATGAGTTCAAACATGCAGCAGTGGTGGTTACCGTATTTGTACTGGTTTTGGCAGTAATGATCATTGGGGCGGCAGCTGCCCTGCATAAGTTTTTGCCAAAGGGCACAAAGGAAGTAAAGACACCGGACACACAGAGCACGGAAATTTCAGATGATACACAGACATCACAGAATGGAAGTGACGTGGCAGAACCTGCCGTGGACCCGTTAGATGAGCAGGCAGCGCAGATTGTATCAGGGATGGCCTTAGAGGATAAGGTGGCGCAGATGTTTGTCATAACACCGGAAGCGCTGACGGGATATACCAGTGTGACGGCGGCCGGAGATACGACCAAAACAGCATATGAAAGCAGACCGGTCGGAGGTCTGATCTATATGGCAGACAATCTTCTCAGTACAGAACAGACGACAGAAATGCTTACCAATATGCAGAACATTGCAATGGAGCGGACGGGACTGCCGGCATTCTTAAGTGTGGACGAGGAAGGCGGAACGGTTGCAAGAGTAGCGGCAAATGAAGCATTTGGCGTGACAAATGTTGGAAACATGAGTGATATCGGTGCGGCTGGTGATGCGCAGAAAGCATACGATGCCGGTGTTACGATCGGAACCTATTTAAAACAGCTTGGCTTTAATGTGGACTATGCGCCGGTAGCAGATGTTCTCACCAATCCGGGTAATACAGCGATCGGAACCAGATCGTTTGGTTCGGATGCGTCTATGGTGGCAGATATGGTCACAAAAGAACTTGAGGGACTAAGCAGTCAGGGCGTTTTCGGCGCAGTAAAACATTTTCCAGGTCAGGGAGGTGTCTCCGGGGATTCCCATGACGGAGCGGTGACGTTGGACAAGTCCTTAGAAGAATTGATGCAGACGGAACTTGTTCCATTCCAGAAAGCGGTGGAAAACGGTGTATCGTTTGTGATGGTCGGACACATTTCCGTTCCACAGGTAGTCGGGGATAACACACCGGCATCCCTGTCACAGATGATGGTGAGTAATGTGCTGCGGGAGCAGCTCGGCTATCAGGGGATCGTGATCACGGATGCCATGAATATGGGTGCAATTACCGGAACTTACACAGCAGACCAGGCAGCAGTCATGGCAGTCAATGCAGGCGTAGATATGATCTTAATGCCGCAGGATTATGAGACAGCATATAATGGACTGCTTCAGGCGGTACAGGATGGAACGATTACGGAGGAACGCATCGACGAATCTGTGGAGCGCATTGTAAAAGTGAAGCTGCAGATGCAGTAAACTAAACTTTACAAACAACGAAAAAAATAGGATAATAGTAATAAAATTTACATATGAGATACGAATGGGGAATACGACATGGAAATAAAGCGCGTAGGAGAAAATAAAATCAGATGTGCCTTGACCGAGGACGAGATCCGGGAGATGGGATTTGATATTGATGAGATCATTGGCAATGGAGAAGCAACACAGAAGTTTATGCGTGTTGTTTTAAAAATCGTGGAGGAACAGGAGAATATCAGCCTTGAAAATATTTCTCCGATGGTAAAAGCAGAGCTGCTTTCCGATCACAGCATGGCAATCACATTTGGCGGAGATTCCGATCTGAGTTTTCAGCAGCTGATGGATGCGATTTCGGATCTGGTCGGGCAGATGACACCGGAGAAAATGCAGGAGTTTAGAAACCTGAGCAAAGAAGAACGTCAGGGAGTGTTAGACGCATTCATAGACCAGAAGAAGGACACACAGGAACAGAGAGTAGCAGAAGAGAAACAGGAAAAAGAAAATAAAAAGAAGCCATCAAAACAACAGAAAGAGCTGAAAAAACGGCAGATGATCTGCGCACTCAGGTTCTTTGATTTGGATGAGGCATCACGCATGGGAAGAGCTTGTTTTGAGGAGATTTTTCCAAAGAGCAGCCTTTACCGGTTAGAGGGTGCATACTATCTGATCATGGACTTTTCGAAGTTCTCGAGGGACGAAATGAGGGCGTTTGCATTCGGTGCAGTCGAGTACGATGCGGGCAGAATTTCAGAGATAGGACAAATTTCCTATATCCGTGAACACGGAGATTGTATTGTTAAAAAAGAGGCGCTGCAAACGCTGATGGCGTTGTAACAAATGAATAAAAGATAGTTTGTAAATAGGCAAAACAGGAAAATCCATCTTTAAAATTTGGTGAAATTGCCGAACAAGTTGATGTCCTGAATTTTACCAGATATGCTATTATGTCATAGGTGCGTGCACGGCATCTGGTTATACTTATGACAAAAGATCTATCATATTCAGGTAGGTCAGAGATGACAGTATAGAATAAGAGCAGGAGATGGAGAGGCGTTATGAGCAGAGAGCAGCTTTTGGAACTCGAAGACATGAAAAGGGGACTTTTAGTACAGGCATATCGCATGAAACAGGAGTGCCCGCATATGTCGCCAGTGGGATTAGAGCATGAAATGTATGTGGCTATTATGGCAGAGGTAAGAGATATTACAGCCAGAATACAAAGGTCTGCAGAAGCATAGCGGAACAAAAAAGTAAATATTGTATGAATGATACAAAAGAAGGATCAGTCAATGGAATGAGGTACGTTGGCTGATCCTTCTTTTGTGTCGAAAAAAAGAGTCTGTTTTACATATTGACTGAAAAAATAGCGGAAATAATGCCTTGCTATCAGATTAAGAAATGAATATAATTAATATATCAGTAATTTTTGGGGAACGTAATAGACAGCAGAAAGGATACGGGGGTTATTCATGAATGAGATCATTACGAAACTTGATGAGATCGAAAAGAAGGCAGAGTCAATTCTGACGGAGGCAGCTGCAGAAAAAGAAAAGATGTTAAAACAGTTAGAATTTGATAAACGTGAGATGGATGGACGATATACTTCCATGAGACAAAAACAGGAAGAAGAGATAAAACAGCAGCTTTTATCCGAAGCTGAGACTAAAATTACACGGCAGAGAGAACATTATGAAGCGGCAAAAAGACGGTTAGAAGAGGATTTTGCGCAGAAGAAGGATTCTCTTGCGGAGGAGATTTTTGGGAGCATTATAAGTCCCTGATGTGTGCGTGGCGGGTGGCAGAGAAGAAAAAGCAGCGTGACGGAATGGGGGAAGAAGATGGCAGGAGGACTGTTAGAGTACAGTGGTCTTGTGACAAAGACAAAAGCGATGCGTGCAAGACTGCTTGGTGCGGATGATTATACGGCAATTTCTGAATATGAGTCTGTGACAGACTTTATTGCTTTTTTGCGGGAGCAGCCTGCTTATGCGCCGGTATTTGAACGGCACGGGGAAGTGGCACACCGCGGTCAGGTGGAGGCGGTGATCCGGGATTCGCTGTATATGGATTACTGTAAGCTGTACCGGTTTTCCGGTGTACAGCCAAGAAGAGCATTGCAGTTTGTGTTTTCACGCTATGAGATCAATGTGATAAAAAACTGTCTGCAGTCTGCGATGGAGGGAAACGGGCGGGAGATCACCGTAAGCGGAGGATTTTTTGAACGGCATGCAGATTTTGACTTAAAAGCGGTGATGGCGGCAAACAGTGTGCAGGAGCTGATACAGGCGGTGACAGGAACGGAATATGAAAGCCTGTTAAAGGAATTAGAATCTGCAGCAGAAAAGAGTTATGCAGATTATGCATTTGCACTTGATATTTATTATTATAAAAAAGTATGGAAAGAAATCACAAAGGTTTCCGATAAGGAGACAAGGCAGATCTTAGAACAGATTTTCGGGACAGAGATCGACTGGCAGAATCTGATGTGGATGTACCGTGCAAAGCGGTTTTATTCGATGGGAGAAGCGGATGTGAAAAAACACCAGATCCCGGTAAGCTACCGATTGAGATCTGCTGAGACGAAACGGCTTTTAGAGACGGAAACTGCAGAGCAATTTGTGGAATTTGTCCGGCAGACCGCATATTTTCGTGGAAAACAGGCGGTGCTAGAGCCGGAGGATGAACTGACGTGGGAGAGAGTCATGATAAGGACATATGAGAAAATATGCAAAAAGCATCCAATGTCCGTGGCACCGGTTCTGCGTTATCTGTATGAAAAAGAGCACGAGATCGATCTTTTAACGACGGCACTTGAAGGAATCCGTTACCGTATACCGCCGTATGAGATCCGTGATCTGATCTTTGCGATGTAAGTATAAGAATCATTGCGGTAGACACTGTGATGATGGGATGGAGGGGTGCAAGTGGTAGAGAAAATGAAGCTGCTTCATATCACCGGGCCGAAAAATGATATCGACCGTGTGATGGAGCAGTACCTGAGCAGATATGAGATACATTTTGAAAATGCCGCATCCGGATTTGGCATATCCGGTCATGTGAGACCGTTTGCAGAGACAAATATCTACAAGGATGCATACACAAAGGCACAGGCGTTGTGGGAACACTTAAAGGACGAGCCCGGTGGGGCAGCAGACTATGCCATGCCGGTAAAAATGGAGCCAGCGGAAGCGGAAAAAGTGGTGGAAGCGGCATACCGGCTGACAGATGAGATCGTGAAACGGCAGGAGGAAGTGCGGAAGGAACGCATGGAGAATCAGAGCCTGATGGATCAGATCGCACCGTTTCGGCGGCTTGATTACGAATTTAAAAAAATTCTGGAATTTCAGTTTATCGCATTCCGTTTTGGAAGAATCACAAGAGAGCATTATCAGAAACTCGAACGCTATATCCATGATACCGATCATGTATTATTTTATGAATGTGACAGTGACGAGGCATATGTGTGGGGCGGCTATTTTGTGCCAAGAGTCTACGCAAAAGAAGTAGATGCGGTGTGTCTGTCGTTTCATTTTGAGCGCATCTATATACCGGATTCTTTTGATGGAACACCGGAGAGTGCTTATCAGGAGGCATTGCAGAAAAAACAGGCATATGACGAGGAAGAGCAGAAGTTAAAAAAGCAGCTTCATGATACCTTGGAAAAACATGCCGGAAAGATCGCGGGTGCATGTGCCGCATTAGAGCATTACTGCAACAATTTTGATGTGCGTAAGTTTGCAGTCTGCACGACACCCGGAAGAAAGCCGGGAGAGCAGACCGAATACTACATTTTATATGGATGGATGAGCGCAGATGATGCCAGAAAATTAGAAAAAGAGACGGCGGAAGATTCAAAGATCCATGTGATGGAGGAGGATGTGGAGGAGCATATGTCCGTCAGTCCGCCGACAAAATTAAAGAATCCTGCGCTGTTTAAGCCGTTTGAGATGTTTGTGGAAATGTACGGACTTCCGGCATACCAGGAGATGGATCCAACCATATTTATTGCGCTTACCTACACGCTGATGTTCGGGATCATGTTCGGGGATGTCGGGCAGGGACTGTGCCTTTTGATCGGAGGATTTGTTTTTTACCGGATCAGGCACATGAACCTTGGAGCGATTTTATCGTTAGCCGGCATCTGGTCTACGGTATTCGGTTTTATGTATGGCAGCGTGTTTGGATTCGAGGATATCTTAAAGCCCGTGTGGATGCGTCCGATGGATAACATTATGACGACACTGATGTTAGCGATCGGATTTGGAATGTTTCTGATCCTGGCTGCGATGGTCTTAAATATCATCAATGCCGTGCGTGCGAAAGATGTGGGACGGATTCTTTTTAGTCCGAGCGGAGTCGCGGGTATTTTGTGTTACGGATGTGCGGTTTTATGCATTGTACTTTATGCATTTGAAAAACCGGTTCCGGCTACCGGCATTCTTGCTGTTTTTGTCGGAGTGCCGCTCATTGCAATCCTTTTGAAAGAACCGCTTACAAATCTGCTTGAACGAAAGAAAAAGCTGTTTCCGGAAGGCGAGAGCAAGGCGATGTTTTTTGTGGAATCTCTCGTGGAATTGTTTGATGTGGTATTAAGTTATGCGACGAACAGTATATCCTTTGTCCGTGTCGGAGCGTTTGCACTCAGCCATGCGGGCATGATGGGAGTGGTGCTGACGCTCGCCGGATATGAGAGTGGTTCGCCGAACTGGATCGTTGTGGTACTTGGAAATATCGTCGTGACAGGTCTTGAGGGACTCGTCGTAGGGATCCAGGTATTAAGACTTGAATATTATGAGATGTTCAGCCGTTTTTATCAGGGAACCGGAAAGCCGTTTGTGGCATTTTCCGGAAACAGGAAATAGGAGGAGAAAAAGATATGGCAGCAAAAATAACACTGGTGGCAATTTTAATTTTCAGTATGGTGATCCCTTTTCTGGGATATGTGCTCGGAAACAGGAAAGAGAAAAGTTTTAAGGCATCTCTTGCGGTAAATTTGGTTCTGTTTTTCGGAACAGTTGTGGTGGCAGATATGCTGCTTTTCAGCGGGCATATCTATGCAGCATCCGATACCGCGGCATCCGCAGCAGAGGGATGGAGATACATGGCGGCAGCACTGTCAACCGGACTTTCCTGTATCGGTGCCGGTGTAGCAGTTGCGAGTGCGGCATCCGCAGCAATCGGAGCACTGAGCGAGGATTCAAGTATTATGGGTAAGGCGCTGATCTTCGTTGCGCTGGCAGAATCTATCGCATTGTATGGACTTTTGATCTCATTTTCCATTCTGGGATAAAAGAGACGGGAAGGATGGCGGATTTCCATGAGGATGTATTTGATCAGCGATAATATAGACACATACACGGGGATGCGGCTTTCCGGTGTTGAGGGTGTGGTCGTGCATGAGAGAGAAGAACTTGAAGAAGCGCTTTCCTTTGTGACGGGACAGCCGGATATCGGGATCGTACTGCTGACAGAAAAACTCGGCAGGGATTTTCCGGAACTGGTAAATGATTTAAAACTGAGCCGGAGGACGCCGCTGTTTGTGGAGATCCCGGACAGGCATGGAAGCGGCAGAAGCAAGAATTTTATTACGGATTATGTCAGTCAGGCAATCGGGCTGAAATTGTAAACGGGGGATGGATGCATGGAGATCAATGAAAAACTGGAAGTTTTTTTTGGAGCTGCGATCGGTGCTGCAAACAGCCAGAGCGAGTCGATGCTCGATGAGCAGAAAAATATTTATCAGTCGGCAATGGAAGAACATGAGCAGTCCTGCCGTGATGCACTTAAAAGCTCAAGACGCATTTTCTTAGAAAAACAGAAAAAAGAAGTAAACCGCAGGAATGCAGAGCAGACAATGGCGTGGAAAAAGGATTATCAGGCGCTCAAAGAGCAGAAGACGGAAGAATTGTTTGAGATGGTGAAGGAAAAGCTTTTATCGTACCGCCGGACGGATGCGTATGAAGCATTTCTGCTTGCACAGATAGGTAAGGCAAAAGAATTTGCACAGGGAGAGGATCTGACCGTATTTATCAGTCCCTCAGATCAGGAGAGACAGGCCGTCCTTGAAGAGAAGAGCGGATGCAGGGTAGAGATCGCTGAGGATGAGTTTTCCGGCGGCATGCGGGCGGTCATCCCGGCAAAAAATGTTTTGATCGATGAGTCATTTGCAGAGAGAATGAAACATGCGGGAGAGATATGCTGGATATGATGTAAAACTGTTATGTGCCGGGAGACAGCACAAAAACAGAGAGCAGTTTGAGAGGATCAGATATGGGTATAACAGGAAAGATATACGGGATCAACGGACCGGTTATCACGATACAGGGAAATCTTGGTTATAAAATGAATGAGATGGTATATGTCGGAGAGCACCGTTTAGTCGGGGAAGTAATCCGGCTGTCGAAGGAAAAGACGACCATCCAGGTATATGAGGAGACATCCGGATTAAAGCCGGGTGAGGAAGTGGCCGGTGCGGGTTGTGCCATCAGTGTAAAATTAGCTCCCGGAATTTTAAATAACATCTTTGATGGTATTGAACGTCCACTGCAAAAAATCGCAGAAAAAAGCGGAGCGTTTATCCCGACGGGAGCGCAGGCAGATGCACTGGATCGGGAGAAATTATGGGAGACGCATATCACCGTACAGGAAGGCGACGAGGTGGCAGGGGGTTCTATCATAGCGGAGGTGCCGGAGACAAAGTCGATCGTACACCGTGTGATGCTTCCGCCCGGAGTATCCGGAACAGTGACGGCGGTAAAACCGGATGGAGATTATACGATCTGTGATGAGATCGTAACGATACGCACTACAGACGGCGGTACAAAGGCACTTACCATGACACAGGAGTGGCCGATCCGCAAACCGCGTCCGGTTAAAGACCGGTATCCGGCAGACCGGCCGCTTGTGACCGGACAGCGTATCTTAGATACACTTTTCCCGATCGCAAAGGGCGGCACGGCGGCATTGCCGGGAGGATTTGGTACCGGAAAAACGATGACGCAGCACCAGCTTGCAAAATGGTGTGATGCGGACATTATCATTTATATCGGCTGTGGGGAACGTGGAAATGAGATGACCAATGTTTTGGAGGAATTTGGAGAATTAAATGATCCAAAGACCGGCAATCTTCTGATGGACCGCACCACGCTGATCGCAAATACTTCGAACATGCCGGTGGCGGCGCGTGAGGCGAGCATTTATACCGGCATCACGTTAGCGGAATACTACCGCGACATGGGTTATCATGTAGCAATCATGGCAGATTCCACGTCGCGCTGGGCAGAGGCATTAAGAGAGCTCTCCGGAAGGCTTGAGGAGATGCCGGCGGAGGAAGGTTTCCCTGCATATCTGGCATCGAGGCTTTCGGCATTTTATGAGCGCGCCGGGTATGTGCAGAATTTAAACGGTTCGGATGGCAGTGTGACGATCATCGGGGCGGTGTCCCCGCAGGGAGGCGATTTTTCGGAGCCTGTCACACAGAATACCAAGCGCTTTGTTCGCTGTTTCCTTGCACTGGACAAATCACTTGCCTATGCAAGACATTATCCTGCGATCAACTGGCTGACCAGTTATTCAGAGTATATTCCTGATCTGACGGCATGGTATGAGACGAATGTTGGCCCGACATTCGTGCAGTGCCGGAATGAGATCTTGAATCTTCTGACGATGGAAAATCGTCTGAATGAGATCGTAAAGCTGATTGGAAGTGATGTGCTTCCAGACGATCAGAAGCTGGTGCTTGAGATTGCGCGTGTGATCCGGCTTGGATTTTTGCAGCAGAATGCATTCCACAAAGAGGACACCTATGTGCCGATGGAAAAACAGCTTCGCATGATGGAGATCATCCTTCATCTTTACGACCGCTGCAAGGCACTGATCGACCGGAACATGCCGATGGCGCTTCTTCGGGAAAGTGATATATTTGAGAAGATCATTTCCATTAAATATGATGTGGCAAATGACAAACTAGAGCAGCTAAACCTGTATGATGATAAGATCGAAGAATTTTATCAGCATCTGATGGCGGAAAATGCGTAAGGGGCGGTTGAACACAAAAATGTAGATTCGTGTGAAGAATAAGCTGCTCAGAAATGAGGATTGATATGGCGATTGAGTATCTTGGACTGAGTGAGATCAATGGACCACTGGTTGCAGTAGAAGGTGTAAGAGGAGCTTTCTATGATGAGATCGTGGAGTTGGTCGTGGAAGGAAAACAGAAAAAATTAGGGCGCATCGTGGAGATCAATAATGACTATGCGGTCGTTCAGGTGTTTGAGAGCACGGAGGAGATGTCCCTTTTAAATACGCATGCAAGGTTAACAGGCAGACCGCTGTGTGTGGGGCTGTCGGAGGAAATCTTAGGAAGAACATTCAACGGTCTGGGGCAGCCAATCGACGGGCTCGGCGCGGTGCACGCCGAGGTTGTGCGTGACGTCAACGGACAGCCGATGAATCCGTGCAGCAGGGAATATCCGAGAAACTATATCAGAACCGGTATCTCTGCGATCGATGGACTGACGACTTTGATCCGTGGACAGAAACTGCCGATCTTTTCAGGCAACGGTCTGCCGCATGATGAGCTTGCCGCCCAGATTGTGGAACAGGCCAGTCTTGGGGATGGCGAAAACGAGGACGAACCGTTTGCAGTCGTGTTTGCCGCGATGGGAGTCAAATATGATGTGGCGGAGTATTTTAAGCGCCGTTTTGCAGAATGTGGTGTAAGTGACCATGTTGCGATGTTTTTAAATCTCTCCAATGATCCGGTTGCAGAGCGTCTGATCACGCCGAAGGTGGCGCTGACAGCCGCCGAGTATCTCGCGTTTGAGAAAAATATGCATATCCTTGTAATACTGACCGATATGACTTCGTTTGCAGAGGCGATGCGTGAAGTTTCGGCGCAGAAGGGAGAGATCCCAAGCAGGAAAGGCTATCCGGGATATCTGTACAGTGAGTTTGCAGCACTTTATGAGAGAGCCGGGATCGTAAACGGTGCATCCGGTTCCGTCACACAGATTCCGATCCTGACAATGCCGAATGACGATATCACACATCCGATCCCGGATCTTACCGGATATATCACCGAGGGGCAGATCGTACTGGAACGTTCCCTTCACCAGAAAAATATTTATCCTCCGATCAATGTACTGCCGTCACTGTCGCGTCTGATGAAGGACGGTATCGGTGAAAAATATACCAGGGAAGACCATCAGGATCTTGCAAACCAGCTCTTTTCCTCCTATGCCCGTGTCGGCGAGGCGAGAGATCTTGCGAGTGTCATCGGCGAGGACGAGCTTTCTGATACCGATAAACAGTATCTGAAATTTGGTACAGCTTTTGAAAAAGAATTTATCGGGCAGGGAAAAGACGAAAACCGTTCGATGGCGGAAACGCTGGATATCGGCTGGCGGCTGCTGCATATCCTGCCGCGTGGAGAATTAGACCGTATTGATACAAAAATTCTTGAAAAGTACTGGGATTAGGAGGGGATGACGCATGGATCCGAATACGTTTCCGACGAAGGGAAACCTCATATTGGCAAAAAATGCGCTCGCATTGTCAAAACAGGGATTTGACCTGATGGATAAAAAAAGAAATATCCTGATCCGGGAACTGATGGAGTTGATCTCAGAGGCTTCGGATATCCAGAACCAGATCGATGAGACATTTTCCAATGCCTACCAGGCACTGCAGAAAGCCAACATCCAGATGGGAATCCATCAGGTAGAACAGATTGCAAAAGCGGTTCCGGTGGAGAACTCCATTCGTATCAAGCGGCGCAGTGTCATGGGAACAGAAATCCCAAAGGTAGAGTATGAGAAAAAGAAGCAGGCACCGGCATATTCTTTTTATCACACAAGAATGTCATTAGATGAGGCGTGCCAGCAGTTTGAAAAAGTAAAAGAATTAACGATCCGTCTTGCGGAGATCGAAAACTCTGCATACCGCCTTGCCTATAATATCAAAAAGACGCAGAAACGCGCGAATGCACTCTCGAACATTACAATTCCGAAGTATGAAAAACTGTCGCGTGAGATACAGGATTATCTGGAGGAAAAAGAGAGGGAAGAGTTCACAAGACAGAAAGTTGTAAAGAAAAACCGGATGAAAAATGCAGGTTCCGGGATGATGTCATAAGAATAATGAATGAAAAATAAGAAAGCCGAAAGCGGAATAAAGTGTCGCTTTCGGCTTTTATTCATGACAATAGAATGTTCGCGGAGCGTGCATTCTAGCCTAACATTTTATGAAAAAATGCTAGGTAGCAGATTATTTTTTGTAGGTGTCAGAAAACAGATCACGGTACCATTTCAGGGCAGAAATATAGGCATCATACACAGTCTGTGTGTCAAGGTTTTCCAGGATCATAAGCCGGGAAACTTCGGACCAGTTACCTGCCTCATATTGTTTGATGAAATATAAAGGTTCCGCAAAAATACCACTCTGACGGATGAGAGCATCTTCGATATCGCGTGAAACTTTGACAAGGGATAATGCTTCCTCCATTGGTTTATCGAGGATGATATCAAGCACGGAAAACAGTCCGGTTAAGAATAGTTCGGAAGCTTTGCCGCCAAGCTCAAAGGCAGGGGCAAGATTTTCTGCAAACTTTGCACGCAACAGGGATAAACGCGTAAGCTCGTTTGGCTTGTCGGAACACAACTGATTGACAACGGCGGTGTTGATCCAACGTTTCAGTTCTTTCTGTCCAAGCATGGCAGCTGCGTGCCGGATGGAAGTGATCTCAGAGTTGACAGCCATATGATTGACCATGCGAAGCAGTGAGATGACAAGAGCGGTGTCATGACCGATGATATCTGCCGCTTTGGTGAGGTCAAAGTCCTCTGTATTAACCAGATTCATAAGTTCAATGTAATTGATCTTTAACGGAGCTACGTCATGGTTTCCCTTTGTGACAGGGAGTCTGTAAAAACTTCCCTCATATAAAGTGCAGCTCTTATCCTGACAGATTGCATCAAATGTCTCTGTTTTGGTTATATTTGAAGCACAGAGTTTAATGTCCGGATAAACTTTATTGAAATAAATGCGTGCTTTGCTGATGTCGATTTCTTCACAGTCTAACATGACATAATCCATCAGTACGAGCAGATCATGGTAAGCTTCGTAACTTGATACAGGAAGCTTGCGGATGGCAAATCGGTATCCCATCTTTTTCAGTGCTTTGACACGGTCAATATACATTGGTGTGCATGGAATATTTCCTTTTAACAGCAGTACGAAAAATTCGTGTGGCAGACCGCACTGAGCAGGAATATCGGAAAAAATCGATATTTCATTTACCGGAACAAAGATTTCTTTTGCCGGGGAAAGAGTTTCAAGTCCCATATTTAAGATCAGTTCAAATCCTTCAATCTGGGCGGCGCCATCATTGCTTCCGCTTCCCAAAAGATTCGGGTGAAGCAGAAAATTTGCTTTCTGTGTATACAGAGAATATGCGCTGACTTTTATGTTTTCATCAAATAGAGGTATTAATGTAACCAGCATAGGCGTTCTCCTTATAGCATGGAATCTTTTGTGAAGAAACCATGTGAAACGTTAACATTTATCTACTTTTACTATACTATAAATCTGTGAAAAAAGACACATTTTTTTGAAATTAATAAACAGAAAACTTATTTTATGAAAAATAATTGAAAATACTTGATATTTCAGAATGAATGTGGAAAACTAATGACAGAAGAATGGGAGGGATTTGCATGTTAAAACAATGGGAAAAAACAGAGCGTCCGTCAGATGCAAAACTGGAGGAACGGCTGCAGGAAGCACGGAGAAAACTGCAGGAGCAGCAGCTCAAGGTAAAAGAGCACGGACTGCCGGTGCTTGTGCTTGTGGAAGGATGGGGAACCGCAGGTAAAGGCTCACTGATCGGTCAGATTATTAAAAACATTGATCCGAGATTCTTTAAAGTAGCGTCCATGGCGGCACCGACGGAGGAAGAAAAGAGAAAACCGTTTTTGTACCGGCATTTTGCCAAAATTCCGGAAGCCGGACAGTTTGTATTTCTGGATACGGCATGGATGGATGAGATTACGGAGGAGCGTCTGCACGGAACCATTTCCGAGGATGTATACGCCAACCGGATTGAAAGTGTCCGCCGGTTTGAACGGCAGCTTACAGACAATGGCTATCTGGTCATGAAATTCTTTCTGCATATTTCAAAAAAGGAACAGTCACGGCGTATTGCACAGCTGGAGCATCAGAAGGACACAACATGGCGTGTCAGCAAAAAAGATCTGTGGCAGAATGAACATTATGAGAAATGTATGGATGTATTTTCCGGATATCTGAAAAATACAAATATGCCATCCGCACCCTGGTATATCATTGATGCAAAGTCCAGAAAATGGACAGAAGTACAGATTCTTGAGACGCTTACCCAGGGGATTGAGATTGCTCTGAGCAATCACCAGATGGCGGTTCCGCTTCTGCAGAATGTATTTCCGTTGAAAAAAATGCCGCTTCTTTGTGACATTCCGTTAGACAAGTGTATGGAGGAGGATGTCTATAAAAAGGAATTAAAGCAGCTTCAGCAGAGACTTGGAGAACTGCACAATCGTCTGTATCGTAAGAAAGTGCCGGTCATCATTGCCTATGAAGGGTGGGATGCAGCCGGAAAAGGCGGAAATATCAAGCGGATTACGGGAGCACTTGATCCGCGTGGATATGAGGTTCATCCGATTGCAAGTCCCGAGCCGCATGAGAAAGCAAGACATTATCTGTGGCGTTTCTGGACAAGGCTTCCGCGTACCGGGCATATTGCAATCTTTGACCGAACGTGGTATGGGCGTGTGATGGTCGAACGTCTGGAAGGGTTTTGCAGCGAGAATGACTGGATGCGTGCGTACAATGAAATTAATGAGTTTGAGAAGGAACTGCACGACTGGGGAGCCGTGATCATCAAATTCTGGGTGCAGATCGACAAAGATACGCAGCTTGCCCGTTTTACCGATCGGCAGAATACGCCCGAAAAGCAATGGAAGATTACAGAGGAAGACTGGCGCAACCGTGATAAGTGGGATGCGTATGAGGGGGCAGTCAATGAGATGATTCAAAAGACGAGCACTACCTATGCACCGTGGCATATCTTAGAATCCGTAGATAAAAAATATGCACGGATCAAAGCATTAAGGATCGTGATTGCTGAACTGGAAAAAGTGTTAGACTGACTGGAAAAATAAAAAAGGAATACCCCGGCAAACGGAATTTCCGTTGCCGGGGTATTTTTGCGACTTATGATGAAACATCGCAGAATTATGAATTTGTTTTTTTCAGGTTTTTCTGTGCTGTAGAAAGCATCAGCTTGATACGGTTGAGCTGGTTAACTTCCGATGCACCCGGATCATAATCGATTGCAACGATATTTGCGCCCGGATATTCGTGACGAATTTCCTTAATGACACCTTTACCGACGATATGGTTTGGCAGGCAGGCAAATGGCTGCGCACAGACGATGTTGGTTGCTCCCTGTGCAATCAGTTCAAGCATTTCTCCAGTTAAGAACCAGCCTTCGCCGGTCTGGTTACCGCAGGAGACGATATGCTCTGCCTGTTTTGCCAGATCCTGAATATATGCAGTTGGCTCAAAATGTTTACTCTTTGCAAGTTCATCCCTTGCATCCTTGCGCAGCCACTCAAAGAAGCGGATGAGCATATTGTTTATGCGCTTGGATTTTGCGGTAGCTCCAAGATAATCCGCCTTGAAATTCTGATTGTAGCAGCAGTACAGTAAGAAATCGGTCAGATCCGGTACGACTGCCTCCGCACCTTCGGATTCGAGCAGATCCACAATATAGTTGTTGGCAGCCGGAAGGAACTTGACAAGGATCTCTCCAACCACACCGACACGCGGCTTTTTCTCATCCGTCATTGGCAGATTGTCAAAGTCGCGGATGATCTGACGGCACATTTTGCGATATTTACGGTGGGACAGAATCTTGGTGTTGCCAACAAAGTCAATGACACGTTTTTTCCATTTTTCGTGTAATGCGTTGGCAGATCCCGGTACCTTTTCGTATGGGCGCACACGGTAGAGACAGCGCATGAAGATGTCTCCGAATTCCAGAGCGTACAGACCATGCTGGATCAGGCTTGGTGTGAGTTTAAATCCCGGATTTTTCTCCAGACCGACCATGTTGATGGAGATGACCGGAATATCCGGGTGGCCGGCTTTGGTCAATGCACGGCGGATAAATCCAATGTAGTTGGTCGCACGACAGCCACCACCGGTCTGTGAGATCAGGATTGCTGTTTTGCTCAGGTCATATTTGCCGGACATTACTGCACTCATAATCTGTCCGATGACAATCAGGGACGGATAACATGCATCGTTATTTACATACTTTAAACCGACATCGACACATTCTCTGGCCGGAACATCCGGGATGACCAGATTGTAGCCTGCGGCACGGAATGCCGGAACGAGAAGTTCAAAATGGATCGGTGACATCTGTGGACAGATGATGGTGTAATCTTTACGCATTTCCTCGGTAAAGATAACGCGCTCGTAATTTGCCGGCTTGATTTCGCGTTTTTCATGTTTTTTCTCTTTGACACGAATTGCAGCCAGAAGCGAACGGATACGGATACGGGCAGCACCGAGGTTGTTGACTTCATCAATCTTTAAGCATGTATAAATTTTTCCGGAATTGGTCAGAATATCGCTGACACAGTCGGTTGTTACGGCATCCAGTCCGCAGCCGAAGGAGTTCAGCTGGATGAGGTCCAGATCATCCCTGGTCTTAACGTAGTTTGCGGCGGAGTACAGCCGGCTGTGGTACATCCACTGATCCATGACAATAAGCGGGCGTTCCAGATTCCCCAGATGGGAAATGGAATCTTCTGTCAGTACACACATACCGTAGGAAGTAATCATTTCCGGAATACCGTGATTGATTTCCGGATCAACATGGTATGGACGACCGGCCAGCACGATACCGCGGCGATGGTGTTCTTCCATATATTTCAATACTTCTTCGCCCTTCTTCTGCATCTCCAGACGGGTCATGGCAAGTTCTTTCCAGCCTTCGGATACGGCATCACGTACTTCGGCTTCCGGAATATGGAATTCTTTCTTAAAACAGTCTACGAGCTGTTTGGAAAGAACTTCTTCGTTTGTAAACGCCATGAACGGGTTTAAGAACCGCATCTGTCCACTCGTAATTTCCTCAACATTGTTTTTAATGTTTTCGGAATAAGAAGTTACGATCGGGCAGTTGTAGTGGTTGTTTGCATCCGGAAACTCGTTGCGCTCGTAAGGAATCGCCGGATAGAAAATAAAATCTACATTCTGGTGGATCAGCCAGGAAATATGACCGTGCGCCAGTTTCGCCGGGTAGCATTCGGATTCGCTTGGAATAGAATCAATGCCGAGTTCGTAGATTTTTCGTGTGGACTGCGGAGAGAGAACCACACGGAAACCGAGCTTCTTAAAGAACGTTGCCCAGAACGGATAGTTTTCATACATGTTCAGTACACGCGGAAGTCCGACGGTCCCGCGGGTTGCTTCGGCTTCTGACAGAGGTTCATAAGCAAAAATACGTTTGTTCTTATATTCGAAGAGGTTTGGAATATTCTCTTTGTTTTTTTCTTTTCCAAGTCCGCGCTCACAGCGGTTTCCGGTAATATACTGACGGTTGTCTGAAAACTTATTGATCGTCAGCAGACAGTGGTTTGTACATCCCTGGCAGCGTGCAAGCTTGGTAGTGTAGGACAGTTTATTGATCTGTTCAATGGACAGCATCGTCGTCTGATAGCCGGCTTCGTGACGTTCGCGGGCAATCAGTGCGGCACCGAAAGCACCCATGATTCCGGCAATGTCCGGACGGGTTGCGTGGACACCGGCAATTTTTTCAAAACTGCGCAGAACGGCGTCATTGTAGAAAGTACCACCCTGAACAACAATATTTTCTCCCAGATCTTTGGCATCGGACAGTTTGATCACCTTAAATAATGCGTTTTTGATTACAGAGTAGGCAAGTCCGGCAGAGATATCGGCAACGGAGGCGCCTTCCTTTTGTGCCTGTTTTACCTTTGAGTTCATAAATACGGTACAGCGGGTACCAAGATCAATCGGATGCTTGGCAAACAGTGCTTCTTTGGCGAAATCCTGCACCGTGAAGTTTAAGGATTTTGCAAAAGTTTCAATGAAAGAACCGCAGCCGGAAGAACATGCTTCGTTTAACTGAACCGAATCTACGGTCTGGTTCTTGATCTTGATGCATTTCATGTCCTGACCGCCGATGTCTAAAATACAGTCAACTTTTGGATCAAAGAAAGCGGCGGCATAGTAATGGGCGACGGTTTCTACCTCGCCGTCATCAAGCATCAATGCAGCTTTCAAAAGAGCTTCCCCGTATCCGGTGGAGCAGGAGTGTACAATGTGCGCACTCTCCGGAAGCAGACGGTAAATTTCCTGAATGGAACGGATGGCAGTTGCAAGCGGGCTTCCGTTATTGTTGTCATAGAATGAATACAGAAGTTTTCCGTCCTCGCTGACAAGTGCGATCTTTGTTGTCGTGGAACCTGCGTCAATACCGAGATAGCAGTTTCCGGAATAGTTTTTCAGGTCACCGGTTTCTACATGATTGTTTCCGTGCCGGCTGGTAAAAGCATCGTAATCTTCCTGGCTGGCAAACAGCGGGTCCAGACGGGCAACTTCAAACTCCAGCTTAATGCCAGTGGAAAGACGCTGCTGCAGAGATCCTAAAGTGGTCTCTACGTCTTCTTTATAATTTAATGCGGAACCGATCGCTGCAAACAGATGCGAATTTTCCGGTGTAATTGCGTGCTCATCATCGAGATTTAACGTGCGGATAAACGCTGCTTTCAGTTCGGATAAAAAGTGCAGAGGACCACCGAGAAATGCCACATGTCCGCGGATCGGTTTACCACAGGCAAGTCCACTGATCGTCTGATTGACAACCGCCTGGAAAATAGAGGCAGACAGATCTTCGCGAGTTGCCCCCTCATTGATGAGCGGCTGGATATCTGTCTTGGCAAATACACCACAGCGCGCTGCAATCGGATAGATTGCTTTATAATTTTTGGCATATTCATTTAATCCGGAAGCATCGGTCTGGATCAGGGATGCCATCTGATCAATGAACGAACCTGTACCGCCGGCACAGATACCGTTCATACGCTGTTCGACATTGCCGCCTTCAAAATAGATGATCTTGGCATCTTCTCCGCCGAGCTCGATTGCAACATCGGTCTGTGGCGCATAATGAGTGAGAGCAGTGGATACTGCAATAACCTCCTGCGTAAACGGAACCTCCAGATGCTTTGCAAGGGTCAGTCCGCCTGATCCGGTAATAACAGGAGAAACAGAAAGATCCCCCAGTTCGTTGGATGCTTTGGCAATTAAGGACGCCAGTGTCTCCTGAATATTTGCAAAATGACGCTCGTAATCGGAAAACAGGATGTTGTCCTGTGAGTCGAGGATTGCAATTTTGACGGTGGTGGAACCGATATCAATTCCAAGTTTATGTAACTGCTTGTCACTCATAAATGTAACCTCCATGTGTAAGTAACTAAACTTATTATAAATAAGTATGATTTCAAAACAAAACCTAAAACATTATACGACAAGAATTGACAAAAGACAACGACTGAAAACATAAAGATTTTATAAAATGTTGGAAAGAACGTGCCGCTGCGTTGACAAGAGGGATTTGAAAACCGTATAATTGGTTGACAGAAAGGTCAGAAGTGACCGTAACCATACATACACTATTCTATGTAGACAGGAGACAGATTTATGAACTGGATGGATAAACTGGAACGCAAATGGGGACGACATGCGGTCGCCAATCTGAGCAGATATTTTGTACTTGCGCAGGTGATTGGATACGTGGTACAGCTGACGGCACCCGGACTCATGAGTTATATGAATTTTGATATGGGCAGTATTCTGCACGGACAGCTCTGGAGAGTTGTGACATGGATTTTTACACCGACGGCATCGCTGGATGTTTTTGGAATCTTATTTCTGTTCTGTGTGCTTATGTGGGGCAGTTCGCTGGAATCCATGCTTGGAACATTCCGCATGAATGTATTTTTGTGGGGAAGTGTGATTTTGTGTGACATTGTGGGCGCGATCGTATATGTTGTTACGCGGATTCTGCTGGGATATGGTTTTTCTCCGTATCTGTCCACGTATTATATTCTGATGTCCATGCTGCTGGCGCTGGCCATGTGCATGCCGGAGGGAGAGGTACGCCTGTATTTTGTCCTTCCGATCAGGATGAAATGGATGTTAATTTTTGAACTGGTATATCTGGGATATCAGGTGGTTCGTATATTCTCGATCGGAATTGCAAGTTATGGAACCGGAATGGGAATTCTCGTGGGTGTTTTAAACTGCGTACAGATAGTGGTTCCGGTACTCAATATGTTCTGGTTTTTCCATGCAATGAAGACCCGTTTGTCCGGAAAACAAAAGAAACGCCAGAAAGAATTCCGGGCACAGTTCAGTCAGCCTCGTCCGGGGTCCGGCATTGCACGTCACAAATGTGCCATCTGTGGTAGAACCGAGCTGACAAATCCGGAATTACAGTTCCGTTATTGCAGCAAATGCGTGGGAAATCGTGAATACTGTCAGGATCATCTGTTTACCCACCAGCATGTAAAATAAAATTTAGTGAGTGGAAAAGAAAAAAATCATGAAGAAAAAGTTTTTAAGTGTTTTGCTTATCGTTGCGGTTCTGATAGGAATGGCAGGTGTCAGCGGAACACAGACAGAATCAGGAGAACAGAAAGCAGACAAAGAACAAAAGCAGCAGGAAAACGAACAGACTGCGGAAACGAAAGTGGAAATTCCACCGGAAAATGAGGAAGAACAAAAGGGATGGATCGGTGTTATCTTAAACGGAGATGAGACAGAAGCCTATACACTGGCACATATTGACGGAATCCGGGCAGCAGCAGAAAATGTCAGTCTTCCGGAGCAGGATATCATCTGGAAAGAGCGTGTCGGTGCGAATGATGGCTGCAAAAGTGCGGTAAAGGATCTTATCAGACAGGGATGTGAGATTATTATTGCAAACAGCGCCATCTATGAAGAAGCAATAAAAAGTGAAGCAGAAAAGAATCCGGAAGTTGATTTTGTAGTTATCAACGATTCAAAGACACAGAGTACGGTAACGGAAGACGGAACAGAACTCACAAATCTTTACAATGTACATATGGATACCTACGAAGCTTCTTATGTGGCAGGAGTCACGGCCGGAATGAAAGTAGCAAAGCTGAAGGAAAAGAAAAAGATTCCCGCAAAGAGTTTTGACGAAAAGAAAAATGTAAAACTGGGATATGTGGCGGCAGAGGCAAACGATGATGCACATGCAGATATTAATGCCTATTACCTGGGAGTAAAGGCCGTCTGTAAAAAGGTTGTTTTACAGGTAGAATACATAGATGCCTGGAATAACAGTGATGCGGAGGCAACCGCAGCCGGAGATCTGATCCGGAGCGGGTGTGTGGTTCTTGCATCCAATACCGATCTGGATGCTGTTATGCAGATGGCTGAAAATGCAAAAGAAAGCGGAAAATGCGTATACGCGGTTGGAAGAAACTCTGATATGCGTCAGATGGCAGGAAAGGCCGCGCTGACTTCGGTTGTCAGTGTGTGGTCGGTTTATTATACAGAGCTGTTTGATGCAAAGCTGAATGGCCGCTATATGGAACAGAACTGGAATGGCGGATATGCACAGGGAGCGGTTACAATTTCTACACTGGGAAAAAGTGCATCATCCGGAACCGGTGACAGAGTGAAAAAAACGGAAGAAAAAATAAAAAACGGGAAGAAACAGATTGCATATTTTTCAACACGTGCGCTGGACGGAATTCTGGAATCCGAAAAAGGACAGGAGCAATAGCGTACACAGGCGCGTTCCGGTTGACAAATATCGGGAATATCCCTATAATTATTCTTATTTGAGGAGTGCTGGAGGAATAGACATATGGAAAATGAAGCGGTTTCCAAGAATTTTATTGAACAGATTATTGAAAAGGACCTGGCAGAGGGACATTGTGAAACGGTAAAAACCCGTTTTCCACCGGAGCCAAACGGATATCTGCATATCGGACATGCAAAGTCCATTCTTTTAAATTCAGGGTTAGCAAAAAAGTACGGAGGAGAATTCAATCTCCGTTTTGATGATACAAATCCGACAAAAGAGAAACTTGAGTTTGTAGAGTCTATTAAGGAAGACGTAAAATGGCTTGGAGCAGATTGGGGAGATCGTCTCTTCTTTGCATCAAATTACTTCGATCAGATGTATGAAGCAGCGATTAAACTGATTAAAAAGGGAAAAGCATATGTATCCGATCTGTCTGCAGACGAAATCCGTGAGTATCGCGGGACTCTGACAGAGCCGGGAAAAGAAGACCCATATGCCAAAAGAAGCGTAGAGGAAAATCTTGCGCTGTTTGAAGAAATGAAGGAAGGAAAATGTGAGGATGGAAGTCGTGTACTTCGTGCACGGATTGATATGACTTCTTCCAATATCAATATGAGAGATCCGATCCTTTATCGTGTGGCACATATGACACATCACAATACCGGGGACAAGTGGTGTATTTATCCGATGTACGATTTTGCACACCCGATTGAGGATGCAATCGAGGGAATAACCCATTCCATCTGTACTCTGGAGTTCGAGGATCACAGACCGTTGTATGACTGGGTTGTGACAGAACTTGGATATAAGACCAGTCCGGAAGGGACTCCGAAGCAGATCGAGTTTGCAAAACTGTATCTGACAAATGTTGTAACCGGAAAACGTTATATCAAGCGTCTGGTTGAGGAGAAGATTGTAGATGGATGGGATGATCCACGTCTGGTTTCCATTGCAGCGCTGCGCCGCAGAGGATATACACCGGAATCCATTCAGAAATTTATCGAACTTGGAGGTATTTCCAAGGCAAACAGTTCTACGGATTATGCAATGCTTGAGTACTGCATCCGTGAGGATCTGAAGATGAAACGTCCACGTATGATGGCAGTTTTAGATCCGGTAAAGGTTGTCATTGACAATTATCCGCAGGGCCAGACGGAGGAACTTCCGGTGGACAATAATCTGGAAAATCCGGAACTCGGAAAGAGAACCGTTCCGTTTACCAGGGAAATTTATATTGAACGGGATGATTTTATGGAAGAACCGCCGAAGAAATATTTCCGTATGTTCCCGGGAAATGAAGTACGTCTCATGAATGCATATTTCGTGAAATGTGTCGGATTTGAAAAGGATGAGAGCGGGAAAGTTACGGTTATCCACTGCACATATGACCCGGCATCAAAAGGCGGAAACAGCCCGGATGGAAGAAAAGTAAAGGGAACCATTCACTGGGTATCGGCAGAACACGGAAAGAAAGTAACGGTTCGCTTATATGAGAACCTCATTAATGAAGAACTTGGCGTATATAATGAAGACGGAAGTCTGAATCTGAATCCGAATTCCCTGACTGTCCTGACAGAGAGCATTGTAGAGCCGGCATTGTTAGAGGCAAAACCATATGAGAGTTTTCAGTTTGTAAGAGAAGGATTTTTCTGCGCAGATTATAAGGATTCAAAGCCGGGAGCGCCTGTATTTAACAGAATTGTTTCTTTGAAGAGTTCTTTTAAGCTGCCGAAAAAATAAAGAATAGACAAAAAGAGGCGTAGAATGAATTTATTATCGGGATTGGAAAAATTTGGTCTGGATCAGATGGATACAGACCACCTCTTTGAAGAGGAAAAAAGTGATACACCTGCACGGAAAGCACCGGAACCGGTGCCAAAAAAAGAACCGGTTCACAGCGAAACTGAGTTCTTACTGGATAAATCCATCCGTTGTCCGGTATGTGATAATGTTTTCCGTACAAGAATGGTAAAAACTGGACGGGTAAAGCGCATGGAACCGGATTTTGATCTACGTCCGCGTTTTCAGTACATTGATACAAATAAATATGATGTATCGTCCTGCCCACAGTGCGGATATACGGCGATGAACCGCTATTTTACCCATTTGTCTACCGGTCAGGTCAAGATGATTGAAGAAGGGGTATGCCATAAGTTCAAAGGGCAGAAGCAGCCAAAAGAAGAACCGATGGAGCCGTATTCTTACGAAAAAGCCATTGAGCGGTATAAACTGGCTTTATATAATACACTGGTGAAAAAGGGAAAGAACAGTGAAAAGGCATATGAGTGCCTAAAGATATCCTGGCTGTACCGCGGCTGGATTGAGGAGCTTTCCAAGGCAGAAAAGAAAGATGAAAAAACACTTGCCGAATGCCGGAAAGAAGAAGCCACGTATTATGAACAGGCATATGAGGGATTTTTAAAAGCGATTGCATCTGAAAATTTCCCAATGTGCGGAATGGAAGAAAGTACCGTAAACCTGTTGATGGCGAATATAGCTTATAAACTTGGAAAGGTGGACATTGCATCCAGATTCATTTCCATGATTCTGACTTCACAGGCAGCTTCCCGAGTGGCAAAAGACCGAGCGATGCTTTTAAAAGAAGAGATTATTGCAAAACTGCACGGCAAAGGATAATCTATGGCTGGAAAATTTTATGCGGTAAAAAAGGGAAAAGTTCCGGGAATTTATACCTCATGGGATGCATGTAAAAGTATGGTGCATGGATTTCCGGGAGCTGTCTATAAAGGGTTTGCGACACGCGCAGAAGCGGAACAGTTTCTGGAAGAAAAAAAAGAGGAACAAAAGGAACCGGAAAATTATGCGTTTGTCGACGGTTCGTTTAACAGTGCTACTTCCGTCTATGGATATGGCGGATTTCTCGTGACAAAGGGAGAACGTCACGTGATCAGCGGAAGCGGCAATGATCCCCAGATGGCATCGATGCGCAATGTGGCAGGAGAGGTGTTAGGCAGCATGGCTGCAGTAAAAGAAGCTGTTGCCATGGGACTTACCGACTTAACCATTTATTATGACTATATGGGAATAGAGATGTGGGCAACCGGAGCCTGGAAGCGGAACAAACAGGGAACGATTGCCTATTATGATTTTATACAGTCCGTGAATGATAAAATTTCCCTTCATTTTGTGAAAGTGAAAGGACATTCCGGGGTAGAAGGAAATGAAGAGGCAGACCGGTTGGCAAGACTTGCTGCCGGGGTAGATTAGACAGACAGGGGTGACAAAGTGAGCGTATTTAATGTAGAACTGAAAAAAGTGGTGGATGACAGTTACGATATTGAGATGGGGTACCATCTGGAGGATCAACTGGTAGAGGATTTAGAGACCGGTCTTCTGGGAAAAATCAGGAAGTTTGCCGTGATCACGGATTCCAATGTACTGGATCTGTATGCAAAACCAATCAGTGAAAAACTGAGCAAGGCTGGATTTAAAGTGGAACTGTTCGTATTTCCGGCAGGAGAAAAAAGTAAGACCAGACAGACGAAGGCGAAGATTGAAGATGCCATGCTGGAAAAAGGGTTCCGCAGAGATTGTGCTGTGATTGCAATCGGCGGAGGTGTTGTTACGGATCTGGCAGGATTTCTGGCAGGAACATATGGCAGAGGCGTACCGTTTATCAATTATGCGACCACACTTCTGGCTGCTGCAGATGCATCCGTGGGCGGAAAGACTGCCGTTGATACACCGCTTGCAACGAATCTGATTGGACTTTTCAATCAGCCGCGCAAGGTCTACATTGATATTGCCGCATGGAAAACCCTTCCGAAACGTCAGATGGCAAGCGGCATGGCAGAGACCATCAAGCATGCATGTCTGGCGAGCCGTGAAATGTTTGAGTTTATCGAGGAAAACTTGGATGATATTATGAGTTTCCAGAAGTTTGCCTGCGAATATATCGCAGAGAACAACTGCAAGATCAAGTATGATGTTGTTATGAAAGACGAGAGAGAAAGCGGACTGCGCGAAGTCCTGAATTTAGGACACACGGTGGGACGCGCCATTGAAACTGTCAGTGACTACCGGCTTCTGCACGGCGAGGCACTTTCCATCGGAATGGCGGCTATGGTACTGCTTTCGGCACGCCTTGGCTATATGTCAGAGGAAGAGGCAGAGCGTGTGACTAAGCTGTATGAGCGTGTGGGACTTCCGACAAGAATTCCGGATTATATTGATCGTGAGGCTCTGGTTAAGAAGCTTTATACCGACAAAAAGGTGCGTGACGGAAAGTTACGCTTTGTGATCGAAAAAGGCATTGGCGATGTAGTGGAGTTTGCGCCGAATGTGTATGCCAAGCCGATCGAGGAGAGTCTGGCAAGAGAGATTATTATGGAACTGTAAAAGTTATACGAGGACGATGGGCTGTCGGTATTCGTTTGGTAATTCGGTCTGTATCTGCATGGAAGATGTAGTGCGGTACAGATCAGCACAGGCTACATCGTGTAAAAAACGTTTGTATGCAATTCCATGAAGGATAGAAGAAGCATCTGCAACTTTGGTAATCAAAGGAACGGATGCTTCTTTTTTGATGGCAGAAAGAAGCACAGAGGAATCCCTGCGGAAACCAAGCACACGCAGATACGGAATGCCATCCGGCTGCCAGAGCGCAGCATAATCGTCCTGCCGGATGTTGAGCAGGATGTGGAGCAGTGCACGGCAGATGCGTGTGTATGTTGTATTTTTGCTTTTTAAGAGATCGGCAAACTGCGAAAAACTTAAAAAATGTTCTAGATGCTGGACGATTCGATGGGACAGATCCTTGCCACAGTCTGCAAAGTCTGCATAGCCTTCGTCGTGTAGTGCCCATAACCGGGTGTAGAGTGCGAAGGAGAATGCATCCATATCCAGAAGAAGGTTCTGTTGCGCCAAAGTGGCAAGGAGGGAGGCGGAAGTCTCGGGAAGCATCTGCGAAAGCCCGAAATCATAGCCGTCTGTACTTATACGCATAGAATGGTTGTGGTTACCGTCATTTTCAGACGGCGCGAGCAGGGTGTTTCTTATGGCGGTTGCAGAGGCGTAGGTTACGCCTGTTTTTGTGCTGTGATAGCCTTCCCCGATACGCTGGACAGGCATACTGGAAAGATCATGGTCATGTACGCTGTTTATGGAATTCCAGCGGGCGATTGCTTTTTCGTATTCTAAGGCCAGAATATTGTTCGGAGATGCCAGAAAAGAAGAAACCGCATCAGAAGAAAAGGAAGGCAGCAGGGAACACAGTGCGTGGCTTCGTGCGACAGGAAACGGATTTCCCTGCTTCATGCTGGAAGAAACCAGCATCTGATAGTCCGAAGCATTTTTGGAAAGAACTTCGACAATTGCCTGCATAAGTTCTTTTTCCGGAGTTTCACAGCCATAGCAGAGCGTGTCAACGACGCCTGTTTTTCCGAGAAGCTGTACGCCTCCGGCAGCAAAATATTCCGCGGAAGCGGTCGCCCATACAGCCGGAAGTTCGAGTACCAGATCGGCACCGCCGAGAAGTGCCATGCGGGTGCGCGTGTATTTGTCGGCAATGGCAGGAACACCGCGCTGTAAGAAATCTCCGCTCATGGCAACGATCACAAAATCTGCTCCTGTAAGGTGGCGTACGGTTTCCATCTGATATTGGTGTCCGTTGTGAAACGGATTGTATTCGGCGATAATTCCTGCTGTTTTCACGTTTGCCTCCTGTTCGGTCGTTTCTTCTGCCTGTTTTTCTGTTAAAATATTAACACAGCTTTTCGAGGATTTCCACTTGTATAAGAAGGAAAATGTGTTTATAATGGAAAAAGATTGTGGATTTCCACAAAATGAATAAGGACAAGGGAGAATTCAAATGAACGTATTAGTAATCAACTGCGGAAGCTCTTCCCTGAAGTACCAGCTGATCAACTCTGATTCAGAAGAGGTACTTGCCAAGGGCTTATGCGAAAGAATCGGAATTGACGGAAGACTGGTTTACCAGAAAGAGGGAATGGATAAGGAGATCACGGAAGCTCCGATGCCAACCCACAAAGAGGCCATTCAGATGGTTCTTGATGCACTGCATAATCCAAAGAGTGGAGCAGTAAAGGATCTGAGCGAAATCGACGCAGTTGGACATCGTGTTGTACACGGTGGAGAGAAGTTTGCAAAGTCGGTGGTACTGACAGAAGAAGTGCTTGCAAAGGTAGAAGAGTGTAATGAACTTGCACCGTTACATAACCCGGCAAACCTGATCGGTATCCGTGCGTGTCAGGATCTTATGCCAAATGTACCGATGGTTGGTGTATTTGATACAGCGTTCCATCAGACAATGCCAAGAAAGGCATTCCTGTACGGACTTCCATATGAATATTATGAGAAATATAAAGTAAGAAGATACGGATTCCACGGAACCAGCCACAGTTTTGTATCCAAAGCATGTGCAGAGTATCTGAAACTGGATCTGAAAAACAGCAAGATTATTGTAGCGCATCTTGGAAACGGAGCATCTGTCAGTGCTGTATTAAATGGAGAATGTGTGGATACTTCTATGGGTCTGACTCCACTGGAGGGACTGGTTATGGGAACCCGTTCCGGAGATATTGATCCGGCAATCATGGAATTTATCGCAAAGAAAGAGAACCTCGACATCGATGGTGTCATGAATGTGTTAAATAAAAAATCCGGTGTTGAAGGATTATCCGGTGTATCCAGTGATTTCCGCGATCTGGAAGCTGCTTATAATGAAGGAAATCCACGCGCCATTGATGCCTGTGAGGTATTTGCTTACCGTGTGGCAAAATACATCGGTGCATATGTTGCAGCAATGAATGGTGTGGATGCGATCGCATTTACTGCAGGTATCGGAGAGAATACTTCTTTCATTCGTGAAAAGATCGTTTCTTATCTGGGATATCTGGGAATCAAGCTTGATAAGAAGACAAACGATGTGCGTGGCGTGGAGGAAATTATTTCCACACCGGATTCAAAAGTTACCGTATGTGTCATTCCGACCAACGAGGAGCTTGCAATCTGTCGTGAGACCGTAGCACTGGTAAAATAAATGTTGATAAATTTGTTGATAATTTGTAAAAATTAGTTGACAAAGCAGGACACCCTATGTATAATTGTTTAGGTGTGAATAGGAGAATACTGTGAAAATTGATCTTTCAATCATTACAAAATCCATAAACAAGGAATTGACACAGGAGGCGGACATCTCGCTCACTTCCTTTCGTTCCCGCTTGGGAGATTTTCCTATTGTTCGCAAAGCGCCGGTGACATTGCAGATCCGTAATGAGGAGAATGCAGCGGTATTCGTTAAGGGTACGGTTGATATTGATGTGATGATTCCGTGTGCGCGGTGTCTTGAAGAAGTTCGGACGCCGATCCGTTTTGACATAGATAAGAAACTCACTGTTCGGGAAGAGGGACTTGTCGATGAAGAGATGGAGGAACCGGATTACCTGATTGGGTTTGAACTGGATGTAGATAAACTTGTCTACGCCGAGATTTTGGTGAACTGGCCAATGAGAGTTCTGTGCAAGGACGATTGCAAAGGAATTTGTAAAGTCTGCGGGATGAACTTGAATAAGGGAGCCTGCAGTTGCCAGAGAACAGAGCTTGATCCAAGAATGGCAGCAATCCAAGATATATTTAACAGGTTTAAGGAGGTGTAAACAAATGTCAATTTGTCCAAAGAATAAATCTTCTAAGGGAAGAAGAGATAAGAGA
>ERZ773204.143-NODE-143-length-54386-cov-4.023670_pt1 | contig 54386 bp, 50 predicted proteins | sample MGYA00581007_ERZ773204 | MGnify/ENA primary metagenome ERZ773204 (study PRJEB29015, sample SAMEA2737757) | human gut metagenome | biome: human gut; feature: human-associated habitat; material: faeces | place: China | collected 2012 ... | reverse complement strand
GAAGACAGAATTTGGGATTTGTTTTTCAGGATTTTAACCTGCTTGACACTTTTTCTTTAAAAGACAATATATTTCTTCCACTTGTGTTAGCAGGAAAGAAATATGATGAAATGGAGAAAAGGCTTATGCCGATTGCGAAAAAACTGGGAATAGAAAGTCTTCTGAATAAATATCCGTATGAAGTTTCAGGAGGACAGAAACAAAGGGCAGCAGTTGCAAGAGCGTTAATCACAAAACCGCAACTGATTCTTGCCGATGAACCGACAGGAGCGCTGGATTCCAAAGCGTCAGATGAATTGTTGAAATTATTTACGGAAATCAATCAGGACGGTCAGACAATTTTGATGGTAACCCACAGCGTAAAAGCGGCGAGCAATGCAAGCCGTGTGTTATTTATTAAAGACGGAGAAGTGTTCTATCAGTTGTATCGGGGAAACTTATCCAATGAAGAAATGTATCAGAAGATTTCAGATACATTAACGGCTCTGACTACAGGGGGTGACAGAATTGAGTAGTTCTATTTATAGAAAACTTGCGGTAACCAATATCAAAAATAATAGAAGGACATATGTTCCGTATATTATTACCTGTGTGATTACCGTAATGATGTTTTACATTATTTATGGACTGACAATGAACAAAGGGATTGGAGGTGTTCCCGGAGAAGTAACTTTTCGCGAAATGCTTAGCATGGGTGTGTCGATAGTTGGCATTTTTTCAGCAATTTTTCTGTTTTATACGAATAGTTTTCTTATAAAGCAGAGGAAAAAAGAAATAGGAATTTATAATGTATTGGGACTTGGAAAAAGACATATCGCTAAGATGCTTACGGTAGAAATGCTGATAATCGCACTGATAAGCCTTGTAGGCGGGATTTTGGGCGGAATGTGTTTTGGAAAATTAGTGTTCCTGATTATGCTGAAAATTCTTCATTTTGATGCACATATGGAATTTGCCATTGAGCCGAAGGCAATTGTGGGGACCATTCTTTTATTTTCGGGTATTTTCCTTGTAAGCCTGCTATTTAATTTTTTCCAGATAAGTTTGGCGAATCCGATAGAATTATTGCATGGAAGTAATCAGGGGGAGAAAGAGCCGAAAACAAAAATAATCATGACGATTATCGGTATTGTGTCATTGGGAATCGGATATTATCTTGCCCTGAGTACAGAAAGTGTAATGAATGCGTTAGGATATTTCTTTGTTGCTGTTATTCTTGTTATTATTGGCACATATGCTTTATTTACGGCGGGCAGTATTGCCTTTCTCAAAATGCTGCGAAAAAATAAAAACTATTATTATAAAACAAAGCATTTTACTTCTGTCTCGGGAATGATGTACCGTATGAAGCAAAATGCGGTGGGACTTGGAAATATCTGTATTTTAAGTACAATGGTATTGATTATGTTATCGACTACATTGGCGATGTATACCGGTTTGGAGGATATATTAAGCACAAGATTTCCGAAACAGTGTATTGTCATGGGCGATGTGGTCAAAGGAGAAGATAAGGAACAGATTATTCACACGATTGACAGTGGCGTGGAGAAAGCGTTGGAAACATATAAGTTGGAAGCGAAAGATGAAGTATCATATTATTATACGGAAACAGATGCGACTAAAGGGAAAAATACGCTTGTGACCAATATAGACGATATCGGACCTAAAACTTTGGACGTTTCTTCTTATTGTGGAGTTCGGTTTATGACGTTGGAAGAGTTCAATCAGGTTGAAAAGAGAAATGAAATACTTGGAGAGAATGAAATTCTTTATTACGGAGCAAAGGGAGATAATGTTTCGGGAGATGAACTGACGATTAACGGTGAAAAATTTCATGTGAAAAAAATGAAAATGAAAAATCTCGACAAAGAATTGCAGATGATGATTGATATGTATTATATTGTGATGCCGGATCAAAAAGCGATTGATACTCTTCTCGGAGATGATAAAACACAGAAAAATACAACAGAGTGTTATTATAAGAGTTTGGATTTCAAGGGAAGCAAAGAAAATATTATGAAAGCATCTGAGGAATTGAAAAAAAGTTTTCCGATGAATGCGGATACTATACGGGGAGAATTTAAAGAAACCGAAAGAGAGGAATTTTTCTCCTTATACGGCGTATTTCTTTTCTTAGGTCTTTTCTTCGGCGGTCTGTTCCTTATGGCAACTGTATTGATTATCTATTATAAACAAATATCAGAGGGTTATAGTGATAAGGAACGGTTTGCGATTATGCAGAAGGTCGGTATGAGCAAACAGGAAGTTAAAAATTCTATCAGAAGCCAGGTGATGAGCGTATTCTACCTTCCGCTTATCTGTGCGGTTATTCATGTGATAGTGGCGTTTAAAATCATTACAAAATTGCTTTCGGCATTTGCACTGGAAAATGTGAAACTGATTGCAGGGACAACAGCGGTGACAGTGCTTGTGTTTGGCATCTTTTATACCATTGTGTTTATGATTACGACAAAAGAGTATTACCGCATTGTAAAATAGGGAATGAAAAGTACATGAAACCATGTGTTTTGTGTACTTTTTATTGTAAAACGATAGGGAGAGTGATATGATATTTTCTAGGCGACTTTTGAAAAAGAGAAGGAGAAAGAAAAATGGATATGTTTGTTGCAATTATTTGTTTAGTAATTGGGTTTGTTTTATTGGTAAAGGGAGCGGACTTCTTTGTTGATGGGGCGTCCTCCATTGCAAAACAGTTGCATATACCGGCTGTAGTCATTGGGCTTACCATTGTTGCTTTCGGAACGAGCGCTCCCGAACTTGCGGTGAGTGTATCGGCAGCAATGAAGGGGAGCAATGATATTGCCATTGGAAATGTTGTCGGTTCCAATATTTTCAATCTGCTGATTGTAGTTGGAGTAAGTGCCTTTATTTATCCTCTTCATGTAAAGAAGAGTATGATTAAAAAGGACTATCCAATCTCCATTATTGCGGCAGTATTGCTTGGTGTTCTTGCTATGGATACACTGTTTGGCAAGACGAGTATGGAACTTAGCAGAGTGGACGGAATTATTTTACTTGTCGGTTTTGCAGTTTTTATGTATCTGGCGATACGCGAAGGATTAAAAGGAAGAGCGGAACACAAGGAAAGCGGAGAAGAGATAGAAGTAAAATACACCCTTGGCAAAAGTGTTCTTGTATGTATTATCGGTTTGGCGGGAATCATTATCGGTGGAAATATGGTTGTAGACGGAGCGAAAGAGATTGCAAGGGCATTTGGACTGAGTGAGGCGTTTATCGGACTGACTATTGTTGCTTTTGGAACATCTCTTCCGGAACTTGTCACATCAATTGTGGCAGCGAAAAAGGGAGAGAGCGATATTTCACTTGGAAATGTTGTGGGCTCAAATATTTTTAACATTTTCTTTATTTTAGGTGTTTCAGGAACGATTCTTCCTATGGCGGTTGCCAATACATATTTATATGATATCGCCATTCTGATAGTAGTTTCCATTGTTTTCTTTATTCCTATCTGCAGGAAACAGAGAGTTTCTAAAGGTATGGGCGCGGCAATGGTTGCGACTTATGCAGCGTATATGGCATATTTGTTTATCAGATAATAAAAACCAGTCACTTCAAATGAGGTGGCTGGTTTTCTGTTATGCAAGGATTTCTTCCAGACAGTCGAGAAGCCGGTCGTTATCTTCCGGATTCATCAGGCAAAAGCGGATAAATTCGCCTTCCAAACCGACGAAAGAAGAACAGTCGCGAATCATCAGTCCTCTTTGAATGGCGTGGACGAATACGTCGTAGGAAGTCAGATTGTCCTTGCAGATTTTCAGTAAAATAAAATTTGCAGCAGGTTCGTACACCTGTATAAAAGAAAAGGCGCGAAGCCGTTTGCAGATACGCTTTCTTTCAGAAGAAATAAGCGAACGTGATTTTTGGATATAATTTTTGTCAGAAAGAAGAAGTTCTCCTGCGTAAGCGCCGATACTGTTTAAACTCCATGGGTTTTTGATGGAATTCAGTTGTGAGAGGAGACCGCTGTTTCCGGTAACACCGTAGCCAAATCGCAGGCCCGGTGCGGCGAAAAATTTGGAGACGCCCCGAAGTACAATCAGATTGTCAAAGGATTCTGTCAAAGGCATAGCGGTAATTTTATCCATATCCTCCACAAATTCCACGTAAGTTTCATCAATCATAACGAATATATGTTTTTCTTTACAGAAAGACAAAATTCGTGTCAGGTCATCAACGCATGTAGCGGTGGAAGTCGGGTTGTTTGGATTACATAAAATCAGTAAATCAATATTTTTCTCCAGTACTTTATATAAGGAAGACAGATTAAGAGAAAAATTTTCCTCCTGAGAAAGAGGGAAGTATTCTACCGTACCGCCGGATAAGGCAATCTCCCTCTCGTATTCGGAATAACTTGGAATGGGGAGTAAAGCGCGCTTTGGTTTCAATAATTGAATAAAAAGTGATATAAGTTCCGTACAGCCATTTCCGATAACGATATTTTGCGGGCAGACATGGCAATAGTGGGAAATTTGTTTTTTTAATGAACTGTAATCTCGGTCGGGATAAGATGAAATTATTTCCAGATGTTCCGCCAATGTATTTTTCACGGACGACGACAGACCGAGCGGATTTACATTTGCTCCGAAACAAATAATTTCTTCCTGAGGAAGATGAAAATATCGGGCAACTGCTTCTAAATCGCTTCCGTGAAACTGTTGTAATTTGCTCATATGAGAACCGCCTTTCGGATTAATATAATAAACTTGCCATAAATAAAAAAATAATGCTATAATAATATACATTATAGCGTGAAATTGATGAAATGCAATGCAAGAAACAAAAGAGTAGCAGGTGGATAGCATGAAAAATAAAATTAAAAGAATTTCAAAAGGAGATTTTGAAGTTATACAGCCGGACGTACAATTTTCGGAAACCCATATTGCGATGAGCGTCAGTGAAGGGGAAGTATATGAAGGAAGTTTTACGTTGCAGAACAGAAAAGAGGAGGATATTCGAGGTTTGATTTATCCGTCTTCTTTTCGCATACATTTTAAAGAACAGGGGTTTCAGGGAAATCCTGTAGAGATTCATTACACATTTGACGGTGCGGGAATGGCGCCGGGGGACGTGGAAAATGGGAAGTTTACAATAGTCTGCGATGGCGGAGAATATGATATTGCCTATACAGCCGTGATTGAACGGCCTTTTGTTATAACAGAATATGGGAAAGTGCAGACGCTCAAAGAGTTTAAGAGACTTGCCAAAGCAGATTTTTCTGAGGCTTGTAAATTGTTCCGTTCAAAGAAATTTGCTGAGTTGTTGAAATACGAGGACAGCAGAATTACCGCTCTCTACGGCAATATGCGAAAATGGTCGCTGGACGAGCAGGCGCTTGAAGAGTTTTTGGTAGGTATTAAGCAGAAAGAGAAAATTTATCTACTCTTTGATGAGGAAAAAGCGGAATTTTCTGATTATGAGGAGACCAAAAAGGAAAGGGCTGTAGTTACAAAGAATACATGGGGGTATCTTTCAATAAAGATTTCTGCCTTGGGAGATTTTCTTCATGTTTCTGAAGAAAGTATTACGACAGAGGATTTTGTCGGAGAAAATTATTATTTAGAATATGTGATTGATGCAAAGAAATTACATGCAGGATATAATTATGGCGAAATTGTTGTGGAGACTCCGTATGAGACAGTAACGTATCCGGTAACCGTACATCAGCAGTCTTCTCATAGAGAAAAACACGGTGAAGAAAAACTTATGTTTGGCTGTCTGCTGAAAAGTTATATGGCCTGTGTTTCAGGTCGATTAGAATTAAAACAATGGACAAATCAGGCGGTTGAACTGGTTAGACAACTGCAGGAGATTGCGCCGGATAATGAGTTTTATGAATTGCTTATGGCTCACGTATATTTGCGCGGAGGGCGTAAAGAAGAGGGGAAATGGTTTTTAGAGAATTACAATTATAACCGTTTTGCCATCGGAAAGAAGACCGAAATAGGTTCTTACTACCTGTTTTTGACAGGGCTTTTGGCCAAAGATGAAAGCCATATCAAAAAAGTGACAGATGAATTGAACAAGGCATACGCAAAACACCCTGAATCATGGCAGTTGTTATGTATGATTTTAAATATAGATGTAAGATATCGTAATTACGGCGATAGAATCCATATATTACGGCAACAGTTTGAAAAGGGGGCAAATCAGATTCCTTTATATATTGAAGCGTACATTTGCTTTCAGGAGAAGAGTAGCCTTCTAAAAAAATTGGGCCAGTTTGAACTGCGAATATTGGATTTTGCAGCGAAATATTCCATGATTACAAAAGAATTGGCGCTTTATACGGCGAATCTTGCCAGTCAGGAGAAGGCGTATAAAGACAGATTATATCAGATATTGGCGCGTTCCTATCAGTTGTATCCTGAGGAGATGATTCTAAATGCAATCTGTACGCTGCTCATAAAAGGAGATAAAAAAGAAAAATCTTATTTTATCTGGTATGAAAGAGCGGTGGAAGCGGGACTTAGAATTGCAAAACTGTATGAATACTACATTATGTCTGCAGATAAAGAAAGAATGAAAAAACAGTTTCCAAGAACAGTCTGGTTATATTTTGTACACGGAAGTTCTTTGGATTACAAAAATACCGCATTCCTGTATGAGAACGTTCTGACTTATGAAGACGAGGAGAGCAGACTGTTTGCAAGTTATCGGGAACAGATGGAAGCGTTTGCGTGGAGACAACTGGAAGAGAGACGAATCAATGAACATCTGCGTCTGCTCTATAAACGTTTCTGCAATGAACCGGATTTAGATATGGAGAGAATGAGAGCCATTTATGATATTTCTCATGTATATATTGTGAAGACGGCTGCTCCCCACATGAAATATGTTCTTGTTATTGAGAAAAACGGTGTAATCAGCCAGCGTGTAGCGTATAGGAAAGAAGGAACGAAAATTCTTCTATATCACAAGACATCAAGAATCGTGTGGGAAGCAGATGACGGTAAGCATTATGCAGATTCGATTCCGTACGAACTGACACGACTTTGCTTTGAATCTCAGTTTGCAGAGATGTATAAGGACAAAGAATTATTGCTGGAAACGGGAGAAGAAGAAAATCAGACAGAGTTGACACTTGAAACAGTAAAGAGATATGGTATTGACTTTTTTGGGGAAGAGAAAGTGTTCCGTTTCTGCAGTAAACATATTCGAGAAGAGGAAAAAGAGGACGATTACCTCACCTATCTTTGTTTCTCACTTTTAGAGAGAGAACAGTATGATAAAGTGACGCTCACGTATTTGTCCGACTATTATTGCGGTGCAACAAAAGATATGAAAAAAGTCTGGAATGTGGCAAGGGGCTATGAAGTGAAAACGGACGCGCTTGCTGAACGGATTATTACACAAATGTTATATTCAGAAACGATGTTTAATGAAGAACAGATTTTTATGGATTATTATAGGGGAAGTGTATACTTCCGATTAAAACAGGCGTATTTGTCATATATTTCCCGGGAATATGTTGTGAAGGACAGAGAGACGAAAGAAGAGATTATACAGGTTATTCTGAATGAATATGAAAAGGGAACTGAACTTCCGGAAGTATGTAAAATAGCGGTGCTGAAATTTTATGCGAGTCATTCCTTTGAAAGTGAAGTTGAAGACAGATTAAAACTGTTTTTGCAGGAACTTTGCGACAGACAGCTTGTATTTCCGTTCTATTTAAAATATAAGGAGGAATGGTTGAGAGAAGTTCTATTGCACGATAAAATATTGATTCAATATCAGGCAAGAGAAGAGGGAAAAGTAAAACTTACCTATAAGTTAAACCGCGGTACGGTTACAGAACAGCTTCAGCCGGTTTACGCAAATATTTATGTTAAAGAATTTGTCTTATTTAATAAGGAAAGTCTGACGTATACATTCAGGGAACAGGCAGGGGAAGCGATTATCTGCGAAGAAAGCGGTGTGTGCAGACAGGAAAGAAAAGTTGAACCGGTTGGAAAATACGGGCGCCTGAATGCCATGTGTAAAATGGAAGGGGACGAATTGAAAGATTCTCTTTTCAAATACCAACTGGAAGAAAAAATGGCGGAAGAATTATTTAAAATATACTAGAAGAAAGAGGGAAGAAAAATGCAAAGGGGTTATTTGGTTGGCGTGGAACTAAATGAACATACATGCCAGATAAGTTATTGCGAAGAAGGGCAGACAGAACCAAAAACAGCAGAGCGCATTCCACTGGTGATAAGTAAAGAAGGGCAGGAATGGGTATATGGAGAAAGAGCGGGGGAAGAGGGTATCTGCGACCTGCTTTCTCTTGCAGAAAAACATGACATGATACAGGTGGGAGAAAACACATACGAAGGCATCTGGCTGTTATCTTTATATATTCAACTTGTTTTAAAACAGTTTCATCATATAGAAACAATCGTATTTTCTCTTCCTGAAATAGATGTGGATATTGTGCATCTTTTAAAAAGCGTTGGACAGAAACTTGGCATAGCAAAAGAAAAAGTGTATGTGCAGGATAACAGGGAGAGTTTTTGCTATTATATGTTCCATCAGCCGAAAGAATTATGGCAGTATGAGTCTGCTCTTTTTTACTGTGACAGAAGCGGAGTGCGCACATATATGTTAAAAAAGTTACGCACAGGGTATGAAAAAGGGCGTGATACTTTTGTTACCGTAGATGAGGTGGCTAATGCGGATTGGGAAGAACTTGCCATGGTATATCCTCTCGCAAATGAAGACGGGCAAAAGGAAGCTGACGAACAGTTTAATCAATTTATAAAAAGCGTGTTTAACAGGAAACTGATTTCTTCCGTATTTTTAATTGGAGAGGGATTTGAAAAGAACTGGTATCCGAACTCGCTGAGAACACTCTGCAATGGAAGACGTGCATTTCAGGGAGATAACCTGTACAGCAAAGGGGCGTGTTATGCGGCGCGCTACAAAGATGACGAGTCAAGCGGAGGCCTTGTGTATTTAGATGAAACAAAGATGACGGAGCAGATTTGTCTGAAACTTAGGGTAAATGGTATGGACGCATGGTATCCGATTGTACAGTGGGGAACAAAGTGGTACGAGAATGATAAGCAGTTTGAAATTTTGCTGGAGGATACGGAAGACATAGAAATTCATGTGGAATCCCTTGCAAAACGGTCAGTAAGAGCGATAAAAGTGCCGCTGGAAAATCTTCCGGAACGGGGAAAATATACAGTTCGCCTGCAGGTGAATGTCATTTTTCAAGATGAACATGTATGTGAAATTACATGGAAAGATGTTGGGTTTGGAAACTTTTTTGGATCATCGGGATTTCAGACACAGACGGTGATAGAGTTAGGAGGACGTGATGGGCAGTTTAATTCTTTGTCATAGTAAAAGAGCGAGACAGCCGTATGAGATTACACGGGTGCATAAAAAAATCTATACGCTGGAAGAACTTTGCTATTATATTTGCAATTTCCCATACCTGATAGATCACACATTAGTCAATAGAAAACTGTGTGACTGGATTGAAGAGGAACTGGAGAAAGAGGGGCTTGCAAAACAACTGAATGATTGTATGAAGTCACACGGTTCCGCAGAGCAGTTTGTTTTATACATTTTAAAAGACAGCGGTATTTATACGGTAAATGAACTCAGCCATATAGAAGGGACATTAAGACAGTTAAAGAATCAAAAAGATGTAGAAAAGAGAAAGTATAAGGCGGACAGCCTTTTGCAAAATGGTGAAACGGAAGCGGCGATCAGAGGATATCTCTCTATTTTGCATGATGAGAGAGATGAGTCAGTAGAACCGAAGTTCTATGGGAAAGTCTACGGGTGTCTGGGAACAGCCTATGGCAGGTTGTTTTTATACAGGGAAGCGGGAGAGAGATTTCTGTCAGCGTTTCAGATTTGTGAGGAAGAATCAATGCTGCGCGCATATGTATACTGCTGCCGTCAATATATGACAGTGGAAGAATATGAAGCGTTTCTGTCTAAACACGAAGTTTACCGGGAGGCGGACGGCTATCTTGTGGAGAGGGAGAAAGAATGGGAAAATCAGATTTCCATAGAAGATCCCGAGAAAACATTTCGTTCTTACAAACGTTTCTATAGCGGACAAAAGTAGTTTAAATTACAAATAGTAATAAATGAAAAGAGATATATAAGTCAAACTAATGAGTTGGATTTATAATAAATAATGATAATCCGGAAAGATAAGGCGGGTGGAATGGTTGCATTTCTATCTGCCTTGTATTATACTTTTCGTGTAAACAAGTTAAAAATCAAGAAAAGGATTGGTGTAAACGTATGAAGAAATTAGAGCAGTTATATGAAGGAAAAGCGAAGAAAGTATTTATGACAGATGATCCGGACGTTGTTATTGTAGATTACAAAGATGATGCAACTGCATTTAACGGAGAGAAAAAAGGAACTATCGTAGGAAAAGGTGTTGTGAATAACCGCATGACAAACCATGTATTTAAGTTGATCGAGAAAGAAGGCGTTCCTACTCATTTAGTTGAAGAATTAAGCGACCGTGAAACAGCAGTAAAGAAAGTGGATATCGTTCCGCTTGAAGTTATCGTTCGTAATGTGGCAGCAGGAAGTTTTTCCAAAAGAATGGGTGTGGAAGAAGGAAAAGAACTTCTTTGTCCAATCCTTGAGTTCAGTTATAAAAATGACGATTTAGGTGATCCGTTTATCAATGATGATTATGCTTTGGCGCTCGGACTTGCGACACAGGAAGAGATTGACACAATCAAGGCGTATACAAGAAAAGTAAATGAAGTATTAAAAGCATATTTCCTTCAGGCAGATATGAAATTAATCGACTTCAAAATTGAATTTGGACGTTTGAAAGACGGAACAATTATCCTCGCAGATGAAGTGTCACCTGACACATGCAGATTATGGGACGTACACACAAATGAAAAATTAGATAAAGACCGTTTCCGCCGTGACATGGGAAATGTGGAAGAAGCATACAACGAAGTGTTCAAACGTTTAGGAATCTAATTTAAAGGAGATTACAGATGAGTACAGACAGATATCAAAGCCCGTTATCAGAACGTTATGCGAGTAAAGAGATGCAATACATTTTTTCTCCGGACATGAAATTCAGAACATGGAGAAAATTATGGATTGCACTTGCGGAGACAGAACGCGAACTTGGATTAAATATTACGGAAGAACAGATTGAAGAATTAAAGGCGAATGCAGATAACATTAATTATGATGTGGCAAAAGAGAGAGAAAAACTTGTGCGTCACGATGTAATGTCTCATGTATATGCTTACGGACAGCAATGCCCGAAGGCAAAGGGGATTATCCACCTCGGTGCGACTTCGTGCTATGTGGGGGATAATACGGACATTATTATCATGGCGGAAGCCTTGAAACTGGTAAAGAAAAAGTTAGTGAATGTAATTGCTGAATTGGCAAAATTTGCTGAGGAATACAAAGCGCTTCCTACACTTGCCTTTACACATTTTCAGCCTGCACAGCCTACTACGGTAGGTAAGAGAGCGACTCTTTGGCTGCAGGAGTTTATGCTTGATCTGGAAGATTTGGATTATGTGCTGAAAAGCCTTAAACTGTTAGGCTCAAAAGGTACAACAGGAACACAGGCAAGTTTTCTTGAATTATTTGACGGCAATCAGGAAATTATTGATAAAATTGATCCGATGATTGCGAAAAAAATGGGATTCGAGCAATGTTATGCAGTATCAGGACAAACATATTCGAGAAAAGTAGACACAAGAGTTGTGAACGTGCTTGCGGGAATTGCGGCAAGTGCTCACAAATTCTCCAACGATATTCGTCTTCTTCAGCACTTGAAAGAAGTGGAAGAGCCGTTTGAAAAGACACAGATTGGTTCATCGGCTATGGCATATAAGAGAAATCCGATGAGAAGCGAGCGTATTGCCTCTTTATCGAGATACGTTATGGTAGATGCGCTGAACCCTGCCATCACATCGGCAACACAGTGGTTTGAGAGAACATTGGACGACTCAGCTAACAAACGTTTAAGTGTACCGGAAGGATTTTTGGCAATCGACGGTATTCTGGATCTTTGCTTAAATGTTGTGGACGGTCTTGTTGTATATCCAAAAGTAATTGAAAAACGTCTTATGTCAGAACTTCCGTTTATGGCGACAGAGAACATTATGATGGACGCAGTAAAAGCAGGTGGAGACAGACAGGAACTTCATGAAAGAATCCGTGAACTTTCTATGGAAGCAGGAAGAAATGTAAAAGAGAAAGGGTTAGATAATAATCTTTTGGAATTAATCGCACAGGACGCTGCTTTCAATCTGACTTTGGAAGATTTACAGAAGACAATGGATCCGACAAAATATGTTGGACGTTCAAAAGAACAGGTAGATGCCTTCCTGAAAAACGTAGTAAATCCAATGTTGGAAGAAAATAAAAATATACTTGGCATGAAGGCTGAGATTAATGTATAATAGGAAAGTAAAGAAATAGAATGTGCTATGCACATTCTATTTTTCATGTGCGAATTTACAAAAGTACAGATAGTTTTCATGAAAAAGGAGCAGGCAGAAGATGAATAATGAACAACTAATGGAAACGGCGATGCTTGCCGGCGAGATTATGCTATGCAGCGGAGCAGAGACATATCGTGTAGAAGATACGATGAGCCATATTTTAAAGAATGCAGATGCAGAACAAAAGGAAGTTCTGGTAATGATGACGGGAATTATGGCAACTCTAAAAAAAGAGGGAGAGAAACCGTCTACGATTATAAAGAGAGTGACAGACAGAGGGACAAATTTGAACAGAGTTGTGCGTGTGAATGAAGTTTCCAGAAAACTTTGCAGTGGAGAACTTACAGTAGATAAAGCCTACCAGGAGTTAAAGAAGATTGCATCGGGCAGATATAAGGAGTTTACATCGCCTCTGTATCATTTTTCTGCCACAATTATTGCGGTAATAGGTTTTACCATGATGTTTGGAGGGAAGGTAAACGAAATCTGGACATCTGCGATAGTAGGCGCTCTGCTGGGGTTTTGTATGGAAGCGGGGAGAAGGCTTGAGGTACATGACTTTATGATGGACGCCATATCTTCTATGGCAATTACGGTACTGACTATACTTCTTAAAGCATATCTTCCCGTGTCGATAAATATGGATACGATTATTATCAGTGCGATTATGCCTCTCGTTCCCGGAGTGGCAATTACGAATGCAGTAAGGGACACTTTACAGGGAGATTACATTACGGGAAGTTCAAGAATGTTGGAGGCGTTTATCAAGGCAGCGTCCATAGCACTTGGAGTCGGTATCGGAATGATGCTGTTTGGAAGTAAGTTTATCGGGAGGACAGTTTTATGATATTACAGATTATAGGAGCGTTTATTGCCATTTTCGGATTTGCCATTTTGCTTGAAATTCCGAAAAAATATTTGGTGCTTGCGGGAGTTGTTGCTGCAATCGGCTGGTCGATATATCTGCTCAGTGAAGCGATGGGAACGGGAGCGGTGTTCGCTTCGTTCTTTTCGGCGCTGACGGTAACACTCGTATCCCATTTATTTGCAAGGACGATGAAAACACCGGTCACTGTTTTTTTGATTGCCGGAATTATTCCCACTGTGCCGGGAGCGGGTATGTACCGCATAGCCTATTATATGATTATGGGGGACAGTGAAATGTACGCCCATTATTTTACGGAAACATTAAAGATTGCGGGGGTTATCGCACTGGCTATTTTTATTATGGACACGATTTTTAAGTTTTTTATGAAAAATGGAATCAAGCAGAATTCATTATCCTATACGAAAAGAAAAATGAATAAAAGAAAATAAAAAATTGCAAAAAGTTCTACATAACACAATAAAAATAGAAAAAAATGAAAGAAACAATTGACTAAACGTCAAAAAGTGTATAAAATAACCATTAACGAGAAAATAGGAGGGTCTGTGATGGTAGCGTATAGTGAGTTGAGTAAAGAAGAACTTTTAAAGTTGAAAAATGAGTTGGAAGAACAGTTTTCTGAAGTGAAGGCAAAAGGATTGAACCTTGATATGTCGCGTGGGAAACCGTCAGCAGCACAACTTGATCTGGCAATGGGAATGATGGACGTCCTAAACAGCAAGTCTGATTTAAAATGTCAGGAAGGTGTGGACTGCAGAAACTACGGTGTATTAGACGGAATTCAGGAGGCAAAACAGTTACTCGCAGACATGATGGAAGTTCCAAAGGACAATATTGTTATTTTCGGTAACTCCAGTTTGAACGTAATGTACGACACAATTGCACGTTCCATGACACACGGTGTAATGGGAAGTACACCTTGGTGCAAATTAGATAAAGTGAAATTCTTATGTCCGGTTCCGGGATACGACAGACATTTTGCAATTACGGAACATTTCGGAATCGAGATGATTAACATTCCGATGACGGAGAGTGGTCCGGACATGGATTTGGTAGAAAAACTGGTAAGTGAAGATGAGGCGATCAAGGGAATCTGGTGTGTTCCCAAATATTCAAATCCACAGGGAATCACTTATTCTGATGAGACGGTACACCGTTTTGCCAAGTTAAAACCGGCGGCAAAAGATTTCCGAATTTATTGGGACAATGCTTACGGGATTCATCACTTATATGAAGACAAACAGGATTATCTGATTGAGATTTTGATGGAATGTAAAAAAGAAGGCAATCCGGATATGGTATATAAATTTTGTTCCACATCAAAGGTAAGTTTTCCGGGCTCAGGAGTTTCGGCAATTGCGGCGTCTGATGCCAACCTCGTTGCAATTCGCAAGCAGATGACAATTCAGACAATCGGACACGATAAATTAAATCAATTGCGCCATGCAAGATTTTATAAAGACATTCATGGCATGGTAAAACATATGAAACTTCATGCGGATATTTTAAGACCGAAATTTGAGGCGGTATTAGAGGTGCTGGAAGAAGAGTTGGGTGGCCTTGGAATTGGTTCGTGGCTGGCTCCGCGAGGCGGATACTTCATTTCCTTTGATGCGATGGAAGGCTGTGCAAAGGCTATTGTGGCAAAGGCGAAAGAGGCAGGTTTGGTTATGACTCCGGCAGGGGCGACGTTCCCATATGGAAAAGACCCGAAAGACAGCAATATCCGAATTGCTCCGTCTTATCCGACACCGGAAGAGTTAAAGATTGCATCGGAAATTTTTGTTTTAAGTGTGAAATTGGTAAGTATAGATAAATTACTGGAAGAAAAGAAATAGATTTTAATAGAGAAAGGGTAGCAGATAAGAGTGTCTCTTATTGCTATCTTTTTTCTACATTATGAAAAGGAGTAGCGATGGAAGAAAAGAAAGTTCCTGAATATGAAGAAATGCATAAGGTGTTGAATTTTGCTCTGGACGCAGGAAGAATTCTCTTAAAAAACGGTGCGGAAATTTTTCGTGTGGAGGAAACAATCGATTACATATGTAAGCGGTATCACATCAAAGAAGTAGATACTTTTGTGTTGAGTAATGGAATTTTTATTACGGCTGAGAAAGAGGGAAAGGAAATGTTTGCAAAAGTAAAACATATTCCGCTGTCCGGCACACACCTTGGTATTGTAACTGCCGTAAATGATTTGTCGAGAGAAATAACTGCACGGCGGATTAGCCTTGATGAGGCGATTGAAAAGTTGAAAGAGATTGAAAATATGCCGCCGAAAAAAAGGTATTTCCGCATTTTTGCGGCGGGAATGGGAAGCGGCGGATTTTGTTATCTGCTTCAGGGAAACCTTTTTGAAAGCGCTGTCGCTTTTGTTATCGGCATGATTTTATATACTTTTGTCACCTTCACGGAAAAACACCCGATATCGAAAGTGATTGTCAATATTGTGGGGGCGGGACTTGTAACGGTTTTGGCTCTTCTTGTCTGTAATTATTGTTTTCCGTTTTTAAGGAGAGATAAAATTATTATCGGTTCAATACTTCCACTTGTACCGGGAGTTGCATTTACCAATGCCATAAGGGATATAGCGAGAAGTGATTTTATTTCCGGTACGGTACGCATGATTGATGCTGTTTTGGTGTTTGTTTATGTGGCAATTGGAGTCGGAGTAGTGCTGACTCTTTATCAAAATATGTTAGGAGGGTTTGCGCTGTGATATCGGATATTATCAGTTCGTTTATGGGAACGCTGGCGTTTTCCATTTTATACAATGTAGATAAAAAGTTTTATTTTTACTGCGGACTGACGGGTACTGCGGGTTGGCTTTGTTACCGTATGGCTGTTGATTTTTCTTCGCCGGCGGTTGCTTCTTTTATCGGAACGCTGATGGTCGTTCTGATTTCCAGAATTTTCTCTGTCTGGAAAAAATGTCCGATTACGGTCTTTTTGATTTCGGGAATATTTCCGCTTGTGCCGGGAGCGAGCGTGTACTATACGGCATATTATTTTGTTACGGGGGACGTTGCACTTGCCTCACAGATGGGAATTTCCTCGGTTAAAATAGCATTTGCCATTGTGCTTGGCATTATTTTCATTGTATCCATGCCGAGGCAGTGGTTTTCTTTCCGGTATTGGAAACAGAAGATTATGAAATAACCTTGTCAATTCTCTGCTTCCTATATATAATAGACGGTAGAGAGTACATAGAATAGGAGAGTTGAAAATGAGTAAAGTAAGAACAAGATTTGCACCAAGCCCTACGGGAAGAATGCATGTAGGGAATTTGAGAACAGCATTGTATGCATATTTAATTGCAAAACATGAAGACGGTGATTTCCTTCTTCGTATCGAGGATACAGACCAGGAGCGTTTGGTGGAAGGCGCTATTGATATTATATACAGAACATTGGAAAAAACAGGACTTATCCATGATGAAGGGCCGGACAAAGACGGCGGATACGGACCGTATGTACAGAGTGAACGCAACGCTTCAGGTCTTTACTTAAAATATGCGAAACAGTTGGTAGAGCAGGGAGATGCCTATTACTGTTTCTGTGATAAAGAGAGACTTGAATCTTTAAAGAGTACGGTAGCGGAAGGCGGAACAGAGATTGTTGTATATGATAAACACTGTTTGCATTTAAGTAAAGAAGAAGTGGAGAAGAATCTTGCGGAGGGAAAACCTTATGTTATCCGCATCAATATGCCGACGGAGGGAACAACAACATTCCACGATGACATTTACGGAGACATTACTGTTCCGAATGCGGAATTGGACGATATGATTTTGATTAAATCAGACGGATTCCCGACATATAACTTTGCAAACGTAATAGATGACCATTTACAGGAAATTACACATGTCGTGCGTGGAAATGAATATTTATCATCAGCGCCGAAATATAACAGATTATATGAGGCGTTTGGCTGGGAAGTTCCGACATATGTGCACTGTCCGTTAATTACAGATGAAAGTCATAAGAAATTGAGTAAACGCTGCGGACATTCTTCATATGAAGACTTGTTGGAACAGGGATATTTGACAGAAGCGATTGTAAACTATGTTGCACTGTTAGGCTGGAGTCCTACAGACAACAGAGAAATTTTCTCGTTGGAAGAACTTGTAAAAGTATTTGACTATCACCATATGAGTAAATCTCCGGCAGTGTTTGACACGGTGAAATTAAAATGGTTAAACGGTGAATATTTGAAAGCAATGGATTTCGATAAGTTCTTTGAACTGGCAAAACCTTACATTGAAGAAGTTGTGACAAAAGATTATGATTTGAAGAAAATTGCTGCTCTTGTAAAGACGAGAATTGAGATTTTCCCTGATATTAAAGAACATATTGATTTCTTTGAAGAATTACCGGAATATGATACGGCAATGTACACACACAAGAAGATGAAAACAAACGAAGAAACTTCTCTGGAAGTGTTAAAAGAAATCCTTCCGTTATTTGAAGCGCAGGAAGATTACAGCAATGATGCGTTGTATGCCACTTTAAAAGGATATGTGGAAGAAAAGGGCTGCAAGAACGGATATGCAATGTGGCCGGTAAGAACAGCGGTTTCAGGAAAACAGAATACACCGGGCGGCGCTACGGAAATTATGGAAATCTTAGGAAAAGAAGAATCTTTAAGACGTATCCGCAGAGGAATTGAATTATTAAGCAAATAAGGGGAATATATGGGATTTAATAAAGCACAAACGGAAGCAATTACACATCAGAACGGTCCCATGTTAGTTTTGGCAGGTCCCGGCTCCGGGAAAACACTTGTCATTACGAAAAGAATAGAATATTTAATTCAGAAACGAAAAGTAAGACCAGAAGAAATTCTGGTCATTACTTTTACTAAGGCTGCCACAAATGAGATGCGCGAAAGATTCAGGAAGTTAATGCAGGGACAGCATTTTCCCGTTACATTCGGAACGTTTCATGGAATTTATTACGGCATATTAAAGTGGGCATACGGACTGTCAGCAGAAAATATTTTTTCTGAGGAAGAGAAAATAAGACTTTTAAAAGAGATATTGGAACATACAGATGCGGAAATCGAAGTGGACGATGAAAAAGATTTTTTAGAAGGAATTACAGGAGAAATCAGTTGTATAAAAAACAATCAGTTAGAGATAAAAGAATTTCAGTCTGTTTATTGCCCGTCAACTGTATTTAGAGAAATCTATTATACATATGAGAGGGAAAGAAATAGAAGAAAGAAACTGGACTTTGATGATATGCTTGTTCTCTGCCATGACTTGTTCATAAAAAGACCGGATATATTGGAAAAGTGGCAGGAGAGATATAAATATATTTTGATAGATGAATTTCAGGATATTAACAAGGTGCAGTATGATGTTATCCGTATGCTTGCATTGCCTCAGAATAATTTGTTTATTGTCGGAGATGATGATCAGTCCATCTATAAATTTAGAGGGGCAAGACCTGAAATTATGCTTGGTTTTGAAAAAGATTATCCAAATGCGAAGAAAGTGCTGCTCGATATAAACTATCGTTCCACAAAGGCGATTGTAAACGGGGCAAAGAAAATCATTCAGAAAAATAGAAACCGATATGTGAAAAATATTATTACATCAAATGAGCAGGGAGCAGATATACATGTGCAGGAAGTGAGAAATCTTTCTGAGGAGAGTGAATATGTCCTGAATGAAATTCGGGAAGAGATGAAAAAGGGGGTGCCGGCATCGGAAATAGCCGTACTGTTTCGCACGAATATGGAGCCGAGAATGCTGGCGGAAACTTTTATGGAATACAACCTTCCTTTTCAGATGAAAGAACACCTTCCAAATCTGTACGAACATTTTATCGGCAGAAATTTCTGTGCCTATATGCGAATGGCAGTTGGAAAGAGAGAGAGAAAAGACTTTTTGGAAGTGATGAACAGACCTGTCAGATATATCAGCAGAAGCAGTGTGGAGAAAGCGGAAGTTTCCTTTGAAAGCCTGCGGCGATTTTATTGTGACAAAGAATGGCTGCTAGACAGGATAGACCAACTCGACGTAGATTTGCGTATTATGAAAACGATGACGCCTTATGCAGCGATTCAATATATCCGTAAAAAAATAGGATATGATGATTTTCTTAAAGACTATGCCTATACGCGAAAAATCAAAGTGGAAGATTTATATGAAATTGCCAATGAAATTCAGACGAGGGCAAAAGAGTATAAGACGATAGAGGACTGGTTTTCCTACATAGAAAAGTATACTGAAGAATTGAAGAAAAGGTCAAAGCAGACAGAATCCAATCCAAACGCCGTTACTTTTTTGACGATGCACAGTGCGAAAGGACTGGAGTTTCATACCGTCTTTATCATTGAGGCGAACGAAGACATTTGTCCATATAAGAAGGCGGAGGTTGTGGAAGATATGGAAGAGGAAAGAAGAATGTTTTACGTCGCAATGACAAGGGCGAAGAAAAAATTATATATTTCTTATGTCAGAGAGAGGAATGGCAAGACAATGCTTCCGTCGAGATTTGTCAATGACTTACTCTTTGAATAGTTTTTTGGGAATTGTGTTATGCAGTTCCCTTTTTTAATAATTAATAAGTTAAAAAATATACAAAGTATTTTTTCTGAGTTGAAAATAAATTAGTAAAATCATACAAAATAGTACTTGAAAGTGCAAGAAATAAAGTGTATAATGCCAATCGAACGTTCTGGTTTGCGAAGGAACAGAGCAAATACATAATTCTTTGGAATGAGGAGGAACAAAGAGATGAAAAAGAGAAACCAATGGGTTGCTGCGGCACTAGCACTTAGTGTCGTGATGTCGGGAATTCCTGCGGAAAGTTTATCGGCAGGTAAACCGTCAGATGTATTTAAGGGAGAGGAATGGTTTGACCAGAATGACGTTTTCGAAGTAAACAGAGAAGACGCGCATGCAAGTTTTACGGGATTCGATAATCTTGAATCGGTAAAAAGTCCGCAAAAACGTCAACAGAAAGAAAAATCACCTTACTATTTATCATTGAACGCAAACAAGGGTGATAAGGACGGCTGGAAATTTAAAATGGTATCCAATCCGTCAGAAAGAGATATGGAGTTTTACAAACCGGAAACAGACGTAAGCGGCTGGGACAGTATTACAGTGCCAAGTAACTGGCAGACAGAAGGGTACGATTCACCAAAATATACGGATACAAGACTTCCGTGGGAGGGAGTGGAAGATCCGAGAGCGAATTATGGTCTTCCGGAAGACAGTCCGAGAGGTATTTCCCCTACGATTTACAATCCGGTAGGACATTACCGCAGAACATTCACAACACCTGAAAACTGGGACGGAAAAGAAGTGTTTGTCTCTTTCCAGGGGGTGGAATCTGCATTCTATCTGTGGGTAAATGGACATAAGGTAGGTTACAGTGAAGACAGTTATACTCCTGCAGAATTTGACATCAGTAAATATCTGAATCCGGCAGGAGAGGAAAATACAATTGCAGTACAGGTATACCGCTGGTCAGACGGAAGTTATTTGGAAGATCAGGATTTCATTCGTCTAAGCGGTATTTTCAGAGATGTTTTCTTATATGCGAAAGATAAACAGGCGTCTCTGTTTGATTTTGCATACACTACAGATTTAGATGAGAATTACACGAATGCAGAATTGTCTGTTGAGACTGTTTTGAGAAACTATGATGAAAAAGCAGATACTTCAGGATACAAAGTAAAAACATTTTTATACGATGCATCGGGAAAAACAGTTAAAGAAAAAGAACTGGGAGACTTGAAATTTGAACAGGTTCCCGGAGAAAAATTCAGACAGGCTAAAGTTTCTTATAAAGAAAATGTAGAAAAACCATTATTATGGTCTGCAGAAAATCCAAATCTATATGAGTTGGCATTTGTTCTCTATGACAATGAGGGGAATATTGTAGAGACAGCGGGAACACATGTAGGTTTCAGAGAAGTGGAGATTGTAAGAAAAGGGACAAACAAGTCGCAGATCCTTATTAACGGAGCACCGATTATGTTAAAAGGTGTAAACCGTCACGAGACAAGCAAGGAAACGGGAAGACACATTTCAGAAGAAAGCATGATTGAAGACATTAAGTTGATGAAACAGTATAATATCAATGCGGTTCGAAATTCCCACTATCCGAATGAGGCGAGATGGTATGAACTTTGTGACGAATACGGACTTTATATGATCGATGAGGCGAATATTGAATCCCACGGATTGAATGATTATATTCCACAGAGTGATCCACAGTGGATAAGTGCATGTAAAGACAGAATGACAAGCACTATTGAGAGAAGTAAAAATCACGCAAGTATCATTTCGTGGTCTTTAGGAAATGAAAGCTATGGCGGCGATGTATGGGCGGAACTTGGAAAACTTTGTAAGGAACTTGACCCGACAAGGTTTGTACATTACGAAGGCTGGAGAGATATTGAAGAAGTAGATGTATGGTCGAGAATGTACCGCAGGGTAAATGATCCGACTTCGACGGACAAGATAAAAAATCCGCTTGGCTGGTGGGGAGAGAACGGAACAAAACCTGCTTTCCAATGTGAGTATGCCCATGCAATGGGAAATGGTATCGGAAACTTAGATGAATACTGGGATATGTATGAAAAATATCCAAACCTTCAGGGCGGATTCATTTGGGACTGGGTTGACCAGACGATTGAACTTCCGACACCTACAAATAAAGTTTTGAAAGACGAAGGAAAAAATAATTTAGAAGTGCTTATGGACGGTTCTCTTGAAAGTGGAGAAAACGGCAAGGCAATGCGCGGATACGCTAAAGTATATAATGATAAATCATTACACTTAGCGGGAAATCAGGCATTTACTTTAGAAGCCGATGTAAAACCGGATAGTTTCAAAGAATCAAGGAATAATGATGGTTCAGGACAGTTGGACCCGTCAGATTACAATAAGACGGCGCCGATTATCACAAAGGGAAATGACGGCTGGAAATGTACAGAATCTTACGGATTGAGAAGACTCGTAGAAGGTGACAAAGATGTTCTGGAATTCTATATCTATAATCAGAATTGGAACGAAGAAGAAGGAGCATATGAAAAAGTATCGGCACAATATCCTCTTCCTGAAAACTGGGCAGATGAATGGCACCATGTGGCAGGTTCTTTTGACGGAACAAATCTGAAATTATATTTGGACGGAAAAGAAGTTGCTTCCGCAAAATCAAGTGCGGGAATTGCCGGAGGACCAAATCAGGTAGGTATCGGTGCAGATGTCACATTTGATGCTCAAAATCCAAATGTGCCGGACACATTTAAAGGCTTAATCGATAATGTACATATTTATAATAAAGTATTATCTTTAGAGGAAATCAACGATAAAACAAGAAAAGCAGATGATAGCACATTATTGTGGTTAAACTTTGATAATACAACTGCCAAAACATATGAGCAGGATAAGTACTACTCATTTGGTGGAGACTGGCAGAGTATACCGGAAGGAAATCCAAATAACAAAAACTTCTGTGCAAATGGTCTTGTGTCAGCCGACAGAACGGTACAGCCTGAATTACAGCAAGTTAAATATATTTATCAGAATGTCGGAATTGAAGATGAAGATTTGATGAATGGAAAAGTAAAGATTTCCAATAAATATCTCTTCCAAAACCTGAATGAATTCAAAGGAAAATGGGAATTAGTGGAAGATGGAAAAGTAATCCAGAAAGGAACATTCTCAGATGAAGATTTGAATATTGCTCCGGTAAATGATTATCCTGTTAATAATGCGAAACAAGATGTGAAAGAATACAATGAAAAAGTAGTTCAAATTCCATTTACGAAACCGGATTTAAAAGCGGGCGGAGAATATTTCATCAATATCAGTTTAGAGTTGAAAGAAGATACTTCATGGGCAAAGGCAGGTCATGAAGTGGCATACAGACAACTTCCGTTATCATACAAAGTTCCTGAAAAAGAGACGGCAGAATTGGATAAAATGTCTGAAATTCAGGTGACGGAGAAAGAGACTAAGACAACCGTAAACGGAAAAGACTTTACTTTAGAGTTTGACAAAACAAAGGGAACAATTGAAAGTTTTGTTTATCAGGGAACTGCACTGTTAGAAAACGGACCTGAACCAAACTTCTGGAGAGCGCCTACAGACAGTGATTTAGGATTTTATTCCGGTCTTGAAATGGATACATGGAGATATGCGGGACAGGATAAAGTTGTAACTGATGTAAAAACAGAAAAAATTGATGATAAGGCAGTACGCTTTACAGTGACATCTAAACTGCCGACAACAAATGAGTCTTTATACAAACAGACATTTACCGTATACGGTACAGGTGATGTAAAAGTAGACAGTTTATTACAGCCTGGAAAAGATCTTCCGATGATTCCTGTTGTAGGTAATATGCTTACATTGCCAAAAGAGTTCTCAAATGTTACATGGTACGGAAAGGGACCTGATGAAAACTATGTTGACCGTCAGAGCGGATACGAAGTGGGAGTGTATAAGAAAGATGTAAAAGATTTCTTTATCGACTATATCAAACCGCAGGAAACAGGAAACAGAACAGACACAAGATGGGTAAGTCTGACAAATGATAAAGGCGTAGGTTTGCTTGCAAAAGCGGACGGGGTTATGGAATTCAGCGCCCTCTATTACACACCGGAACAGTTAAGCAACGCATTACATTCTTATTTGTTAGAAGAAAATGATTCTATCTCTTTAAGACTGAATCAGAAACAAATGGGATTAGGCGGAGATAACTCGTGGGGAGCCAGACCTTATGCTCCTTACTTAATCAAAGCGGACAAGCCATATGAATACAGTTTTACACTAAAACCGGTTAATACGGCAGATGTTGATAAAACAATGGCAGATTCTAAAATCCAGATGCCTGAAGCAGAAGACGGAGAAGCACAGAAAGTCAATAAAGATAAACTTGCAGAAGCAATCAAAGAAGCGGAAGCGGTTGACACAAAACTATATACAGCGAAATCTGTTGAAAAAATGAATGCTGCTTTGAAAAAAGCAAAAGAAGTTTACGCGGACAAAGAAGCGACACAGAAAGAAGTGGACGCAGCGGAAAAAGAATTGCGAGATGCATTGAAAAATCTGGTGAAGAAAACAGAAGGCCAAAATAATAATGGTCAAGGCGCAAATAAACCGAATAAGCCGAATAAACCTGTTAAGACAGGAGATGCCACACCATTTACATTACTCTTTGGAGGACTGGCAGTAAGTCTTGGAACGATTCTGGGTCTGAAAAAGAGAAGAGATAAGTTAGATACAGAAGAATAGAAAAAAGTTACAAAAAAGACGTCCGACATAAGCGGGCGTCTTTGTATTGGAATTAATCTTCGTCAGATAATTCTTCATATTCCTGAGCGTCTAACCATTCATCAAACGCATCAGCGGCTACTTCATATTCATCATCGTCTTCAATGTTGTCGAGAGTAGGTTCTCCGTCAACTTCCGCATAACGGTAAAGATATACGTCGCCTTCTTCGTTGTCACCATCTTCATCAATAGGAAGAAGCGCGATATATTCTTTTCCGCCCGCTTCATAGATAGTCAGTACAACACATTCTACTTCTTCATCATTGTCCAATGTCAATGTTACCGTTACTTCTTCGTCGTGGCAGTTGCAGTTATCGTGGCCACAGTTGCAATTATGTTCACTCATATTTTTATCTCCTTTATATTTTGATATTATCACTCTAACAGAATGGGGGCAGAAATGCAAGGAGAAAAACTATTGACAACATATAAAAAAGGGATAAAATAAAGTAATAGAAATGTAATGAAACTGTAAAAGGAAGGAATAACAGTTATGGATATAAAGAGAGTGAAATTAGTTGTATTGGCAGTTTTATGTGCTTTTACGTTTGCAGGCTGTAAGAAAAATGTGGGAGCAGAGGAGGATAATCCGGTCAATACAGAACAGGAATCAGACGAGGAAAAAGTTACCTACAAATTTGGATTTTCGTGTATTGCCAAAGAAAACCCATACTATGTTACGCTGGCAGATTCTATTCGGGACAGTCTGAAGGAGGAAGGGCATACAGTCATTGGCATGAATAAAGACACACATTTAAGTTCGCAGGAACAGATAGAGCAGATCAATGAGATGATAGAACAGGGAATAGATGCGATTTTCCTATCACCTGTGGACTGGAAAGAGATTACACCTGCTTTGCAGGCATTAAGAGAAGCAGATGTGAAAATTATCAATATTGATACGAAAGTAGCGGACAGTGATTATATAGATGCCTATATCGGCTCGGACAATAAAAATGCGGGAACAGTATGCGGCAAGGACTTAATAGAGAAGTGTGAAAAAGGTGGAAAGATTGTGATTTTGGAATCGCCGACAATGAGTTCCGTAAATGAAAGAATTACCGGATTTGAAGAGGCGATAGCGGGAAGTCCTTTTGAAGTTGTGGCAAGAAAAGATGTGAAGGGTGACTTAACACTTGCTATGGAAGAAACAAAGAAAATTTTAAAGAAAAATCCGGACGTTGTTGCGATTATGTGTGGAAATGACCCATCGGCAATCGGCGCTCATGTTGCGGCAAATGAACTTGGAATAAAAGGAATTAAGATTTACGGTGTGGACGGTTCGCCGGAATTGAAAAAAGAATTAGAAAAACCGAATACGCTTATTGCCGGAACGGCGGCACAGTCACCGATTAATCTGGGAAAACTGGCAGTAAAAACTGCCGTAAATATGCTCAACGGAGAAGACTACGAAGAGGAAACATATTTGGATACATACCTGATTACGAAAGAAAATGTAGAAATGTATGGAACGGACGGCTGGCAATAAAAGAATTGAAAGGAAAAATGTATGGAACATTGTAAAGGTATGCCTTTTCCTATGGGAACTGCCATAGTGGGGGATAGTGTCAACTTTTCTACAACGGCAGCGAGCGGAAAAAAGTGTTTTCTTTTATTGTACAAAAAAGGCGGGAGAATACCGTCATATGAATTTGAGATGAAAGAGGAGTGCTCTTTTGGCGAGATAAGAAGTATTATGCTAAAAGGCATGGATTGGGCAGATTGGGAATATAATTACAAGATAGATAATGAAATCGTAACTGATGTGTATGCAAAAGCAGTTACGGGCAAAGAAGAATGGGCGAAAGAAGAAAATCTTCTGACGAAAGGACGGATTTTTGCAGACACATATAATTGGGAGAATGATACACCGCTTTGTATTCCGGAGAATGAGGTGATAGCATACAGCCTTCATGTGAGAGGATTTACAAAGCATTCTTCGTCAAAAGTAAAACATGGCGGAACGTTTTTGGGAGTAAAAGAAAAACTCCCTTATTTAAAGCGGTTAGGTGTCAACCAAATTCATTGCATGCCGATATATGAATTTGAGGAAAACGGAAGGTATACAAACTACTGGGGATATGGTTCGGCTTTTTGTTTTGCCCCAAAAAGTTCTTATGCGGCATCAAAAGACTCTGTGAGTGAGTTAAAAGATTTAGTGAAAGCCTGCCATAAAAGTGGAATAGAGATAGTGTTTGATTTACCGTTTACGGCTGAGATGTCAAAACGAATGATAGCGGATTGCATTCGTTACTATAAGATGGAGTACCATATAGATGGCTTTATTGTAAATCCATTTCATGCGCCGTTTGAGGAATTGCAAAAAGATCCTTTGTTAAAAAACACAAAAATATTAAGAAAACAGGACGATTTTCAAAACACAATGCGCCGATTTTTAAAAGGTGATGAAGGAATGGTTGAGAGTGTTATGTGGTGGACAAGACATTTCTCTAAAGAAGAAGGAATCTTTAATTACATCACAAACCACACGGGATTTACTCTTTCTGATTTAGTTTCTTATGACGGAAAACATAATGAGAAAAATGGAGAAAAAAATCAGGACGGACCGGATTATAACTATAGTTGGAATTGTGGTGCGGAAGGTCCGAGCAGAAAAAGAGCGGTTGTAACATTGAGAAAAAAACAGATTAGAAATGCATTTCTTTTATTGCTGACATCTCAGGGCATTCCCTGTATTTTAGCGGGAGACGAATGCCATAATTCGCAGGAGGGAAATAATAATGTATATTGTCAGGACAATGAAATCGGCTGGGTAAACTGGGGGAATGCGGAGAAGGACAGGGAACTGTTCAATTTTGTACAGTCACTTATTCAATTTAGAAAAGAACATACAGTCTTGCATGCGCCGTATGAGTTAAAGGGAATGGACATCGTTTCCTGCGGAATTCCCGATGTTTCTTATCACGGAGAATATGCATGGCAGATTCCTTCTGAGATTTCCAGCAGGCAGTTGGGCATTTATTATTGTGGGGAGACACTTGGAACGGACAGTTGTTTTGTCGCCTACAATATGCATTGGCTGAAACATTCTTTTGCCCTGCCGGCGTTAAGGAAAGGCAGGAAATGGTATCGTGCCGTTTCTACGGAAGAGGGAGTGCTCAAAGAGATGGAAGAATTGGATAATCAGAAAGAAGTTACTGTTGCTGAACGGACAATAGTAATATTTGTTGGAAAGGAATAAAATATGAAAATCGGTTTAAATTCATTTCACTTAAAATTAATTGCAGTCATTACAATGATTATTGACCATATCGGACTGTTTTTCTTTCCGGAACATATTCTGTTTAGAATCATAGGACGTCTCTCTTTTCCGATTTTTGCCTTTTTAATTGTAGAAGGATTTTATCATACAAGGGATATTCGGAAATATATGATACGTTTAGCAGGACTTGGGGTTATTTCGGAAATTCCTTTTGATTTGCTCACAACAGGGAAGTTTTTTGATTTGCGTCATCAAAATGTATTCTTTACACTCCTCATCGGATTGATACTTTTGTACGGTTATGAAAAGCAGTACTCTACATTTTCAAAAGTAAGTTTTGCCTTTCTGATTTTGATTGCAGGAGATCTTTTCAGAGTGGATTACGGTGCGTGGGGAGTCTTAATGATTTTTTGCTTTTTTATTTTCAGAGAACGCATGTGGGCAAAAATAGTGAGTGTCGCAGTCATCAATGTCGTTGTATTTGGTTATATTCAGGCATTTGCCGTACTTGCACTTTTGCCGATTTGCCTGTACAATGGCGAAAAGGGAAGAGGTTACAAGTATTTCTTTTACCTTGTATATCCGGTGCACTTATGGATAATCTGGATAATTAAAACGATGATATAGGAGTGTCAGGAAATGAAGGCGTGGAAACATTTTTGTACAATTACACATCACAAAAAATTAGTTATGCAATATTGTTTTCGGGTAGGCTTGTATAAGCAGGGGTTATTGCATGACTTGTCTAAATATAGTTTCACGGAATTCCGTGTAGGGTGTAAATATTATCAGGGAACGAGAAGTCCCAACAATGCAGAACGAGAGACAATAGGTTATTCGAGTGCATGGCTGCACCACAAAGGGAGAAACAAGCATCACTATGAATACTGGATTGACTATGGTGTAGGAAAAGAAAAAGGGCTGATTGGTATGCCGATGCCGAAAAATTATGTTGTGGAAATGTTTATGGACAGAATAGCGGCATCAAAAACATATATGAGAGAAAATTATACGGATAGGAAACCTTTGGAATATTATGAGCAGGGAGCAAAATATGTAAGAAAAATGCTTCATGCTGATACGAGAGAGTTATTGGAAACCCTTCTTCATATGCTCGCAGAGAGAGGAGAAGAAGTTACATTTGCCTATATCAGAAAAGAAGTGTTAAATAAAAGATGAGTAAACGACGATAACATGTTTACTCATCTTTTTACTAATCCGGATAAATAAGTTGTTCCTGTGTAATATTTTCCAAAACATCATGTAAATATTTTTTGGCGATATAGTTTGCCATCGGTAAATTCATATCTAAATAGTTGCCACAGTCTTTGGCGCTTGCTCCCGGCACTTCCCCTGCAAAGTCTGCGATAAACCGGAACATTTCGATCAGGAGAGGAACGATGTCTGAAGACTCATATTCTCCTGCCAGAAGAAGATAAAAACCTGTACGGCAGCCCATGGGACCAAAATAAATTGTTTTCTCTCCAAAGATTTTATGATTTCTTAAAAATGTTGCGGCGAGATGTTCGATTGTATGCATTTCGGCCGTGTTCATTACCGGTTCGTCGTTTGGGCTGGTCAGTCTTAAATCAAATGTAGTAATTATTTCCGCCCCTACGGAATCTTTGCGTGAAACATAAACACCCGGTTTTAATTTTAGGTGGTCAATTGTAAAACTTGTGATTTTTTCCATAGCATTTCCTCCAATCATTTTCTTATTATATCGATTTTTAAAATAAAATGCAATCTTTCTCAGAAATGTGGTATAATGGTTGCACGAGTGCAATCCAGTGTAATTTTCGTATAGACAGTTTGGAGGGACAAAGATGAGATTGTATATCATGCGGCATGGAGAAACAGACTGGAATAAAGAAAAACGTTTGCAGGGACAGTCGGACATTGAGTTGAATGAGTTTGGCAGAAACCTTGCATATAAGACAAAAGAAGGGTTGAAAGATGTTCAGGTTGATTTGGTGATTACAAGCCCGTTAAAGAGGGCGAGAGAAACTGCTCTGATTGTGAAAGGTGACAGAGAGATTCCCGTAATCGAAGATGCGAGAATAGAAGAAATGTGTTTTGGAGAGTACGAAGGACTTTACTGTAAAGGAGAGAAGTTCAATATTCCAGATGAAGAATTCAAACGTTTTTTCGATGCGCCGGAAAGTTATAAGGCGTCAAAAGGCGGAGAAGATTTTAGCGAATTTAATGAACGGATAGAACACTTTCTTGATGATTTGTTTCATAACAGGGATTATCAGGACAACACAATTTTAATTTCTGTACATGGAGCGGTGCTGTGTGCAATTTTAAGAATTGTGAAAAAGAACCCGATGAAACTGTTCTGGCAGGGCGGAGTTCATAAAAATTGTGCTGTTACAATTATACGTGTGGAAGATACAATTCCAACGATTGAAGAAGAAAATATAGTCTACTACGAAGATGAAGTGGAAGACTGGTAATAAAATGGAGGAGAATGGAAATGATTAATGACAAAAAAGTATTATTCAGTGGAATGCAGGCAACAGGAAATCTTACATTAGGCAACTATCTTGGAGCATTAAAAAACTGGATTACATTAAGTGATGAGTATGAATGCTTTTACAGCGTTGTAGATATGCATTCTATTACAGTCAGACAGGACCCGGCAACATTGCGCAAAAGAGCGAGAGCATTGTTGACGTTATATATTGCGGCAGGTCTTGATCCGGAAAAGAACTGTATTTATTATCAGTCACATGTATCAGGGCATGCGGAACTGGCTTGGATTTTAAACTGCTATACATATATGGGTGAGTTGAATCGTATGACACAGTTCAAAGACAAGGCGGCAAAGCATGCAGATAACATTAATGCAGGGCTTTTTACTTATCCTGTTCTTATGGCGGCAGATATATTGCTGTTCCAGGCAGACGTTGTTCCGGTAGGAATTGACCAGATGCAGCACTTAGAGTTGACAAGAGATATTGCACAGAGATTTAATGGAATTTACGGGGACGTATTTACTGTTCCGGAGGCCTATATCGGCAAAGTCGGAGCAAAAATTATGAGTTTACAGGAGCCGACAAAGAAGATGTCGAAATCTGATGAGAATCCAAATGGAAGTATTTATCTGATGGACGATCCTGACACGATTATGCGCAAGTGCAAACGTGCAGTGACAGATTCAGAAGCACAGATTCTTTACCGGGACGAGCAGCCGGGAGTGAAAAATTTAATTGACATTTACCGTGCATGTACAAACAAAACGGTTGATGAAGTTGTAAAAGAATTTGACGGAAAAGGATACGGCGACTTTAAAATGGCTGTAGGAGAGGCTGTTGTCTCTGTTTTAAAACCACTTCAGGACGAGGTGGCAAGGTTGGAAAAAGACAAAGGCTACATTGACAGCATCATTAAGAATAATGCGGAAAAGGCAAATTATTATGCGACAAAGACATTGCGCAAAGTGCAGCGAAAAGTAGGTTTTCCTGACAGAATAAGATAATACATAAAAATGACATTTCAAGTTGAAATGTCATTTTTTGTATGCGTCTTTGTAGGAAGTCCATTCTTCATAAGGAAAAATATGTTTCAAATTATTACACACCTTTTCCTGCGAGATATAGACATCTGCTAATGTTGTTTTTGTTTTTAAATCTTTTTCTGACATAGGAGTCAGCGTATGTTTTTTTAAATCCTGTTTCTTATAATACGGAGCAAAATAAAAGAGGTTATCAGTCTGCTTTTCCCTTTCACATACTTTTGTCACGAGTTGATGAGTCATTTTGTGATGAATGTGTCCGTATTCACCATCGGCATTATGGGTTGTAATGCTTTCCCATTTTTTTTCTTTTACATAATGTGTGATTACTTCTTCAATCTGCTCTTTTGATTTTTTCCAGTTATCCCGTTTCCCATGTGTTTTATCCGGAAAATCCAAAATAACTCCTTCGTTTTTTGATAAGTCCAGCATCGCATTGAATTCTGCTCTTCTGACGGAATTATTTTGATTTGTCAGACAAACAATAAAATATCCGCCTTTCGAAATATGTTTACCGCCAAAAATAGTTTCATCGTCGGGGTGTGCGACAATCATCAGTTTTTTTGCCTGCTTGGTCGGTTCTTTCATCTCTTCCTTCTGACAGCCGGACAGAACAAAGAGAGAAGCAATAAGACAGGAGACAAAGACCTTTTTTAGGATACCCATGGTTTATTACTCTCCTTTATAATGTAAATTGGACGATTTTTGTTTTCCATATAATCTTTGGAAACGTACTGACCGAGAATGGACACAAAAATCATTTGAATGCTGCTTAACACAAGTATAAGTAGAGTGATGGCAAGAAGACCGTTAAACTTGTGGTGGAAGAATAACGTATCTACCCCGATATATCCTGCCAAAATAAATGAAATCACCAGTAAAAAAGAACCAAACATTCCCGAAATCATAAGAGGTTTTGTGGAGAAGGAGAAAATACCTTCGCAGGCATAGGCAAACAGACTTCGCAATGTCCACTTTGTTTCCCCGGCTATTCGCTCCACATTGTGAAATTCAACCCATTTTGTCTCAAATCCGACGAAAGAAAAAAGCCCTTTCATATAGCGGTTGTATTCTTTCATCTCTAAAATAGCATTTACCATCTGACGTGACATCATACGGAAATCGCCTGCGCCATCACTCATATCCATGTGAGTAAGGCGCTGGATAACGCGATAGAAAGAGTGAGAGAGGAAGTTTCTTACTTTTCCTTCTCCGGTACGATCCAATCTTTTTCCTGCGCAGCAGTCGTATCCTTCTTTGTCAACGGAATAAAACATATCTTTTAACAATGAGGGCGGGTGCTGTAAATCTGCGTCCATAATGACACAGTAGTCGCCGTCTGCATGAGATAAGCCGGCATACATTGCTGCTTCTTTTCCGAAATTACGTGAAAAAGAAAAGTAGGATATGTGTGAATCCTTTATGGCAAGAAGTTTTATAACATCAATTGTATGGTCTTTACTTCCGTCGTTGACAAAAAGCAATTCATAATCTGCATCTTCAATTTCCCGGAGAACCTTTGTCACTTCCCTGTGAAAAAGAGGAAGTGAATCTTCTTCATTATAGCATGGAACAATTACACTAATTTTCTTCATAAAGCATACCCCCTTTTTCCTCAGTAAAAATTTTATATTTGCACAAAACGTAGTTTGCTAAAACTGTAATCACACTCACGACCAATTTGGCGATGAGAGAGTGAATGAGTAATTGCTGTATGCAGATATACAGAAGAACATTTTCAATCAGTAAGGTCAGAAGCCTCATTGAAAAGAAAGAGAGCGCTTCTCTGTCTGATTTCTCCGTTTTCTGAAATACAAAATATTTATTTGCGTAAAAGGCGAACAGAACGGCAAAAATCCATGCTACCGTGTTTGCAAACAAATAATGCTTTTGAAAAAAGAATAAAAATCCGATATAAACTAAATAATTAATCGCTGTTGTGCAGCCACCGATAAAACAGTAGCGTATAAATTCTGTTAATATTTTCTTTTCCATAACAATTTCTCCTCATAAATAAAAAGTATAATAAATATTACCAGTGAAATACCGCTTATCATAAGTCCCAACCGTTTTGCCGGAGCATGAAAAACAATGGAAATATCATGTTTTCCCTCTTTAATGGGAAATCCTACAAAACAGGTATTTACTTTTTCGACAGGTATTTTCTGTCCGTCCATATAAGCGGTGAACCCTTTTTCATATGGTATAGATGTAATCAGGTAGCCTTCCTTTGAGACCGTAACATTTCCCTTTAATACTTCCCTGTCAATTGGTTTCTCTAAATTTACGGTATCGACAGACTGATTTCTTTTTTGAATGTTCCCGTAAGGAAGAGAATATAAGTTCACATTTTTAATGTGATAGTTTCCTTTGGAAGCGGATATACGTAATTCCCTTATCGGCTGGTTGGACGAAAGAATATAAGTGAAAGTTGTGTTATTGTTCGGATAATTTGCGTATTTCCCTGATAGTTTGTTTCGTATTCCGTTAATATCAATGACAACTTCCCGTCCGTCTTTTCTGCTGATGTCAAAGGAAAGGAGAAGAACGGTGTTCTTGTATGTTTTTGGCAGGCGGACGATTTTCTTTCTGTTTCGTTTGCCGTCTATTGCCAGAGAAAAGTTCTCTTTTTTTGTCCTTTTTTGAAAATCTGTCTTATCGGTATCCACAACTGCCGATTGGGACAAGACATCTATATTTTCAGGGTAGGATAGTTTCTCGAACTGTCTTTTATCATAAAGACTGTCCGTCACATAGGCGGGAGGCATGGCGTCCTTTGTCCTTGCCAGTACGGTTTCCTTTTTTTCTTCAAGAATTTCATATCCTATCGGAAGCGTTTCTTTTCTTGTTTCCATAGTCGTTACATTCATTAGAAGTTGAAACAAAACATTCGGATTAGAAGAAAGAACTACCCGGTTGCGAATGCTCATAGGGTTTCGCATATAATCATAATAAAATGTGTTATATTCTCCGTTGGACAGGGAAGAATACATAGTTGTTTTATAGGTATCCGGACTGAAAATGTGATTTACATTTAAAAGTCCTGTAGTTGTGTCCAAAAATCTTCCCGGATAAGCAGAGCAAAGGTCTGCCAGTTCATTGTCGCTAAAAACAGTCTTTTCTTTTTGAGGATAGACCTCATTCGCATTCAATCGTACACAGATGATGAAAGGAAGAACGCAGGCAAGAAGTAAATAACGTGTGTTCTTTTTCCGATAAAAAAGAAGAAGGAGAAAGAGCGCGACAACAACGTCTAACAGTAATGGAACTTCCTCTTTTTTGTGATCAAACAGATAAATGGTAACTACAGGTATGCATGCTAAAAGGAGAGGAGAAAAATGTATTTTTTTCTCCGAATGATACATTTCCTGTAATGTTTTTGCAAAGGCATATAAAATAAACGGCAGAAAAACGAGATAAACCTTATACCTCACATATAGTGTTCCGTTCAATAAGTAGGAGACAAGGTTACTGCATAAGCAGATTAAAAGGATAATCCCCATTTTCTTTGTCCGTTTATATTGTAAAGACAGAATCAATACAAACAGAACGATAATTGTAAGTCCGGCGCCGTAGGAATAATATAAAAGTCCTTTGAGCGATGGGGTGATTCCGAATATTTCTATAGGAGAGAGTGTACTCCCTCTGTCTTTTTGGATATGGAGCATATAGTAGGCTGTCGGCAGCAGAAGAACTGCGCACATGCCGATGCCGAGTGAAATCGCTCCGATAAATTTTACGAGAACACTTTTCTGTTCTTTTAGTTTTATTTTTCCGTTTATGTTTTCTAAACGTAAAAGAAAATAGCCGGTACATAAAATAATTGCAGTTACACTGAAAAAATAACTGTGCAGTATAACAAGTGCTATTGATAAAGAAATCCATCGTATTTTCTTTGTCTGCAAGAAGTTATCAATGGCAATTAAAGTACAAAACAGATACGGAGTGTAATTGACAAACATAATCTGTCTGTGACTTTGGAACAGAAGAGATGATGTGGCGAGCAAAATTGCCGAGACAAAACAAATCTCTTTTTCTATATTCTGCTTTCTTAACCAGTAATAACAAAGATTGATACTTGCGACAAATTCTAAAAGGATATAAGTGACAACGATATATTCCATCTCTACGGAAGGTATCAGATAACTGACAAGCACGTCCAAACGGAAAAGTCCGTAGTAGGAAAGAGCATAAATATTGACTCCCCCTCCTAAATGGGCTGCATAGTCAGGAAAAAACTGACCGTTTTCAAAGAAAAGTGTGCGGAAATAATCCGCTATTTTAATGTGTTGCTGCACCCAGTCCGTTGTAGAACCGAATGAAGAATTGTTTGGCCAAATGATAAAAATAAGGCAGCAGGAAAAAAATGTTAAAAGTATATAAGGATAATTTTTTTGTAATTTTCTCATGTAGTCCCCCTCCATCTATTTTCTTATTATGACAGATGAATCTTAAGAACGGATTGAATGAAATGAAGAATATTCTTAAAAATTGACATATATTTCTTAAAACTTCTTAAGAAATGAATCTTTATACCCGCAGAGGAAGAAAATATGTATAATAAGATAGGAGGACACAATATGAATGAGAAAAATATATTAAGACAATTAGATTTACTCTTTGCAGAAAAGAAAATTTATGAAGTAGAGCCTTTTTTACATAATTGTATCCTGCAGGCGAAACAGGAGAAGGATAAAGAAACACTTCTGACGTTGTATAATGAATTGACAGGATATTATAGAAGTGTCGGCCGGACAAGAGAGGCAATCGAAAGCGGAGAACAGGCGGACAAACTGATTGCAGAATTAGACTTGACGGGTACTGAGTTTCACGCAACAACTCTTGTGAATACGGCGACGGCATATCGGGCAGGAGAACATTATGAGCGGGCGTTGGAACTTTATCAGCGAGCAGAAAAAATATACAAAAAAGTATCGAATTACCCGGATATAAAAAGGGCAGGGCTTTATAACAATATGAGTATGGCATATCAGGGGAAGAACCAGTGTGATAAAGCGATTACTTACTTATATAAAGCGCTGGAAATTATAAAAGCACTGCCTGAATACAGAGTGGAGACGGCATCGACATATACAAATCTCTCGACAGTATATTTTGAGTTGGAGGAATATGAAAAAGGAATCACTGCTTTACAGGAGGCTTTAAAACTATATGAAGAGGAAGAAACAAAAGACTCTCACTATTCGGCCCTGCTGGCATCTTTAGCACACGGATATTATCTGAAAAAAGATTATGGACAATCTGTTGCGTATTATACAAACGCATTAAAAGAGATATTGGAACACTATGGAGAGTGCGAAAATTATGCTATTACATGTGAAAATTGTGCGATTGTATTGGAGGAAAGCGGATATGGTAAGCAGGCGCAGTATCTTCGCCAAAAGGCTTGGGCAGCGCGAGTAAAACAGAAAAAGGGAATGGAAATTTCACGCATGTATTATGAAATGTTTGGAGAGAAAATGCTGAAAGAAAAATTCCCTAAATATTTTGATAAGATAACGGTGGGACTTATGGGACATGGTTCAGAATGTTTTGGATTTGATGATACGTTTTCCAGGGATCATGATTTTGGACCTGCATTTTGTATCTGGCTTGAGGAAGAGGATTATAAAAAAATAGGAAGCGATGTACAGAGAGAATATGAAAGACTTCCGAAAGCGTTTGGGAATCTGCCGCCACGGGAAATTACAACTCATGGAAAGAACAGAGTGGGCGTACTAAATGTAAGTACGTTTTATGAGGAGTTTCTCGGAAAAGAATTATATGAAGTTTTGTTATATCCGGATAAACATACGAAAGAAGAAAAAGAGCGGGCGTGGTTTTCCGTATCTGAAACGGCATTGGCACAGGTGACTGCCGGTGAACTCTTTAAAGATGGAGAGGGAAGATTTTCGTATGTGCAAAAAGAGTTGAAAAAAGGTTATCCACGTGAAGTGTGGATTCGCAAAATCGCGCAGATGACCGCGCTGACCGCGCAGGCGGGACAATACAATTATCTCCGGTGCGTAAAAAGAGGAGAGTGTGCGGCGGGGGAAATGGCGCTTCGCGAATTTGTACAGGCCGGGTGTAATCTGATTTATTTGTTGAATAACACATTTATGCCTTATTATAAATGGGTATTTAGAAAAATGGAAAATCTTCCGAAATTGTCGGAAGCAAAAGTTTGGTTTGATAAATTATTTTCTGTGCAGACACCCGAAGAAAAAAGTTTTATTATAGAGAAAATTTGTGCTATGATTTTGCAGGAGTTAAAAGAACAGCAGTTGACAGAAGGGGAGGAAGACTTTCTTGAATGTCATGTGGAAAGAATATTACGGAGGGCAAACAAGATGTATGTAATAGAAGAGATTGTAAAGTTAGAGTGGACAATGTTTCAAAAAGTGAGGAATACAGGAGGTCGCGCTTCCTGCCAGGACGATTTTGATACATTTGATATTATGAGAAAAAGTCAGTTTTCCGTGTGGAACGGGGAATTACTAAATTCCTATTATAAAGATTTGAAAGAGGGAGAAAAATGCGGGCGTAATTTAGTTATGGAAAAATACGCCTATATGATGGAGAGTGCGTCGAAAGAAGAGTACGATGGGATTAAGGAGAACCTTCCTGCAGTTGGGGAACAAAAACTTAAAATAATAGAAGGAATTATTCCGATACAGGTGGAGTGGAGAGAAGAGTTCGCAAAAAAATATCCCCATTTATCAGGGCAGGCGAGATTGATTCACACCTCGGAAGATGAGATGAATAATATTTCTTTTGAAACTTATCTGAGAGGAGAGTTAAAAACATATTCGATGGAAACTCTTGTCAGATATGCGGCGATGGTTGTAGAGTTTGCAAAGAAAGAGATAAATATGGTGGAGGAAATTATGCGTCAGACGACGGAGTATTACGGATATACAACGATGGAAGAGGCTGAACAAAAACAGATGATGTAGAAAAAAGCGTTATGCGGTCAATGATTTAAGTGACTGCATAACGCTTTTGTATTAGTTATCTACTTCAGAATTATCCACAGAGTAAGTCTGGCGTTTTCTTGCCATTTCATCACTTGCGAGATATTCATCGTAAGTTGTGATTTTGTCGATTAATTTACCGCCCGGAACAATTTCCATAATACGGTTTGCGGTTGTCTGCACAATCTGGTGGTCACGGGAAGCAAATAAAATCACACCCGGGAATTTGATCAATCCGTTGTTTAAGGCAGTGATGGATTCCATATCCAGGTGGTCAGTCGGCTCGTCTAAAATTAAGATGTTTGCCCCTGAAATCATCATCTTAGATAAGAGACATCGTACCTTTTCTCCACCGGAAAGAACTTTTACCTTCTTCACACCGTCTTCTCCGGCAAAGAGCATTCTGCCCAAGAAACCGCGAACATAAGTTGCATCTTTGTTCTCTGAATATTGTGTAAGCCAGTCAACGATTGTGTAATCGTTGTCAAATTCTTTAGAACTGTCTTTAGGGAAGTATGCCTGTGTAGTCGTAACACCCCATTTATAAGTACCTTCATCGGCTTCCATTTCACCGGCTAAAATTTTGAATAATACTGTTTTGGCAAATTCATTTCCGCCGACGAATGCAACTTTTTCCTCACGTGTAATTGTAAAGGAAAGGTTGTCCAAAACTTTTACACCGTCAATTGTTTTGGAAAGGTTTTCAACCGTAAGAACTTCGTTTCCGATTTCGCGGTTTGGTCTGAAGTCGATGTAAGGATATTTACGACTGGAAGGACGAATATCGTCAAGTTGAATTTTTTCCAAAGCCTTTTTACGTGATGTAGCCTGTTTGGATTTTGAAGCGTTGGCGCTGAAACGGGAAATAAATTCCTGTAATTCTTTGATTTTTTCTTCTTTCTTGCGGTTTGCTTCTTTCATCTGACGGATAATTAACTGGCTTGATTCATACCAGAAGTCATAGTTACCTGCGTAAAGTTGGATTTTACCGTAGTCAATATCAGCAATCTGTGTACATACTTTATTCAAGAAATATCTGTCGTGAGATACAACGATAACCGTATTTTCAAAGTTGATTAAAAATTCTTCCAACCATGCAATAGCGTCTAGATCCAAGTGGTTTGTAGGCTCGTCGAGAAGAAGAATGTCAGGGTTTCCAAACAAAGCCTGAGCGAGAAGTACTTTGACTTTCTCGGCACCTGTCAAGTCTCTTAAGTATTTGTAGTGTAAATCTGTCTCGATTCCAAGACCGTTCAATAAAGTTGCAGCATCAGATTCCGCTTCCCAACCGTTCATGGAAGCAAACTCGCCTTCCAATTCACTGGCTTTCATGCCGTCTTCGTCAGTGAAATCTTCTTTAGCGTAAATTTCTTCTTTTTCTTTCATAATCTCATACAATCTTGCATTTCCCATAATAACGGTATCAAGTACAAGATAATCATCATATTTAAAGTGATCCTGCTGCAAGAAAGAAAGACGTTCGCCCGGGGAAATAACTACTTCACCGCTTGTCGGTTCAATTTGTCCTGAGAGGATTTTTAAGAAAGTAGATTTTCCCGCACCGTTAGCTCCGATCATTCCGTAGCAGTTGCCGGCGGTGAATTTAATATTTACATCTTCAAATAAGGCTTTTTTGCCAAGACGCAATGTGACATTATTTGCACTAATCATAATGGACTCTCCTTTATTTTAAAATATTGTTTCCTAATAATAATTATTCCAACGCTTATCTTAGCATGAGAGCAGTAAAATGGCAAGGTTTACAAAAGTTTTGATGAGAAAAACTATAATTCTAAAAATAAAGTAAAATTTGAAAAATATGTTTGCACGAAAGAAAAATGGGTATATAATTTAGAAAAATAAAAAATGGGGAGTGATATAGATGAAAAAAGGAACTTTGATTTTGGAAGGCGGAGCAGTAAGGGGAGTGTTTACATCAGGAGTGTTGGACTACCTCATGGAAAAGGATTTGTATTTCTCCCATGTCGTAGGTGTTTCTGCGGGGACTTGTAATGGAGTAAACTATGTTTCCCGACAAATTGAGAGAACGAAAAAGTGCATGATACATCAGGAAGACGAGTACGATTATTACATGGGAATACGGAAGTTTATTAAAGAAAAAAGCCTGCTTAATATGGATATGATTTTTGATAAATTTCCAAATGAGATTTTTCCTTTTGACTATGATACTTATTTTAACTCGGATATATATACGGAATGGGTAACAACTAACTGCCTTACGGGAAAGGCGGAATATATGGATTCGAGAGATAGTAAGGAGCAGTTGATGAAAATCTGCCGTGCTTCCAGCAGCATGCCTCTGATTTCGCCGATTGTCAATATAGATGGAATTCCATATTTGGACGGTGGATTATCGGATTCCATTCCAATAAGAAGAGCGATGAAGTATGGCAATAAAAAAATGGTCATTGTCCTGACGAAAAATAAAGGTTACAGAAAGAAATTCGTCACAAAAGCGAAGAGGAAACTGTATGAGTCAGCCTACAAAAAATATCCCGAACTTGTAAAAACGCTGATAAAACGTCCTGTAATATATAATCGGACACTGGATAAGATTGAGCAGTTGGAAGAAGAAGGGAAAATATTTGTGATTCGTCCGGAAGTTGCAATGATTTCCAGATTGGAAAGAAATATGGAAAAATTAGAAGAATTTTACAGACATGGCCATGAGGAAATGGAAAGAAGATATGATGAGTTGACAGAATATCTTGGATAGAGCGGATAACTATGGAAGGGGAATGCGGTGAGTCGCATTCCCTTTTTAACTTATCTCTCGTACAATACTTCCTGCAGATACAAACCTTTTGCGTCACACGGTGAACTTGCCTGCACGGAAGATTCCGGGTTAAAAATATCCTCTATCTCTTCTTTTTTGCGGTTTCCAAGTCCAATGTCAATTAAAGTGCCGATAACCATACGAGCCATGTTGTGCAGAAAATCGTTGGCATGTAATGTGATTTGAATTTCCTCATCATCAGTATAAATATCGATGTCGTATATTTCTTTGACAGTCGATTTGCTTTTCTTTACTGTGGAAAAATTTTTGAAATCATGTTTACCGACAAGAAGAAGGGCGGCCTGTTTCATGACATCGACATCAGGTTTTTTGAAAACATAATAAGTATATTTGCGTTCAAAAACACTCGGCACTTCTCCGATTGCCATGCGGTACATATAAATCTTTGATGTGGCGTTTAAAGAAGCATGAAAACGTTCCGGTTTTTCCTCAATATCGGTAACGGCAATGTCCATCGGAAGATAGCGGTTTAAATACTGTTTGATTTCCCCAAGTTTCATGTCGGAAGTTGTCTTGAAGTTGACAATTTGCGCGTATGCGTGTATACCGACTTCAGTTCTTGCACCGCAGAAAAGTTCCACGTCTTCGTTTGTCATTTTTTTAATTACTTCTATGATTTTATTCGCAATCGTATTGGAAGACTCATTTTTGCCAAGTCTCTGCCAGCCCTGGTAGCGGCTTCCGTCATATTCAAGTGTTAATTTTATATTTCGCATTGTAAAGAACTCCTTTGTACATTGAATTTGTTTCAGTATAACAGATTTTTATAAGAAATGTCGATTTTATTTTTTCTTTAGTGCCGATTGAATCATTTGTGCTGTTTTGTCGATGCGAGCCTGTTCATCGGAAGTTTTTCCCTCTTTCATTAAATCCATAATAAAAGTAATTTCATCAGTGGAGAAACGTATTCCCTTTTTATTTGCAGTCATAATCAATGAAAGCAAAATAGGGGCTAAATCATTTCCTGATTTTCCTTTTGTTTTTGTAATAACTGTTTTCATTAATTCTAATTTGACGGGATCGATTTGTTTCAATTCCGGGCGGTTCAGCCAATCTTCCATATTAAGAATCTCCTTCCTCATTTTGATTATCTTCATTTTCCTGAAACATCGTACTGTACATCTCAAACATATTCTGCTGTTCCGGTGTGAGCATCTCTTTTACCATATCCATTGGATTGAAAGTTCCCGCGTCAGAAGACATTTGCTCCATAGTGGAGAGCATCTGCATCATATTAAATACATTTAAAATAGAGTCTATTGAATTTCTCTCCGTTTCGGACAGATAGGGACGAATTTCGTCAATAATATCCAGAGGGGAAGAGATGGTTTTTTCAAAGGTCTGAGTATGTATGTTTTGATGAGTCTGACGAAACATGGTCATCGTACGCTTCAATTCCAGAAATTTCACATAGACTGCCAGCATATGTTGGTTCGCCGGAGGTGTATAAGGAATGATTAATTTCATCATTTGCAATTCTTTCGATGAAATGATCCTGTCAAAGGGCGTCATTTTATCTGTTATCGTTTCGTCCATTAGCACTCCTTAAAAATGTAACGTTGTAGATATATATGAATAAAAAATCAAAAATATGAAATGCTCATATAGTAATAACAGGAGAGTGAAAGGAGCGAAAAGAAATGAGAAAACTGATTATTGACGGAAATGCGGTATATGAACTGGACGAAAACTGTATGCTTAAGAAAAAACTTTCAGAAAAACAAAACGAGGGAGAAAAAAAGAATTTGCAAAACAAAAAAAAGGAAGAACAAAACTCATAATATTAAATATTATTTGTGCAATCTCGACAAAAAAATGATGATGCTTTCGTAAAAAATACAACTTGCCTATATTGTTACAATATGATATAGTTAAAAAAGATAATCGAGAGTGCAGATAATAGTGTGTTACTGATAAGCAGGCATAAACTATTCCGTAGTTCAATTGCATAATAGTGGCGGTTGGATTATTAGAATATGTTTATGTCTTTTTTAATTGAAGAAGTGAAGGAGTTCGGTTCATGTATCAAATTATAAAAGTGTTGAATAACAATGCCTTTCTTGCGAAACACGATGAGGGTGAAAGAATCTTAGTGGGAAAAGGGATTGGGTTTGGAAAAAAACCAGGCGATACATTTACTGCAATCAAAGATGCGAAGATCTACACTTTGGCAGTCAGGGAAAATGAACGTTCGGTAATCAATGCTGTGAAAGGTATTGAACCAAAATATTTAGAGGCGGCAGGACGGGTTATTGATGAAGCGCAAGTCGTTTTCAAAACAATCAATCCGGATATATTGATTCCGTTAGCGGATCATATTGCGTTTGCAGCGAAGAGAGCAGAGGAGAATATTTATCTTCCAAATCCTTTTATTGCAGATATTAAAGCGTTGTTTGGGAAAGAGTATACAGTGGTTGTAAAAAGCCGTGAAATTATTGAAGAGATGACGGGCTACAGAATTACAGATGACGAGGCGGGATTTATTGCATTGCACGTTCACTCGGGATTGTCTGATGCGGAAGTGTCAGAGACACTTAAGATTACACAAATTATTGATGAATGTATGTTGGATATAGAAAAGATGCTTGATCAGCATATCAGCCGTGAATCATTGGGCGGCATCAGGCTGATGAGTCATCTGTATTATATGATTGCAAGATCTAAGGCAAAAGAAAAAATCAATATAGATTTGAATCAATTTGTTGAGGAAAAGTATGCAAAAGCAGGCATGATTGCACGCCACATATGCAGAGAAGTGGAAAGAAAATTAGAAGTGCCGGTTATAAGAGAAGAAGAAGGTTTTCTTGCGGTACATATTCAAACGATCATTATTCCATAAATGATATACAAAAAGAGTTAAAAAGGAGTTAAGAACAATGAAAAAATTTGAGTACACAATTAAAGATGAATTAGGAATTCATGCGAGACCGGCAGGAATGCTTGCGAAAGAAGCAAAGAACTATACGAGTGTAATTACAATTACAAAAGAGGGTAAATCAGCAGAGGCAACAAGACTTATGGCAGTTATGTCATTGGCGGTAAAATGTGGACAGACTGTGGAAGTTTCTGTAGAGGGTGAAGACGAAGATACAGCATTTGAAGGTGTGAAAGCATTTTTTGAAGCAAATTTATAAGATTTACAAGAGGCGATGGAAACAGGAAATATGGAATGTTTAAAAGGAAAATCAGTTTATAAAGGAATTGCTCTCGGTAAGATTTCCGTGTTAAAGAAAAATGACTACGTTGTCAAACGAACAAAGGCAGACGATGTAGAAGGGGAAATCGGGAGAGTGAGTCAGGCAAAAGAACTTGCCTGTGCCCAGTTACAGAAATTATATGAAAAGGCTTTAAAAGAAGTGGGAGAGGCGAGCGCTGCGATTTTTGAAGTGCATCAGATGATGTTGGACGATGCCGATTTTAACGAGGCAATTGAAAATATCATACGTACTCAGGAAGTGAATGCTGAATACGCGGTTGCTTCCGCAGGAGACAGTTTTTCAGAGATGTTTGCAAGTATGGACGATGATTACATGCGTGCAAGAGCGGCAGACATTAAAGATATTTCAGAAAGACTTGTACAAAACCTTATCGGCGGCGAAGAAAATGATATGGACTTTGATGAGCCTGTAATTGTAGTTGCAGATGATTTGACTCCAAGTGAAACCGTGCAGATGGATAAAGAAAAAATACTTGCTTTTGTTACGGTACATGGTTCGACAAATTCCCATACGGCTATTTTAGCGCGTATGATGAATATTCCGGCGCTGATTGGCGTAGATATGAATTTAGAAGAGTTAAAGACAGGCATGGAAGCGGTTGTAGACGGTTTTGAAGGTGAGATGACTTTAGAGCCGACAGAAGAAGTGAGAAATGCCACTTTAACAAAAATTGCCGAAGAAGAAGAAAAAACAAGATTACTTTTAGAATTAAAGGGAAAAGAAAACATAACACTTGGCGGAAAGAAAATTGAAATTTACGCTAATATCGGAAGTGCTTCCGATGTGGGATATGTTTTGGAAAATGATGCAGGAGGAATCGGTTTATTTAGAAGTGAATTCTTATATATAGGCCGCAATGAACTTCCGAGCGAAGAAGAACAATTCCAGGCATACAAACAGGTTGCGCAGAATATGGCAGGCAAGAAAGTGATTATCAGAACATTGGATATTGGCGCTGATAAGCAGGCTGACTATCTGGACTTAGGTGAAGAAGAAAATCCTGCACTTGGTTACAGAGCAATCCGTATCTGCCTTTCACAGCCGGAAATCTTCAAAACACAATTAAGAGCAATTTTCAGAGCGTCCACATATGGCAATATTTCCATTATGTATCCGATGATTACATCTGTGGAGGAAGTGGAGAAGATTCAGCGGATTGTGGCAGAAGTAAAAAAAGAACTTTACGAATGCGATATTCCATATAAAGATGTGGAAGAGGGCGTGATGATAGAAACTCCTGCGGCGGTTATGATTAGCGATGAACTGGCTGAGATGGTAGATTTCTTCAGTATAGGTACAAATGATTTGACTCAGTATACACTTGCGATTGACCGTCAGAATGAAAAATTAGATTCTTTCTACAATCCGCATCATAAAGCCGTTCTGAAAATGATTCAGATGGTTGTAGACAATTCGCATAAAGCGGGTAAATGGACAGGAATCTGTGGGGAACTCGGTGCAGATACAGAGTTGACGGAAACATTTGTTAAAATGGGAGTAGATGAATTGTCAGTCGCTCCGTCCATGATTTTGAAATTGAGAAAAATCATTCGGGAAATGAAGTAAAGAAGAGGAGAAAGAAATGCTAGGTTCATTAAAAGAGAAATTAGGATTTGGTAAAAAAGGAGAAGTTTTATATGCTCCAATCGAGGGAGAGGCAATCGAACTTGCAAAAGTGAGTGATCCTACTTTTGGCGAAGAAATTTTAGGAAAAGGTATTGCGATTGTTCCGTCTGTTGGGAAAGTATATGCTCCAATTGATGCAACAATAGAAATGGTTTTTGATACAAAACATGCAATCTCAATGAAATCCGAGAGCGGAATTGAAATTCTTGTTCATGTAGGATTGGATACGGTTACATTGAAAGGTGAACCGTTCAAAGAACATGTGGCAGCCGGTGATAAGGTAAAAGCGGGAGATTTATTATTGGAATTTGACATTGAAGCAATCAAAAATGCAGGTTTAGAAGTAGTGTCTCCGGTAATTATCTGTAATACTGCTGATTATAGTGAAATCAAAACTACAACAGGAAAAACGGTAAATACGAAAGATGAAGTGATGACGATCATCAAATAGTACAGGTATTGAACTTCGTCATACGAGGTTTTATATAAGAGAAGATAATCATGAGAAATGAGAGAAAAGGAGGAAAGAGTTATGAAATATCTTCAAAAACTTGGTAAAGCATTAATGCTTCCAGTAGCATGCTTACCTATCTGTGGTATCCTTATGGGTATCGGGTACTTTTTATGTCCTGCAACTATGCAGGGTGGTGATATCAATGGTATGAAAGAAATCATTGGTATGTTTCTTGTTAAAGCAGGAGGAGCGTTAATTGATAACATGGCTATCCTGTTTGCAATCGGTGTTGGTGTTGGTATGTCAGACGATAATGATGGTACAGCAGGACTTGCTGCTATGGTATCTTGGTTAATGATTACAACACTTCTTTCAGAAGGTGTAGTAACAGTTATCAGACCATCAGTTGCTGAAAATGCAAAATATTTACTTGCATTCCAGAAAATTGCTAACCCATTTATCGGTATTATTTCCGGTATTATTGGTTCTACTTGCTACAACAAGTTCAAAGGAACAAAATTACCTTCATGGCTTGCATTCTTTAGTGGAAAACGTAGCGTAGCAATCGTTGCAGGTGTTGTTTCTATCTTGACATCAGCAGTATTGTTATTCGTATGGCCAATTATTTTCGCTGGTCTTGTTACAATTGGTGAATCAATCGTGAAATTAGATGCAGTAGGTGCTGGTATCTACGCATTCTTAAACCGTTTGTTAATCCCAACAGGTTTACATCACGCATTGAACAACGTATTCTGGTTTGATACAATCGGACTTGGTGATTTACAGGCATTCTGGGCTGGAAAAACATCAGCAGATGTTTCTTGGAGTTTAGGTATGTACATGTCAGGATTCTTCCCATGTATGATGTTTGGTGTTCCTGGTGCTGCTTTAGCTATGATTCACACAGCAAAAGACAACAAGAAAAAAGTTGCAATCGGTTTAGTTGCTTCAGCAGCTGTTTGTGCATTCCTTTGTGGTGTTACAGAACCATTCGAATTTGGTTTCATGTTCTTGGCACCGGCATTATATGTAGTATATGCTTTATTATACGGTATTTTCGTAGCAGTTACTGCAGCTTTAGGATTCCGTGCAGGATTTTCATTCTCAGCAGGTGCAACTGACTTATTCTTCTCATCTTCATTACCGGCTGCTCAGAAGACATGGATGATCATTCCTTTAGGTATTGCTGCATTCATTATCTTCTACGTAGTATTCCGTTTTGCTATCACAAAGTTTGATTTAAAAACTCCGGGTAGAGAAGACGATGATGATGTGGAAGCAGAATCAAAAGCAGTTTTAGCAAACAATGACTTTACAGAAGTTGCAAAAATCATCTTAGAAGGTTTAGGCGGAAAAGAAAATGTTACTTCTATTGATAACTGTATTACAAGACTTCGTCTTGAAGTTAAAGACAATACTTTAGTAAACGAAAAGAAAATTAAAACAGCAGGTGTTGCAGGTGTAATCCGTCCTGGAAAAACAAGCGTACAGGTAATCATCGGAACACAGGTACAGCACGTTGCAGATGAATTCAAATTATTATGTAAATAATTCCTATAATTAGGGAAAATACATAACCGGAGAATAAGGAAATGCAGGATAGCATTTCCTTATTCTTTTTACTTTGGAAGCAAGGAGGACAGTATGAAAAGCGTATTAGAATGTTGTGTAGATTCAGTGGAATCTGCCGTGGCAGCAAAAGCGGGAGGGGCAGACAGAATAGAATTGTGCAGTGGATTGGTTATCGGTGGGTTATCGCCATCAAAAGCACTGTTTCAGAAGATAAGAGAAACGGTGAATATACCAATCAGAACATTGCTGAGAACCAGATTTGGTGATTTCTGTTATACGGAGTATGAGCATGAAATATTAAAAGAAGAAGTGAGAATGTTTCGACAGTTAGGAGCAGACGGAGTTGTTATCGGAAGTCTTACACCGGACGGGAATCTGAATATGAATCAGATGAAAGAACTTATGGAAGAGGCGGGAGAAATGAAAGTGACTTTACACAGAGCATTTGATATGTGTAAAAATCCGCTGGAAACATTAGAACAGGCAAAAGAACTTGGAATTGATACAATACTGACGTCGGGGCAGAAGAATTGTGCGGCAGAAGGCACAGAACTTTTGAAACAGTTGGTGGAAAAAAGTGAAAATAAAATAGAAATTCTTGTTGGAGGCGGTGTTGACGGAAATGTAATCGAGTCTCTTTATAGAGAAACAAATGCAACATCATATCATATGTCAGGAAAACTCTCTCTGGAAAGTGAGATGCAATATAGAAATCCGGACGTAAATATGGGATTGGCTTCCATGAGTGAGTATGAGATATGGAGAACGAGTGAAGAGCGCGTTCGCAAGGCGAGAAGAGTTTTAGATAGTTTATAGAAAGCAGGGGAATTCGTGATGAATTCCCCGATTTTCTGCCAGAAATTATTAACAGCAGCCACAACCGCCATTGTTGTTTCCGAATCCGTTACCGCCACAGCAGAATAAAAGTAATAAGATTAAAAGACAGCAGTCATTTCCGCCGTTGTTAAAATTACCACAGCCATTATTTCCGCCACAGAAGAATAAAAGCAGGATAATCCACAGGCATGAATTGTTGTTAAATCCACATTCTCTTCCTTCGTTACAGCCACAGCCACAGTTTGTTGCACTTAAATCGCTCATATTAAAGCCTCCATAAATTGTTTATTTACAATGTTATGATATGTGAGAGGGGTTATTTATGTTTCTTAAAAAGGAAAAAAGAATGAAAATATTTTTCTTTTATTGCAAAACTGCGTGTACATGAATAAATTAAACAAAAAGGGTAATAAAAATGGAACAGGTAAAAGAGAAGGTTTCCTATTGGTGTGAAGATACGAAAAGTTACAGAGTGGAAGGCGAAGGGATAGGGGTTGCCGTATTGGATACAGGTATTGCACTGCACCCTGATTTTGACAGCAGAATTACTTATTTTAAAGATTTTGTAAACAAGCAGGAAATGCTCTATGATGATAATGGTCATGGGACACACATTGCGGGCATTATAGGTGGAAGCGGAAAATTATCCGATGGTGTTTACAGCGGAATCGCGCCAAAATGCAATCTGATTCCATTAAAAGTGTTGGATAAAAGAGGGAATGGGGAAATTACTTATGTTATAGAAGGGATTAAATGGATATTACAAAATAGCGAAAAATATAACATAAGAGTAGTAAATATTTCTGTCGGAACACTTCCCAATACGGAAAAAGCCGAGGAAGAAAAATTGCTCACAGCGGTAGAAGAATTGTGGAACAGAGGAATGGTCGTTGTAGTTGCGGCAGGTAATTATGGACCAAAAAGACAGAGCATCACAGTTCCGGGAGTAAGCAAAAAGGTAATTACCGTAGGCGCTTCCGATGATGGAATAGAACTTTTTACTATAGAGGGACCTCTTCAGGACTATTCAGGGAGAGGGCCTACGGAGGAATGTGTTATGAAACCGGATTTGGTAGCACCGGGATCAAAAATTTATTCCTGCAATAGCAGATATGGAAAAAAAGGAAGGGCGTATACGCATAAAAGCGGAACGTCTATGGCAACGCCTGTTGTATCGGGAGCAGTGGCATTACTTTTGTCAAAATATCCCGAAATGACAAATGTGGAAGTGAAATTAAGACTGCGTCAGACCTGTGTAGATTTAGGTAAATGCAAAAACCAGCAGGGGTGGGGAGAACTCAACATAAAAAAACTGCTGTCAGTAAAATAAAGTGTCAAGAAAAAATACTTGACACCAATTTGAATATAATGTATTATACTAAAGGTGATGAAAATGAATAACATTTTAGAGCAGGCTTTATTGTATGATTTTTACGGTGAATTGCTGAATGAACATCAAAAGAATATTTATGAACAGTTTATATTGGAAGATTTATCTTTGAGTGAGATTGCATCAAGCGAAGGAATCAGCAGGCAGGGTGTTCATGACTTGATAAAGCGGTGCAATAAGACGTTAGCCGGCTATGAAGCGAAACTACATTTAGTAGAGAAGTTTTTGGCGATAAAGGAAAAGGTTCATCAGATTAATGAAGTTTTGGAAGCAGAACAGACAGAGATGGGAATGTTGATAGACAATATTAAGAAAATATCAACAGAAATCCTGGAGGAGTTATAGTATGGCGTTTGACAGTTTAACAGAGAAACTACAGAATGTATTTAAAAACTTAAGAAGTAAAGGACGCCTGACGGAAGATGACGTGAAGACGGCATTGCGAGAGGTTAAAATGGCTCTTTTAGAGGCGGACGTAAACTTCAAAGTAGTCAAAGGATTTATAAAAGACGTTCAGGAACGTGCGGTTGGACAGGACGTAATGAGCGGGTTGAATCCTGGGCAGATGGTAATCAAAATTGTAAATGAAGAACTTGTAAAACTTATGGGTTCCGAGACAACAGAGATTAAATTAGAACCCGGGCAGGCCACAACAGTTATTATGATGGCAGGTCTTCAGGGTGCAGGTAAGACGACGACAACAGCAAAACTTGCAGGAAAGTTTAAACTTAAAGGGAAGAAACCACTGCTTGTTGCCTGTGATGTATATCGTCCTGCGGCAATTAAACAGTTGCAGGTAAATGGCGAGAAACAGGGTGTTGAAGTTTTTACAATGGGTGAGAACCATAAACCTGTGAATATCGCAAAAGCAGCATTGGAACATGCGGCAAAAAATGGCAATAACATCGTGATTTTGGATACGGCAGGTCGTCTTCATGTTGATGAAGAGATGATGGAAGAACTGCAGCAAATCAAAGAAGCAGTTACCGTACATCAGACGATATTAGTGGTAGATGCCATGACGGGACAGGACGCTGTAAATGTAGCGGGGACGTTCAATGACAAGATTGGAATTGACGGCGTAATCGTTACGAAATTGGACGGTGATACCCGAGGCGGTGCGGCTTTATCTATTCGAGCAGTAACCGGAAAACCGATTTTTTATGTCGGTATGGGAGAAAAATTATCGGATTTAGAACAGTTTTATCCTGACAGAATGGCTTCGCGTATTTTAGGAATGGGCGATGTGCTTAGTCTCATCGAAAAGGCAAGTGCTGAGATTGATGAAGACAAAGCAAAACAGATGGCTCAGAAAATGAAAAAAGCTCAGTTTGATTTTGAGGATTACTTAGAAAGTATGAAACAGATGAGAAATATGGGCGGGCTTTCAAGCATATTGAGTATGATGCCGGGAGTGAAGGGAAATCAGTTGAAAGACTTGGATTCCGAAGAGAATGAGAAGAAAATGGCTAGAATTGAGGCGATTATTTACTCAATGACAGTAAAAGAACGTCAGAATCCGGATATTTTAAATCCGTCGAGAAAGCACAGAATTGCAAAAGGTGCAGGTGTGGATATAAGTGAAGTGAACAGACTGGTAAAACAGTTTGAACAGTCTAAAAAAATGATGAAACAGATTCCGGGACTGATGGGTGGCAAAGGTGGTAAGAAAGGTAAATTCAGATTTCCTTTTTAACACATAGATAAAAGAATTTTAAGAAGAGGTGAATGAAATGGCAGTAAAAATTAGATTAAAAAGAATGGGACAGAAAAAAGCTCCTTTTTATCGTATCGTAGTAGCAGACGCTAGATCACCAAGAGATGGTAGATTTATCGATGAAATCGGAACATATGATCCAAACCAAAACCCAAGTGTATTCAAAGTAGACGAAGAAGCCGCTAAAAAATGGTTACAGAACGGTGCACAGCCTACAGAAACAGTTGGAAAAATCTTTAAAGCAGCAGGAATTGAAAAATAATCTGACTCGCGGAGGTACGCGTAATGAGAGAATTAGTAGAAGTAATTGCGAAAGCATTGGTAGATGACCCTGACAGTGTTGTTGTTACAGAAAAAACAGAAGGAAAGACAATTGTAATCGAAGTACGCGTGGCAGATGCTGACATGGGTAAAGTGATTGGAAAACAAGGTCGTATTGCAAAAGCAATTCGTTCTGTTGTAAAAGCAGCAGCTGCAAAAGAAGACAAGAAAGTAGTAGTAGACATCGCATAAGCGATGTCTATTTGCAACTTTGGTGCAGATAAAAGGAGAACGTATGGAACAGTTATTACAAGTTGGAATTATATCTTCTACACATGGTGTAAGGGGAGAGGTAAAAGTTTTCCCGACAACAGATGATATAAATCGTTTCAAAAAATTAAAACAGGTTATCCTTGATACGGGAAGAGAAAAGATGGTTTTGGAAGTGCAGGGTGTGAAATTTTTCAAGCAGTTTGCAATTCTGAAATTTAAAGGAATAGACAATATAAATGATATTGAAAAATATAAAGGCAAAAGCCTTTTTGTGGATAGAGAACATGCGGTAAAATTAAAAAAGAACGAATATTTTATTGCGGATATGATAGGAATGAATGTATATACAGAGGAGGACGAATTCTTCGGAGTATTAAAAGACGTCATTGAAACAGGGGCAAATGATGTGTATGTCATTTCTTCCGAGAAACACGGAGAACTTTTGGTTCCTGCAATCAGGCAGTGTATTTTAAACGTAGATATTGAAAAAAGTAAAATGGTGATTCATTTGCTAGAAGGATTGGTATAAAAATGAACTTTCATATATTAACTTTATTTCCGGACATGGTTATGGACGGATTGAATACAAGTATTATCGGAAGAGCGATTGCAAATAATCTTCTGACAATTGAGGCGGTGAATATAAGAGATTTTGCGGTTAATAAGCATAATCGCGTAGATGATTATACATATGGCGGTGGTGCAGGAATGTTAATGCAGGCGGAACCTGTCTATCTTGCATATAAATCTGTCGAAGAAAAATGTAAAAAAGCGCCGAGAGTTATCTATCTTTCCCCTCAGGGACAAACATTTTCGCAGGAAATGGCGGAAGAGTTTGCGAATGAAGAGGAACTGGTATTTTTATGCGGCCATTATGAGGGGATAGATGAGAGGGTTTTAGAGGAAATTGTAACGGATTACGTTTCCATAGGCGACTATGTGCTGACGGGCGGGGAACTGCCGTCTATGGTTATGATAGACGCTATTTCAAGACTGATACCGGGAGTTTTGCACAATAATGTGTCGGCTGAATTTGAGACGTTTCAGGATAACCTTTTGGAATATCCCCAGTATACACGTCCGGAAGAATGGCGGGGGAAAAAAGTGCCGGAGATTTTATTGTCAGGACATCATGCCAATATAGAAAAATGGAGACGTGAACAATCCGTTCTCCGAACGGCAAAAGCGAGACCGGATTTGTTGGAGAAAGCGGAATTAACGGAAAAAGAAAAGAAAATGCTTGCAAACAGTTAAGAAATGTGATACACTACTGACGTTGTGAGAAGAACAGAGATGGTCCTCTGATACAAAAGTTGTATTAAGAACGTCCAAATTATAAGGAGGTCACACAAGATGAACGATATTATTAAGAAAATTGAAGCAGAACAGTTAAAAGCAGAAGTGCCTGAATTTAACGTAGGTGATACTGTAAAAGTTTACGGTAAAATCAAAGAAGGTAACCGTGAAAGAATTCAGATTTTTGAAGGTACTGTATTAAAGAAACAGGGTGGAAGCACTAGAGCAACATTTACAGTAAGAAAGAATTCTAACGGAATCGGCGTTGAAAAAACATGGCCATTACACTCACCAAACGTAGAGAGAGTTGAAGTAGTAAGAAGAGGTAAAGTAAGAAGAGCTAAATTGAACTACTTAAGAGAACGCGTTGGTAAGAGAGCGAAAGTAAAAGAATTAGTAAAATAGTAAATGAGAGAGAGGGGCAAATACAATAGTGTATCTTGTCCCTTTTTCAACATATAGAGGAGAAATAGTATGCATTTTCAATGGTATCCGGGGCACATGACGAAAGCAAAGCGCATGATGCAG